>Ga0105046_10003596_pt1 | contig 24613 bp, 20 predicted proteins | sample MAT03_FD_78385 | JGI IMG/M metagenome (GOLD analysis project Ga0105046, IMG submission 78385) | Freshwater microbial communities from Lake Fryxell liftoff mats and glacier meltwater in Antarctica - MAT-03 (megahit assembly) | ecosystem: Environmental > Aquatic > Freshwater > Ice > Liftoff...
CTGCTTCTCGCGCAGCGCGTTCGTCAGGATCACCGCGAACCCGCCCGTCCGCGGGTCGGCCCACGCCAGCGTGCCCGTCGCGCCGGTGTGGCCGAACACGTCGCGGCCCAGCAAATCACTCCAACTGCCCGGCGTACCCGGGTGGTTCAGCCGCCAGCCGAGGCCCCACGGCTGCGTCCGCCGCAACGGCTCCGGCAGGTCCGCGTAGTCGTTCAGCCGGTTCGTCGTCATCATCCGCACCGACGCCGGCGAAAGGACGCGCACGCCGCCGACCGCGCCGCCGTTCAGCAGCAGGTGGAGCACCACGGCGAAGTCGGCCGGCGTGCTGAACATGCCGCCCCACGGCGCCCCCAGGTCCTGCCAGTAGCGCGTGTTCCAGTGGAAGTCGCTGCCGACCATGTAGTCCTGGAGCTGGACGCGAACCACGCGGTCGCGGTCGAGCCCGCCGAGGCCCAGCCGCGTGTTCGCCATGCCCAGCGGGTCGAAGATTTCGCGCTTCACGAACTCGGCGACCGGCATCCCGCTCAGCCGCTCGACAATGTCCGCGACGACGATCGTGCCGCAGCTCTGGTAGCTGACGTTCGTGCCGGGCGGGAAGAGGAGCGTCGTGTCCTTCGCGGCCGCGGCGGTGAAGGCTTTCAGGTCGGCGTGCTTCCGCCGCAGTTCGGCGTTCCCCGGCGGCATGTCCGGCAGCCCGGACGTGTGCGTGAACAGGTGCGACACCAGCACCGCCCCCTTGCCGTGCGCCGCGAACTCGGGGACGTAGCGCGTCACGGGGTCGGTGAGGTTCAGCTTGCCGCGCTCGACCAGGATCATCGCCGCCATGTAGACGACGGGCTTCGTGATCGACGCCATGAGGAACAGGCCGTCGCCGCGGATCGGGCCGGCGTCGGGCTCCGGTCCCTGCCGGCCGAAGAACCGCGGCGCGAGCGTCTTGCCGTGGCGGCCGACGAGGATGGCGCCGCCGGGGACGGGGGCGGTCGGGCCGCGTGTCCACTCGTCGAGGCGGTCGTAGGCGTGTTGAAGGCGGCGCGGGTCGATGCCGAGGTCGGCGGGGGCGGCGGTCGGCAGCGCGACGACGGGCGCCGGCGCGAGCGCGGCGGCCCCGGCGGCGAGGAGTTGGCGGCGGGTGGGGTGCACGGGTCGGCTCCGGGCGTGCCACCCGGGGCGTTGCCCCGGGCTATGCTATCCCAGCCCTTCGGGCTGAAGAGGGGTGGTTGGTTTTCAGGCCAACGGCCTGGGACAACATAGCCCGGGGCAACGCCCCGGGGAACGAGCCGCCATGGTGACACTCACGCCACACCCGGACGGCGTCCTGATGAGCATCCGAGCCCAGCCCGGGGCTCGCAAGAACGCCGTCGGCGGCGAGCACGGCGGCGCGCTGAAGGTGGCCGTGACGGCGCCGCCCGAGGACGGCCGCGCCAACACCGCGCTGGTGGAACTGCTGCGCGACTGGCTCGGGCTGAAGCGCTCCGAGGTGGAACTGGCGGCGGGACACACGAACCGCAACAAGCAGGTGCTCATCCGCGGACGGTCAGCCGAGGAAGTGGCGGCGCTCCTGGCGGCGCGGCTCGGTTCCCCCTAACTTCTGAAAGCCCGGGGACGGCCGTCCCCGGGCTTTGGCGCTTCTGCCACTTGAAGGGCAACGCCTCAAGCACGAATACGCCCAGCGCGTACGGCCCCAGCCCGCAGGCGATGGCGAAGGCGATCGCGCCCCACGCCGCTTCCGCCGGCGGCATCAGCACCCACACCACGGCCGGCACCGCCGCCGCCAGCAGCGGCCGCGCCCACGCCGAGCGTAGGTACGCCACCGCCCCCACGTCCAGCACCCACGCCGCGTAGCCGATCGTCGCCGCGCAGAACAGCAGGTTCGGCCCCGCCACCGCCACCGCCACGCCCTCCACCCCGTACGGGCCGACCAGCGCCAAACTCAGGACGAGGTTCACCACCGCCTCCAACAGCGCCAGCCGGGCGAACAGCCGCAGCTTCCCCATGCCGTACAGCACCCGCGACGCCGCCGACTGCGCCACGCCGATCGTCAGCGTCGCCGACAGGATCGCCGCCGCGGGGAAGCACACGTCGGCGTACTCGGTGCCGACCCACCGCGCCAGGAACGGCCGGCCGTACGCCAGGATGCCCAGGTGGACCGGCAGCACCAGGTACAGCACCCACCGCGTGCCGCCGAGGAACACCGCCCGCACCCCCGCCAGGTCGCCCGTCGCCTCGCGCTCGCTCACCGTCGGCGTGAGCGTCGAGGTGACCGCCCGCAGCAGCCCCTTCGCCGTCTCGATCAGCCGCGCGGCCACTGAGTAGTGCGCCGCCGCGACCACGCCCGCGAACCCGCCGATCACGATCGCCCCGGTCTGCACCGTGACGCGGCCGGCGAGCATGGCGAGGAACGAGTCGAGGCTGTACCCCTTCACGCGGTGCAGCGTCTCGCAGTCGATCAGCCGCCGGCTGATGCGCAGGCCCGGCACCGCCCGGTACGCCAGCCACGCGGCCGCGGCGTGCTCGACCAGGTTCGTCGCCGTGTACACGATGCCCAGCGCCAGCAGGCCGGGTTGCGTTTCCAGCACGACCACGACGCCGCCGACGCGCACCGCCAGGAACGCGAGCCGCAGGGCGCTCTTGGTGCCGAACCGCTGCATCCCGTCGAGGATGGTCGGGAAGACGCTCAGCGGCAGCGTCGCGGCGACGTTCAGGAGCATCAGCAGCATGAACGCTGAGACGTCGCCCGGCTCGCCGAGTTGTCGTTCGAGCGCCGGCCCGACGAATGGAACGAGCGCCGAGCCGACCACCACCACGACGACGGCCGCGGCCAGGAACACGGCCAGGCACGCGGACACGAGGCGGTTCAGCTCGTCGCGCTCGCCGGCGGCGTGGTGGCGGGCGACGAACCGCACCAGGCACGCGGCCACGCCCATGTCCAGGAGCGTGAAGTACGCCAGGATGCCGTCGACGACGCACCACACGCCGTAGCGTTCTTTGCCGAGGCCGTGGATGAGGTACGGGGCCATGAAGAACGACACGGCCATCGCGCAGGCGAACGCCGCCCAGTTGATGGCGGCGGCGACGGCCAGTGAACGGGACGCGGGCAACGGTGCGACCTCCGGGGGAGCGGAGGGTAGCACTTCGAGATGGGGTGGAACAAGTTGAGTTGCCGCTTGCGGCTTCGCGCCCCGCGGCGCGAAGCCGCAAGCGGCGATTCCGACCACTACTTCTTCTTCGCCGCCTCGGCGATGAACTTCTCGGGCGTCTCGTTGAACGCGTCGCGGCAGCCGGAGCAGCACACGAAGTACTGCTTCCCCTGGAACGTCACGCCGATCGACGCGGCCCCGCCGGTGACGATGCACTCGGCCTTCTTCGCCCCGCCGGCCAGCGACTCGCCGCTCCGGTTCCCCGTCATCGAGAACGCCGACTGGAACAGCCCCTTGCCGCCCTCCTGCTTCTCCACCCTCAGCTGCATCCGCACGCCGTCCGCCAGCGTGTTCACGGCGATCCGGTGGACGTCGCCCTTGTCGTCCTTCCGCTCCAGCTTCAGCACGCCGACCTTCAGGTCGCCGGCGTACTCGCTCAGCTTCTTGTCCGCGCCGGTCAGCGCCAGCTTGTACTTCTTCGCGGCCGCGTCGTAGGTCAGCTCGCCGCCGGTGAAGAACTTCCCCTTCCCCTCGCCGAACACGACCTTGATCGTCGGGTCGGCGGTGCGGAACTTCCAGCTCCAGTCCACCTGCTCCTTCCAGATCGTCTCCTTGCCGCCGGCCTTCACGGAACCTTCGAGGTTCCACACGCCGAGGAACTCCTCGAGCTTCTTCAGCTCGTTCTTGGCCTTGGTCTGCTCCGGGGAGAGCTTCGGCGGCTGGGCCGCCCCGCCGGCGGCGACCAGGAGCGCGGCCGTCAGCCCGAACGCGAACGCCCGTCGAAACATGGGGGAACTCCGTAGGAATCGTGAAGTCAGATTCCACCACAGAGTCACAGAGGGCACAGAGGAAAGACCGAAGAGCGAGGGAAAGTCATTTCAAAGAATGGTTTCATCTCGGCCTTCTGTCTTCCCTCTGTGCCCTCTGTGACTCTGTGGTTAATCCGTTTTTTGTCTCCCGCTCCCGGCCTCAGCGCGACTTCTTCGGCTTCCCCTCGCCGGGCTTCTTGCCGGCGGCGAGCACGAGAGGCGCGGTCGGGCAGTCGGCCTTCAGCGGGCAGTGCGGGCAGTCCGGGGTGCCGTCCACGCACAGCTCCCGGGCGTGGACGCTCATCAGGTCGGTGAACTCCGGCCCCTTCGCCTTCGGGATCACGTGCTCGACGCTGCCGCGCAGCCCCTCCAGGCTCTCCGGCTCGCCCGGCTCCACCACGCCGAGGCGGCGCAGCACCCGCAGCGTCGGGTTGTCCAGCGGGATGGCGTGGCCGCCGAGCCGCCGCTGCACCACCCACGCCACCGCGTAGTCGTGCATCGTTTCGAGCCGGGCCGCCTGCTTGGCCGCCTGCCGCAGGCCGAGCTTCTCCAAATCCTTCGGGTCGAAGTAGCGGGCCAGCTGCTTCGCGGCCTGCTTCAGCCCCTTCTTCTCCAGCTCGTCCAGGTCGTAGGAGTAGGTCATCTCGAAGACGGCCTGCAACAGCGCGATGATCCACCCGGCCTTGAGGCCGGCGCCGGGGAGCGGGCGGAGGCTGTCGGCGACCTCCTGCACGGTGCTGACGCGGACCTCGTTCCAGTCCACGAACGTCTTGCGGAGGGCGTCGTAGGCGCGGTCGGCGTCGGCGGGGGTCGTCCCTTCGCGGCAGACGGCGTAGACGAGTTCCTCCAGCACCGGCCGGGGCTCGTCGGGGCCGCCGGTCGGGAGCGGGAAGCGCTTCTTCAGCGCGGCGTGCGCCGTGCTGAGCATCTGCTGCTTGTTCGTGATCGCCGGCATGGCGGGCGCTCGCTTTCCGGTCGTGTTCAGCTCGCCCGGTCCGTCGGTCCGTCGGCGGGGGGCGGGGGCTGGTCGTCTTCGTCGGTGTCGGTGTCCGTCTCGTCCACTTCGTCCTCGTCGTCCTCGTCGTCCTCGTCGGCCGGGGGCGGTTCGTCGGGCGCCATCAGCGCCTTCTCGGCGGCGAGGATTTGGGCGATGGCGAGGCTCTTCTTGATCCCCTCGTCCATCACGAAGCTGACGTGCGGGACGTGCCGGGTGGTGAGCCGCTCGGCGACCTTGGTCTGGATGAACCCGGCGGCGCTGGCGAGGCCGTACATGGTGAGCTTCTGCTCCTTCTCGGAGCCCATGACGGACACGTACACCTTGGCGTGCTGCAGGTCGGCGGACACCTCGGCGCGCGTGACCGTCACCCCCTTCACGCGGGGGTCTTTGATCTGGAAGAGGATGGCGTTGGCGGCCGTCTCCCGGATCACCTCGTTGACGCGGGCCTGGCGGTGGGACTTCATGCTGGATCGTTCCGGTCGCTCACGCTCCCGGCTCGCAATGCGGAATTCGATGTCAGGGCTGGTCGCTCGCGGGCGAACTCGTCCAGCCAGCGGCGCTGGGCCGGGGTCTCGGGCACCGGGCGGCCGCGGGCGGCGCTGACCCGCTCGACCGCCGCGGCGGGGTCCAGGCCGGCCGCGATCAGTACGGCGGCGGCGGTCAGCCCGGCCCGGCCGATCCTCTGCCGGCAGTGGACCGCGACCCCGCGGCCGTCGGCCAACTCGTCGGCGATCTCGGACACCAGCCCCTCGAACGCCACACGCGACGCCGGGGTTTCCCGGTCCGGGATCGGGAGGGAGAGGAACCGGACGCCGTGCGCCGCGCCCGCCCGCTCCTCGTCTTCGAGACCGAGGTCTCCGACCTCGTCGGGCGTTAACAGGGAGACCACCGTCTCGATGCCGGCAGCGCGCCACGCGGCCAGCTCGTCGTCGAGCCAGTCGCCCCCCCGCGGCCGCGGGGCGACCGCGAGCCGTCCGGGGAACGTCGTCGGAACCCAGAACAATTCCGTCCGCATCACGTCACCCCGGCGGGTCGCCGATCGAGTCCTTCTCCACGACCTCGCGCGGCAACTCGTCCACGTCCACCCCACGACCCCGCAATACCCTGATCCGGTGATGCCCGTCGAGCATCGTCCCGTCCGGCCGAGCCTTCAAGGAATCGTCCCGACCGGGGCGTAACGACTCAATCAACTCCGCGGTGGTCAGTCGCTGGTACGCCGCCAGTTTCGACGGCACCAGCGACTCGTCGGCGTGCAACGGCACTAGTCGCGGGGCCACCCGTTACACGTCGTCGCGGCCGACCTGCCGGACACGGCGGTCACGTGCAACGGCACTAGTCGCGGGGCCGCCCGTTACACCCCCGTTACGGCTACACCACCTCGTGCCCGACGGTCAAGTCGCCGCCGAGGTACTCGGCGACCGGGTGGCGGCGCAGCGCCTCGGACAACTTCTGCAGCGCCCCGCGGACCAGCGCCGCCTCGGGGCCGACGGCCGCGAACGCCAGCTCGGCGACCTTCACGTCGTCGAGGCTGCCGACCTCGGCCGCGGCCACGTCGAACCCGGCCCGGGCCTTGTCCAGGATCGACCGCACCACCTGCCGCTTGTCCTTGAGCGTCCGGCTGTCGCGGACCAGCAGCCGGGCGGTGAGCGAACCAATAACCATTGATGATCGGGGATTTATGATTGATGATTAATGAAGACCGACGACGCGCGGCGGCTTCTGATTTCGGTCATTCATCAATCATAAATCCCCGATCATCAATCGTGTCACAGCGTTCGCTGCTTGATCTCGATCTTGAACGCCTCGATCACGTCGCCGGACTTCACGTCGTCGAACCCGGTGATCCGCATGCCGCACTCGAAGCCCTCGCGGACCTCCTTGGCGTCGTCCTTGAACCGCTTCAGGCTGTCCAGGCCCACCACCTTGTCGGCCGGCGGGAACACCACCACGCCCTCGCGGATCACCCGGACCCGCGCGTTCCGCTCGATGATCCCGCTCGTCACGTAGCACCCGGCGATCGTGCCCACCTTCGTGATGCGGAACGTGTCGCGGATCACGGCGCGGCCCAGGTGCACCACCTCCTCGATCGGCTTCAGCCGGCCCTCGAGCGCCGCCTTCACGTCGTCCACGAGGTTGTAGATGATCTGGTACTCGCGGACCTTGATCTCGCGGGCCTCGGCCAACTTCATCGCCCCGTCGTCGGTCGTCACGTTGAACCCGACGATGAGCGTGTCGTCCGGGCTGGTGAGGGCCAGCTGCACGTCGCTCTCGGTGATGGCCCCGATGCCGGCGTGGAGCACGCGCGTCCGCACCTCCTCGTGCACCAGCTTCTCCAGCTCCTTGCGGATGGCCTCGACCGAGCCGCGGGCCTCGGCCTTGAGGATGATCTTCAGCTCGCTGATCTTGATCTTCGACTTCGCCGCGGTCAGCGACTCCAGGCTCACCGGGGCGAACCGGTTCAGCGCCGTCTCGCGGTCCTTCACCCGCCGCAGGTCGGCGATCTCCTGGGCCTTGGTCAGCTCGTCCACGGCGTAGAACGGGTCGTCGGCGTTGGGCACCTCGCTCAGGCCGGTGATGCGGACGGGGGTGCTCGGGCCGGCCTCCTTGATGGCCCGGCCCATGTCCGAGTACATCGCCCGGATGCGGCCGAACGTGCTGCCGCACAGCACGATGTCGCCGCGCTTCAGCGTCCCCTGCTGCACCAGGAACGTCGCCATGACGCCCTCGTCGGCGCTCATGTAGGCTTCGAGGCAGGTGCCGGCGGCGGGGCGGTCCGGGTCGGCCTGGAGGTCGTCGGCGAGGTTCAGTTCGGCTTCCAGCAGGATGGCCGTCAGGAGGTCGTCGATCCCCTGGCCGGTGACGGCCGAGGTCTCGACGAACTGGGTGTCGCCGCCCATGTCGTCCGGCAGGAGGTTGAGGCTGTAGAGCTGCCGGCGCGTCTTCTCGATGTCGGCGTTCGGCATGTCCACCTTGTTGATGGCCACGATGATGCGCACGTCGGCGGCGCGGGCGTGGGCGATGGCCTCCTCCGTCTGCGGCCGCACGCCGTCGGTGGCGGCCACGACGATGACGGCCACGTCGGTGACGTTGGCCCCGCGGGCGCGCATCTTGGTGAACGCCTCGTGGCCGGGGGTGTCGAGGAAGGTGATGGGGCGCTCGATCACCTTCTCGCCGGTCTCGGGGTCTTCGACCTTGTGGCGGACCGACCACGCGCGGATGACCTGCGTGATGCCGCCGACCTCGGTGTCCACCACCTTCGTCGAGCGGATCATGTCGAGGAGCGACGTCTTGCCGTGGTCCACGTGGCCCATGATGGTGACGACCGGCGGGCGGGGGAGGAGCTTCTCCGGGTCCACCGCCTCGGCCGCCTCCTCGAACTCGCGGAGGAGCTTCTCCTCGGCCGACTCCTGCTTCTTCAGGATGAGGTCGATGTTCTTCTCGACGGCGATCAGGGCGGCGGTGTCGAACTCGATGGCCGAGCTGTTCCCGTACAGCTGGCCGGTCTCCTTGAGGAGCCGCTTGGCGAGCTCCCCGGCCTTCATGCCGATGGCCTCGGACAGCGTGCGGACGGTGATCGGCGGGCTGATGGTGACCGGCCCGGTGATCTCGGTCTTGACCTGGGTGCGGCGGCTCTTGCGGAACAGGGCGGCGCGGGGGCCGCGGCGGGAGCCCCACTTCTGGTCGATGATCTCGACCTGGCCGCCGGGGCCGACGACGATGGCCGGCTGGCCGCCACCGGGGCCGCGGTCGCGGGTGGCGCCGGGGCGGCCGGGCGGCCGGGGGCCGCCGCGGGCGGGGAGACCGCCGGGCCCCTTCTTCTTGTCGTCGTCGTCCTCGCCGCCGGCGGCCGGGCCGGCGTGGCCGCCGACGCGGGGGCTGCCGGGCGCGGGCGGACCGCCGGGGCGCGGCGGGCCGCCCGCGCCCGGGGGCGTGCGCTGGATGTCGCGGATCTCGATCTTCTGCCCGCGCGACGCCGCCATCCGGAGGCGGTCGAGCATCTCGGGGGTGAGGCGCACCGACTTCGCGCCGGTTCCGGGCGCGGGGGCGGGGCCGCGGCCGGCCATGCCGGGGGGGCCGCCGGCGCCGGGCGGGCGCGGCGGGCCGCCCGCGGGCGGTTGTTGACCGGGGCGGAACACGGGGCTGCCGCCGCCGGGGCCGCCCGGCCCGCGCGGGCTGGCGCCGGGCGGGAGGGACTGGTTGGCGCTGGTGCGCGGGCCGGCGATGATCCCGTGCCGCGGCGGCGGCACGACCGGCGGCTTCAGGAATCCGGGCTTCGGGGCGCCGGGCGCGCCGCCGACGGGCGGGACCGGGCCGCTCGGCCGCTGCGGCGGGCCGCCGGGCGGGAGCGTCCGCGGCGGGCCGCCGGCCGGCGGCGGCGGGACGGGGGGTCGCGGGCCGGCCGCGGCGGGTTGCGCGGGGGTCGGCGGCGGCGAAACCTGCGCGGGCGGGTGGGCCGGCGGGGCGGCGGCGGCCGGCGGAGGCGAGACGGGGGGTCGCGTCGGGGCGGCGGTCGGGCGGGCGGGCGCGTTCAGGTTGCGGACGCCGCCGCCGATGTTGCGGACGCCGCTGCCGGTGACGGACGGGATGACGTTCGCCGGCGGAGCCTGGGGCGACGGCGGAACCCCGGCGGCCGGCGCGTCCTCGGCAACGACCGCGGGAACCTCCGGTTCCGGTTCCGGGGTGGGCGCGGGGGCCGGTTCGGGCGCGGGCGCCTCGACGACGGGGGTCGGCGGCGGCTCGGCGACGGGGGGTGCCGGGACGGGCTTGGGCTTCGGCGCGGGCGGGACCGGCTTCGCGGCGACGGCCTTCGGCAGCGTCTTGATGGTGGTGTCGAGTTTGGCGGCCGACGGGATGGCGGCCCTGGTCGGGGCGGCGGGGGCGCCGGCAGCCTTGGGCGGGCCTTTCTTGGCTCGGTCCTTCAGCGCGTCGATCTGTTCGGGCTCCAGGGTGTTCAGCTGGTTCTTCAACCCGCTGTATCCGAGCTCCTGCGCCATCGCGATGAGATCCTTGCTGGCCACGCTGAGGTCCTTGGCCAGCTCGAACACGCGAACCTTCTTGTCCTTTTCCTTCGCCACCGGATTCGGCTGCAAGCGATGCTCCTGGAGGGATGCCCCGTACGCCCCCGCGCCCGTCCGCGGGCACCCCGCGGGTCCAACGGAACGGTCGGTCCGACCCGAATAAGTGTTATTCTAAGCCGGACGGCCCGCGCGAAAAGGGCAATCGCCAGGACCGGCGCCGAACAGGGCGGTTCCGGTTAGAGCGGCGGCGGCGGCGGGAGGTTCGCGGCGGCCGCCCGCTCCGCCAGGATGTCGAGCACCAACGGGTGCCGCCCGAGCGGTTCCGCGAGCACGAACCGCACCGCCGGGAACGCCGCCGCGAGCCGGGCGCGGGCCGCCGACAGGTCCTCGGCGACGTGCTTCCCCGGCGACAAGAAGTACGGCAACATGACCACCCGGTCCGCCCCGCGGGCCGCGCAGCGGGCGCCGCCCGCGTCGATCGACGGCTCCGCCAGTTCCAGGTACGACACCTGGACGTCCGGGTAGGTGCCGCGGCCCCGCAGTCCGTCGGCGACGAACTCCAGGTCGGCGTTCGCCTCGGCCCGGCGGCTCCCGTGGGCGATCAAGAGGAGTGCTGTCATACGATGAGTTTAGGCGCGGACGTGGTCGAAGCCCCGAGCCGCCTAACCCCCCGGCCCCCTTCCCTAAGAGGGAAGGGGGGGACGAACTGTGCGACTTGCCGGGCGCCCGCACAGCGGGAGCAGTGTCACAGGAGGCTACGGAGATCGAACACCCCTCCCCCTTTGGGGGAGGGGCCGGGGGAGGGGTTGATCACGTCCGCGCGTCGGGACCGTCTGCCACTCCCCGCCGCCCGCCGCCCGCCGTACTCTTCCCCGATGAGCAACCAACTAAAGCTCGGTCTCCCCGCCGGTTCCCTCCAGGACGCGACCGCCGAGCTGTTCCGCAAGGCCGGCTACAAGGTCACGTTCGCCAGCCGCAGCTACTACCCGACCATCGACGACGCCGACATCCACTGCACCCTCATCCGCGCCCAGGAGATGGCCCGGTACGTCCGCGACGGCTCCCTCGACTGCGGCCTCACCGGCCACGACTGGGTCGTCGAGAACGACGCCCAGGACGACGTGGTCGAGCTCGCCGAGTTGGTGTTCAGCAAGGTGAGCCGCCGGCCGGTGCGGTGGGTGCTGGCCGTGCCCAACGACTCGCCGATCCAGGCGCCGAAGGACCTGCAGGGGAAGCGGATCGCCACCGAGGTGGTGAACATCACCCGCAAGTGGCTCGCGTCGCACGGCGTCACGGCGAGCGTCGAGTTCAGCTGGGGCGCCACCGAGGTGAAGCCGCCGAAGCTGGCCGACGCCATCGTCGAGGTGACGGAAACCGGCAGCAGCCTGCGGGCGAACAACCTGCGGATCGTGGCGGACCTGTTGACGAGCACGACGCGGTTCATCGCCAACCCGGCCGCGGCCGCCGACCCGTGGAAGCGGCAGAAGATGGACGACCTGGTGCTGATGCTGAAGGGGGCGATGGCCGCGGAGGGGCGCGTCGGGCTGATGATGAATGTGCCGCGCGACAAGCAGGCGGCGGTGGTGGCGCTGCTTCCGGGGCACAAGCCGACGGTTTCCGCCCTGTCCGACCCCGACTGGGTGGACGTGCTCGTCATCCTCACCGAGGAGGAGGTGCGCCGCCTCATCCCGCCGCTGAAGCGCGCCGGGGCGTGCGGCATCGTCGAGTTCCCGCTCAACAAGGTCATCGACTGACGCCGACTACTTTCCCGCCGCCAGCCCCCGGGCGTGGTCGCGGGCGGCGCGCAGGTCCGCGCGCCCGGGGTCGTCGCGCAACCCCATTTCGAACGCGGCGACGGCCTCGGCCGGGCGGCCCAGCTCGCGCAGCGCCGTCCCCAGCAGCCGGGCGGTCGGCGCGTCCGGGCCGACCGCCGCCACGTACGCCCGCGCCGGCCCCACCACCGCCGCCCAGTCGCCGACCGCGGCCGCGGCCGACGCCCGCAGGTGGCTCACCGCCGGCATCCCGGGGGCGGCGGCGTCGGCCCGGTCGGCCCACGCCCGCGCCTCGTCCGCCTTCCCCGTCACCGCCGCCACCCCGCCCTCGATCAGGCAGCGCACCGCGAACCCGTCGGGCGGGAGCGCCGCCGTCCGCGCCGGGGCCAGCGCCGCGGCCGCGCCGTCGGGGTCGCCGGCGGCGAGCTTCGCGGCCGCGGGGCCGAGCGCCGCCAGCCCCGCCCGCACCTCCGGCGACACGCCGCCGCGGATGAGCTGCCCCGCCGCCTGCCGGCTGAGGCGGACGCCGGTCCGCACGTCCTCCAGGTCGAACACCTTCCACCCGTTCCCGGCGCGGACGAGCCACCACCGGTAGGTGGCGGCGCGGCCGCCGGTGCGGTGCCGGGCGGCGGCGACGAACTCGTTCGCCCCGTCCCCCGGCAGCACCTGCCGCACCTCCACCGACTCCGGCGCGAAGCCGGGGCCGCCGGCTCGCACGGCGTCGACGAGCGCCAGACGGGCGCGGACCGGGCCGGCGATCGGGTCGGCGTCGGCGCCGGCGGTGCGGTACGTGTCGGTCCGGGTGACGGCGGCGAAGAAGCGCTCGGCGTCGAGGAGGCCGGTGGCGACGTGCGGCTGGTCGCGGGCGGCGGTGAACGTCCGCAGGAACAGGCCGACGCCCGCGGCGGCGGGGTCGGGGTCGGTCGCGGCGTCGGCGGCGGGGAGCGGCGGGTCCGGCGACCGCGGCGGGCGGACGACGCGGACGCCCAGCGCCCAGTCGCCGCCCAGCTCGGCCGCGACCAGCAGCGCGACCGGCAGGGCGGGGACGAGCAGGAGCCAGCGCCGCGGCGTCATCCGCACAGTGTATCATACCAAACCGGGTTGATCCGTACCCGTCCCGGGGCAACGCCCCGGGACGCGATCAAGCGGCCTCGTACAATCCCCTCCGGAGCCCGTACCATTCGGAGACCACCCCCCATGAAGCGGATTGTTGCCGTCGCCCTGTTCTCCGCCGTCGCCGGCGCCTGCTCGTCGGCCGAGCCGACCGCCCCCGGCGGCGAGGAGCAGGTCGGGACCGTCGTCGATTGGGCCGGGATGAAGTCGGCGGCGCCGAAGGAGTGGAAGGAGGTGACGCCGTCCAGCTCGATGCGGAAGGCGCAGCTCGCCGCCCCGAAGGTCGCCGGCGACCCCGAGGACGCCGAGGTGGTGATCTTCGAGTTCAAGGGCGGCGGCGGTGTCGACGCCAACCTGAAGCGGCAGTTGGCCGTGTTCCAGCCGCCGGCCGGCAAGGACAAGGTGGACGAGAAGCAGGAGAAGGTGAAGGTCGGCACCAACGACGGCGTCCTCCAGGAGGTCGGCGGCACGTTCCTGAAGAAGGCCTTCCCGATGGACCAGAAGGGGACGCCGGTCGCCGGCTACCGGCAGGTGTACGTGGTGTTCGAGACGAAGGATGGGATCACCGCGTCGGCGTGGCTCCGCGGCCCGGAGAAGACGGTCGAGAAGCACAAGCCGGCGTTCGTCGAGTGGGTGCGGAACTTCAAGTGACGCGGGTGTCGGCTCGGGGTTTGAGCCCCGAAGGGGCGGCAGGTAATAGCCCAGGGCGTAAGCCCTGGGAAGCCTGTGGCGGAGTTCGGGGGGTCACGCCCCGGTGACACCGCCCAGGCACCCAGGGCTTACTATTACCTGTCGCCCCTTCGGGGCTCAAACCCGAGCCCGACCTCCCCCATGTTCTTCGACTACCCCCTCCCCGACCGCCTCGTCGCCCAGCACCCCGCGGCGCGGCGCGACGACGCCCGCCTCCTCGTCGTCCGCCGCGCCGCCGGCGCGCTGGAGCACCACGTCTTCCGCGACCTGCCGGACCTCCTCGCCGCCGGCGACCTCCTCGTGCTCAACGACACCCGCGTCATCCCGGCGCGGGTGATCGGCCGGCGCGAGGCCACCGGCGGCAAGTGGGAAGGGCTGTTCGTCCGCACCACGGCCGACGGCCTGTGGGAGCTGCTGGCGCAGACCCGCGGATACGCCCAGCCGGGCGAGGCGTTTGCGCTGGAGCCGGGGCCGCTGCGGCTGACCCTCCGCGGCCGCACCGCCGACCGCCACTGGCTGATGGAACCCGACCGCCCCGGCACGCCGGCCGAACTGCTGGCCCAGGCCGGCCACGTGCCGCTGCCGCCGTACATCCGCAAGGGCCGCGCCGCCGACGCCGACCGCGCCCGCTACCAGACCGTGTTCGCCGCCGCCGACGGGTCCGTCGCCGCCCCCACCGCCGGCCTCCACTTCACCCCGGAACTGCTGGCCCGGCTCGCGGACGCCGGCGTGAGTGACACCCGGGTGACACTCCACGTCGGCCTCGGCACCTTCGCGCCGGTCATGGCCGCCGACCCGACGAAGCACGCGATCCACGCCGAGTGGTGCGAGGTGACGGACGGCGCCGCCGCGGCGGTGGCGGCGTGCAAGGCGCGCGGCGGGCGGGTGGTGGCGGTGGGCACGACGGCGGCGCGGGCGATCGAGACGGCGGCCCGCGGCGGCACCGTGACCCCGTTCCGCGGCGAGACGGATTTGTTCATCCACGCGCCGGGTTCGTTCCGGGCGGTGGACGCGCTGGTGACGAACTTCCACCTGCCGCGGACGACGCTGCTGTTGCTGGTGGGGGCGTTCGCGGGCGAGGAGCTGCTCCGACGGGCGTACGCGGAGGCGGTCGCCCGGGAGTACCGGTTCTTCAGCTACGGCGACGCGATGCTGGTGCTGTGAAGGCGAGCCGGCCGCCGTGAGGCGGCGGGTGATAGGAACGTCACCCGCCGCCTCACGGCGGTCGGCTCGCCTCGACCGCTGGTCCGGCGTCACTCCCGCGGGATCGGGATGCCGTCGTTCGCGCCGATCCAGATGCGCAGCGCCTCGGGGCGGGTGTTCGCCGGGAAGAACCGGACCGACCCGTCTCCGAGCGCCGCCTGGAACCCGCCGACCCCCGGGAGCCCTAGCGGCGGCGGGTCGTCGTCCGGGTCGAACGGCAGGTCCATCGGCCGCGTCCACTCCACCGGCTCGGCCGCTTCCACGACCATGATCGTGTTCGACAGGCCGTCCGACATCTCGCTCATACGCCGCCCGACCGTCCGCCCGAACATCGTCTTCACCGGGGCGGTCTCGGCCGTCGTGAACACCTGGTAGTGCGTCTTCCCCGGCGGGGCGACCGACCGCGGGCTGGCGAACACCTTCGGCATCTGCGACAGCAGCTTGATGTTGTTCGGGCCGTCCCACGGCTCGTCCTGCTTGAACTGCGCGTACAGCGCCTGCTGCTCGACGTACGGCAGGATCGCCACCCGCCAGCTCAGCAGCTGTCGGCCGCGCGGGTTGCCCGGCGGGGTGGTCCCCGCCGCCGGGAACCGGCCGTTCACGTCGTGGTAGTTGTGCATCCCGATCGCCAGCTGCTTCAGGTTGTTCTGCTCCTGCACCCGGCCGGCGGCCTCGCGGACCTTCTGCACCGCCGGCAGCATGAACCCGGCCCCCAGCGCCGCGACCGTCCCGTACGCCCCGGCCACCGAGTCGATCGTCACCGACGCGCTCAGTTCCGGCCCCTCGCGCTCCAGCGGCGGGTTCGCCAGCCACTCGTCGAGCATCCCTACGGCGCCGAGCGCGAACAGCCCGCCGACCGCCTCCGGCAGGTCGCCCGGCGGCCGCGGCTTCGCCCCGCCCGGCCGCCCGGCAACCGCCTCCAGCAGCTTCGTCTTCATCTCGCCCAGCGACTTCCGCCCGGCCTCGGCCCCCGCCCGCAGCTCCTTCTCGGCCCCCTCGGCGCTGGCGTCGTCCTTATACACCGCCCGCAGGTCCACCTTCATGCCGCGGCCGACCACCAGACCGGCGGCCAGTGCGTCGGCCCGCCACAGCGTGTTCGCCTCGGGCGGCAGCCCGCGGGTGAAGTCGGCCGGCGGCCGGTACGCCTTCAGGTTGATCGCCCCGACCACGTGCCGGTTGCCGCCGGCGGCCAGCTTCAGCGCCGGGGCCAGCGGCCCGTCCGGCGTCTTCTTCTGGATCAACAAGTTCCGCACCGCCCACTCGCCGCCGACGATGATCGTTCGGTCGCCGTGGAAGGCGAGGCAGGTGCCGCCGGTCTCGGACCACATCTCGTGCTCGCCGGCGATCTGCTTGATCCCCTTCGGCAGGTTCGCCTCGCGCACCTTGGCCGGGTCGAACGCGGTGTTGAAGTTGAGGAGGAAGACCGTGTCCACCTCGGGGCCGTCGCCGCCCATCCCCTGCTGGGGGCCGAACCCGCCCTGCCCCGCCGGCGGCCCGAACCCGCCCTTCGGCGGGAACGCGCCCTTGCCCGGCGGGACATTCAGCACCGGCCCCCCCTTGCGGCCCGGCTTGGTCATCACCACCACCGTCGCCCGGTCGAGCGTGGACGGGGCGGGGACGAAGCCGTCGTCGAGCGCCTTCAGCGCGTCGTCGCCGGCCTTGCCGACCACCCGCCGGTAGTCGGTCATGGCGTCGGTCTTCCACAGGTCGGCGGCGCGGGCGTGGACGAACCCGGCGGCGTCGGCCGGGATCAGGTCGAACTCGTCGGCGGGGGCCAGCGACACCGCCGCGACCTCGCCGGCGGCCGGGTTCTTGCTGCGGTTGAACATCCACACCAGCCCGCCGCCGACCCACGCGCCGGCGAGGAGGCCGACAAGCAGCGCCAGCACCGCCCGCCCGGCCCGTCGATTCGTGCCGATCCGCATGACCCGTCCTCCGAGGGGGAACGCTGCGAGTGTACCCCGCAAGGAAGGCGGCGGGAAGGGGGTGGCGCCCGAGCCGGCCCCGTCAGGGGTCGGAGTGTCCGGCGCGCGTCGAGGCTCCGACCCCTGACGGGGCCGGCTCAGGGCCGGTTCAGCCGCGCATCCGCGCCAACCCGCACCGACCGCCCGCCTTCGCGGAACTTCCCATCCAGTTGTCGCCGCGGGGCGGCGCAACCGGTGCGGGCCGGGTACGCTTCCCCGGCACACCCGGTCGCGAGCCCTGCCCATGACCCGTTCCCTATTCGCCCTCCTCGCCCTGACCCTCGCCGCCGGCCCGGCCGCGGCCGCCGACCCGCCGGGCACGCGCTACTACTTCCTCCTGTTCGGCGGCCAGTCGGTGCCGTTCAAGCCGCGCACCGGCCACACCTGGGCGACGTGGGCCAAGGCCACCCCCACCGGCGCCGGGCCGGTGATGGTCGAGAGTTTCACGATCAGCTGGCTGCCGCCGGACGGCCGCGTCCACCCGTGGCGCCTCCGCAGCGGCCCCGGCCACAACTTCACGCTCGACGAGACGCTGGCGATCATGGCCCGCGAGAACTCGCAGGTGTCGGTGTGGGGGCCGTTCGAGGTGGACGCCAACCGCTACGCCCTCGCGTGTCTGCAGGCCGCGAGCCTCGACACGGGCGGCGTGCGGTTCCGGTCGTTCGACTCACTCGGCCGCAACCGCGACGTGATGCACTGCGTCCACGCGGTGACGTTCGCCGACCCGGCGGTGAGCCGCTACCGGCAGCCGGTGCTGCGCGTCGGCGAGCCCGGCACCAGCAGCCTGGCGGAGAAGTACCTGCGCAGCGGCGCCTTCGTCGGCGGCGCGGCGACGCACGACTGGCTGATCCCGGCGCTGGGGCTGGACCGGCACGCGGTGATTCGGCGGGCGCCGGGTGAAGCGATTCCGCGCGAGTGGCGGTAGGTTTGGTGAGAGTACAGGATTGCCCCGCCGCATCCCGTTGCGCGTGCGTGGTCAACCCCTCCCCCGGCCCCTCCCCCAAAGGGGGAGGGGTGCCCGCGCAACACATCCTCCCGTAACACCGCGGGGCGTGATACAGGGACCGGCAAGTCGGGCGGTACGTCCCCCCCCTTCCCTCTTCGGGAAGGGGGCCGGGGGGTTAGGTTACCACGCACGCACCCCGTCGAGCTGCGGCGACCGGTCGTGCCGGCGGTAGCGATTCGGCGGAGCCCACCCGTTGCGACGGGTGGGCTTACTTTGTTCCCCCCCGGCGCCGTCAACCGTCCGCGCTCCCGACCCGACCCGAATCCCCGACGGGCGTCGCGGCCGATGCATACGATGGGACACCCGTCGGCCGGAAGCCGCGGGCGCACCGCACGGAGGCAACGGATGAGGCGCGCACTCGGGCTGGCGGCCGTGGCGATCGGGCTGGCGGCACCCGCCGGCGGACAACCCACCGCCTCCCCCCCCGGGCAGCCGGCCCCGTGGGCCAACAAGTTCTTCCTCCCCGACATCGCCGACCAGCGCGACCAGGCTCCGCCGCCCGTCATCACGCACAACTTCGGCGACGTGCCGCACGGCACCCTCTGCACCCACACGTTCAACGTCACGAACATCTACGACACGCCGGTGCAGATCGTCGACATCCGCAAGAGCTGCATGTGCCTGAACTTCGTGCCGCTGTCGAAGGTGCTCCAGCCGAACGAGAGCGGGCCGCTCACCGTGACCATGGACGCCGGCAAGTTCGTCGGGGCGAACACGCAGACGTTCTACGTCACGTTCGGGCCGAAGTTCGTGTCCACCGCCGTGGTGCGGGTCAGCGCCGTCAGCAAGACGGACGTGTCGGTGAACCCCGGCGCCGTGGCGTTCGGCAGCGTCGCCCCGGGGGCGAAGGCGGCGCAGGCGGTGAAGGTGGAGTACAAGGGCCGGATGCGCGACTGGCGGATCACCGAGGCCGTGACGCCGCACGGCCCGTTCGACGTGCAGGTCACGGAGACGAGCCGCGGCGGCCCGCTGCGCGGCGGCGCCGAGTACGCCGTGACGGTGGCGCTGAAGGCGAACGCCCCGCCCGGGTCGCTGGCCGACACCCTGACGCTGAAGACGAACGACCCGGCGAACCCGGTGGTGACGCTGGCCGTGACCGGCGCCGTGGCGGTGCCGCTGGAGGTGGCACCGGCGCGGGTGCGGTTCGACCCGGTGACGGTGGGTCAGTCGGACACGAAGCGGGTGCTGGTGCGGGCGGCCCGGCCGTTCCGCGTGCTCGGCGTGGACGGCGCCGGCGGCGACATCACCGTGGAGTTGCCGGCGACGATGACGCCGCTGCCGCTCCACACGATCACGGTGAAGTTCGACCCGACGCGGCTCGGGGCTGTGTCGCAGGAGTTGCGCATCCGCACCGACCTGGACGGCGGCGCCGCGGTGACGCTGCCGGTCGAGGCGGAGGCGCGGTAAGGCGGAAGACAGAAGCGGGATTAACCACAGAGTCCCAGAGAGCACAGAGGGAAGACAGAAGACCGAGGGAAAGACAGAATTTGATTTCGTACTCGGCTTCGTCTCGGCTTTCTGTCTTCCCTCTGTGCTCTCTGGGACTCTGTGGTTAATCCCGCTTCTGTCTGCGTCCCGCCCTACAGCTTCGTCACCTTCGTCCGCTCGTCGAGTGCGACGCTGGTCAGCTCGCCGTTCGGCTTCGTGAACCGCACCACCGGCACCACCAGGTCGTCGTCCTTCACCCGCTCGGTGGTCACGCCCGTCGCCAGGTAGGCGAGGCCGCGGAACTCCCCCTCGGCGACCGCCGGCCACACCCGCGCGCCGACGCGCACCGTCTGCTCGACGCGCACCCGGTCGCCGGGCTTCAGCGCCCGCAGCAGGTCGATCAGCCCCGGGTCGAGCCGGCGGGTGGGAAGTACGATCGGGTCGGTCACAACACCCTCCGGGAAATCCGCAGAAATTCGATATCCGAAATTCGAACACCGACCATTCGGATTTCGAATTTCGTGCTTCGTGCTTTCCCCTCAGGTTCCTTCGTCGGCGGTCTGCGGGCGGGCCTCGCCGCGGACCAGCGCGATCCGGCCGGTGCGGGCCAGCTCCAGGATGCCGTAGGGGCGCATCAGCTCGATGAACGCCTCCACCTTCCCCTCGGTGCCGCTGATCTCGATCATCACGTTCGCCAGCTGGATGTCCACGACCCGGCCGCGGAAGCTCTCGGCCAGCTGGAACACCTCCGGCCGCTTGTCCGACGGGCACGACACCTTGATGATCATCAGGTCGCGCTCGACGAAGTCCTCGGCGCTGATGTCGTCCACCCGGATGACGGGGACGAGCTTGTCGAGCTGCTTGCGGACCTGGTCCACGACGGTGTCGTCGCCGTGGACGACGAAGACCATGCGGGAGACGTTGTTCCGCTCGGTCTCGCCGACGGCGAGGGAGTCGATGTTGAACCCGCGGGAGGCGAGCATGCCGGAGACGTTGGCCAGGACGCCGGGCTGGTTGTGGACCAGGGCGGAGAGGACGTGCCGCATGCGCGGGCCTTTCGGGGGCAGGTTCGGAACGGGGGTTATTCTATTGGGTTCCGCCGCTCGCGGCGGTGCACCCGCCGCAGCACCCGGAACGTCTCCCCGCGCAGCCCCGGCACCTCGGCGAACCGCGCCAGCTCGGCCGCGAACGGCTCCCACCGCTCGAACAGCGGCCCCGTCACGTCGTGGATCACCACCACGTCCGCGGCCCGCAACCGGCCCGCCAGGTCGTCCAGCTCCGCGGCCGCGGCCACCCGCGGCAGCAGCGCCGACGACCGCACGCCGTCCACCTCCGGGAACAGCACACGTCCCGCCCCCGACGGCGTCAGCACCAGCACTCGCTCCGTCGCTGCCAGGTCGCGCACCCGCGCCCACGCCGCCGCGTCCGCCGGCGGGGCGAACAGCCGGCCCGTCGCTTCGGTCTGAACGCGGTCGCGCCACAGCGCCGCGCCGTGGAAGCCGAACCCGACCCAGCCGCACACCGCCACGACCGGCAGCCCCGCCGCCAGCCACCTCGGCACCCCGCGGCCGACCACCCCCGCGGCTGCGAGCACCGGCAGGAACGAATAGTACATCCACGACAGCTCGTTCCCGAACAGGAGGCACACGAACGCGACGTGCAGCGCCGCGCACGCCAGCACCGCCGCGGCGCGCGGGTCGCGGCGGTCGCGGAGCAGCCCCGGCACCCCCGCCAGCGCCACGGCCGACGCCAGCAGCCAGAACCCGGCGGGGCCGAACAGGTAGTACATGAGGCTCGGGCTCTCCGGCCGCCAGAACCGCCGGCCGATGCCGCCGAAGAAGCCGAACCCTTCGCCCTCGTAGGTCTTTGCCCCCGCCACCGGGAACAGCGTCTCGAGCACGGGCCCCACGCCGAACCACGCGGTCAGCAGCGCCCCCACGACGGACCCCAGGACGGCGCCCGGAATCAACTCGCGGAGGCGGCTTCGCCCGTTCGCCGGGACCAACCGCGGACCGAACAGGATGAGCGCGAGCAGACCGGTCGCGTAGACGGACGCCAGGGCCGATTTGACGAACACGCCGGCGACGGCGGTGGCGAACGCGGCCCGGTGGTTGCCGCGGGCCTGCCAGGCGAGGGCGTGCGCCAGCAGCACGGCGTCGAGGGCGTGGGTCGGGCTGGTGTAGCGGAGCGGCATCACCGCCACGGGCACGCCGGCGGCGAGGAGCCACCGCGCCGCCGGCGGCAGCTCGACGGCGCGGCCGAAGCGGAGGAGCCCCCAGGCGAGGAGGCCGTTGCACGCGAACAGGAACAGGGTGTCGGCGGCGGCGGTGCGGCCGACCGCGGCGTACCAGGCGCGGTCGACGGCGACGCCGAGGAGGCCGTAGAAGTACGTGAAGTCGCGGGTGGGGACGCGGCCCTCGGCGACGAGCGCGTCCGTCGCCAGGCCGAGGCCGGGGTCGCCGAACGCGACCGCGCCGAGGGAGTGAACCTCCGGGAGCTGGCGGAGGAAGTTCAGCGCCGCGAGGAGGAACACCGCCACGCCGACGGCCGCCCAACTCGTCGCGGCGGTGGGGGGCGATGATGCGTGCGGCACCCGGTGACCCCGCGTACGTGGTTCCCCCCACCCCGCCGCCGTCGCCATCAGAGGCTGTCCAAGAAGACTCGCCGCAAAAAAGCACAAGAGGCACAAAACGAAGACCGAGACCGATCTGATCCATCCGTCTTTTTGTGCTTTTTGTGCCTTTTTGCGGCGATTCTTCTTGGACAGGTTCTCAGGCGCGCCCCACCCGCCGCCTGACGGCGGTCGGCTCGCCTTCCCGAATTACTTCTTCTCGCCCGCGTCCGGGTAGCGCAGCTTCCGGTCGGGGTCCGCGAACCGCGCGTACACCGCGCCGCCGCCGGCCCGCGCCGCGATCGTCACCGTGTGCTCGCCCGGCGCCAGCGTCAGCTCGATCGACACCTCGTCCGGCCGCACCCGCTCGCCGCTCCCCTTGCCGATCCCCGCCGCCTTGCCGTCGATGCGCACCTCGAAGTCGGCACTCGCGCCGACCAGCAGCGTCAGCTTCAGCGCCTCGGGCGCCGTCACGCGGGCCTCCACGACGGCGGGCGCCCCCTTCGTGTCCGGCAGTGGAATGCGGCCGTCCACGCCCACGCGCGCCGCGGCGCCGTTCACCGTCGCGCTCGTCACGAACGGGTTCGCCATCAGGTAGCGGACCAGGTCGCGGAAGTCCTGCGGGGTCATGTTGTACCCCAGCCCCTCCGGCATCAGCGACCGCTCTGCCAGCTGCACCGGGCCGTCGAGGTCCGCCTTCGGGATCGTCTTCAACACGCCCTGTTCGAGCTTCAACGTGATCGACTTTTCGTCCTCCGCGTGCAGCACGCCCTGGGACACGGTGCCGTCGAGGAGGCGGGCGGTGCGGAGGAAGTACGGGGCTCCGATGACGCGGTTCGGGTCGATTACGTTCGTGAGGATGTACTCGATGTCGCGGGCGGCGCCCTCCAGCGGCGGCCCCACCTCGGCGCCCTTGCCGTCGAACTTGTGGCACTTGGCGCAGTTGTTCTCGAACACCACCCGGCCGCGGGCGAACGACGCCGGCTCGCCGACGAACGACGCCCGCGTCTTGTCGATCGTCGCGTTCAGCTCGACGGGCGTCGGCCGGGTGCGGCCCCACGCCTTCTCGATGAGAGCGTTCAGCTCGCGGTCATTGAACGCCTGGATGCGGAGGATGGTGTTGTCGGTCACGGCCGCGCGATCGACCGTACCGCCGGCCATCGCCCCGAGCAGTGCCTTCGCCCCCTCCTTGCGGCTCGCCAGCGTCGTCACCACGTCGGCGCGCACCTCGCGCGGGTAACCCTTCCAGCCGGCGAGGAGGTCGGCGGGGAGCTTGGGGTTGTCGAAGCCGGCGAGCGCCCGCGCGGCCTCGGCGCGGAGTGGAACGGGGTCGGACCCCTTCACCAGACCGAGCAGCAGCGGCGCGGCTTCGGGCGGCCGCAGCGCCGCGAGCTGGCGGACGGCCTCGGCGCGGGCGGCGGCGTCCTTCGCAGCGTCCTTCGCGGTGTCGAGCGCGCGGCGGATCGCGGCCGGGTCGCGGAAGCTGACGGCGAGCTTGTTCGCCAGCGGCACAATTCGCGGGTCGCGGCCGAGTTCGGCCTGGAGCGCGGCCCAGCTCGGTGGCGGGGCGACGGTACGGCCGGTGAGCCCGACGGCGAGCCCGTCGAGCGCCTTCTCGCGGCTGTTCGCGTCGCGCAACCCGGCGACGAAGCGGACGCAGCGTTCCAGGTCGTCGGGCTGCCCGGTGGCGACGAGGCGGCGCATGACGCGCGGGATGATCTGGTCGCGGACGAGGATGTTGGTCGGCGCCTGTTCGGCGAGCCACGTCAGCTCGGCGTCAAGCGCGGGCGAGCGGCCCGCGTCAGCGGGCTGTTCCTGAGCGGTACTGATGCCCTGAGGAACAGCCCGCTGACGCGGGCCGCTCGCCGGGGCTCGCGTCAATGTTTTCTCGTAGGCGAGCCACAGGAGGTGCGGAATCTGCGGGTCGCTGGCGTCCTCGGCGTGCGCCATCAGCGCGTGCAGCAGCGGCTTCACGTCGTGCTTGTCGGCAAGCCGGATCGCGGCGGACGCGAGTTCGCGGCGGACGGTCGGGTCGGCCTCCCCGCCGCCGGCCATCTGGAACGCGTTGGCGTAGTTGGACTCGTCGAATAAGCGGGCGTACCACGCCCGCACGGCCGGGTTTTTGTGCCGCTCGGCCTCCTCCTGCGAGATACTGTTGGCGTCCAGCAGCCACAACCCGCGGAGCTGCGCGGCGGGATCGGCCGACCGCAGCGCCGCCTGCCCGAACGGCTGGCCGACGACGCCGTCGGGGGAGACGGTTCGGCCGGCGGCCTGGTGGGCCTGCAGCCTTCCCTGCAGGATGCGGAGGGCAGTCCGGTACTCCCACGGGTCGGCCCCCGCGGCGACCGTCTCGCACAGCTCCCGGTGCGACCGCGCCGACAGGTCCGGCGCCTTCTTCGTCTGCGTCCCCTTGAGCTGGATGCGGTAGACGCGGCCGCGCTCGTAGTCCCAGTCCTCGGCCTTCGCCTGGTGGCACGGGTTCTGGTCGTGCCAGTCGATCACGTAAATGTCGCCGTTCGGACCCCACCGCATGTTGATCGGCCGGAAGTTCTTGTCGCCGCTGACCAGGAAGTCCTCGCCCTCCGACGCCACGAAGCTGCTCCCCTTCGCCTTCAAGATGTTCTGCTTGATGCTGCACCCGTGGATGCTGCCGAACACGACGCTGTTGCGGTACTTTTCTGGCATGTGCGGCACGTCCAGGGAGATGAGCCCGGCGTGCGCCCAGCCGCTCTTCTTGTGGAACGTGTGGTCCGAAATCTCGTTGATCTGCCCGAAGGCGTGCGGGTTGAAGCTCGCCCCGGCCTGCCGCTTGTACACGCCGCCCGGCACCATGTGGTACAGGTGCGGGATCACGCAGCACGCCAG
>Ga0105046_10003599_pt1 | contig 24604 bp, 20 predicted proteins | sample MAT03_FD_78385 | JGI IMG/M metagenome (GOLD analysis project Ga0105046, IMG submission 78385) | Freshwater microbial communities from Lake Fryxell liftoff mats and glacier meltwater in Antarctica - MAT-03 (megahit assembly) | ecosystem: Environmental > Aquatic > Freshwater > Ice > Liftoff...
ATCTGGGAAAAGAGCTCAAGAGCTATTGTGGAACTGGTGGTTCTGCTAAAGATTATCAGGTTTTGATCCAGGGCGATGTTCGGAAAAAGGCTGCTGAATTTTTGCAAAAGAAGGGAGCGGTAGTGAAATTGATGGGGTAAATGTATTTTCTCCGTAGAAGGCATCCAAAGTGCAAATATCCAGTCCTTTCATTCAAAAAATCTCCCTTCCTTTGTACCCTTATTTATGACAAATACACCTCTTTAAAAACTTAGTTTCCAACACATGAACGCAATCTTTCAGCTTCCGAAACCCATAAACGAATCTGTTCTTTCCTATGCTCCCGGCTCTCCGGAAAAGGCCGGTCTGAAAAAAGCTCTGGCAGAAGCCAAGTCCTTTGTTCGTGACATTCCGATGATCATTGGCGGGCAGGAAGTTCGGACGGGAAATACCAAAACGGTGAATCCGCCCCACGAACACAAACATGTGCTGGCCCATTTTCATCAGGGAGATGCAGGTCATGTGGAACAGGCCATCACCGCAGCTCTAAACGCAAAGAAAGATTGGGAAAACCTGAGTTGGGATCAACGAGCAGCTGTGTTTTTGAAAGCAGCCGATCTTTTGGCCGGACCTTACCGTGCAAAGATCAATGCAGCAACCATGCTGGGTCAGAGTAAAAGTGCGTATCAGGCGGAAATCGATGCGGCCTGTGAACTGATTGATTTTTTGCGATTTAACGCCTCGTTTGCCGAGGAGATTTATACACAACAATCCATTTCATCTCCCGGAATCTGGAACCGGATGGAGTACCGTCCGCTCGAAGGATTTGTATTTGCTTTAACCCCATTCAACTTTACTGCTATTGCAGGTAATCTTCCAGCCTCTGCGGCACTTATGGGAAATACCGTAGTTTGGAAGCCCGCCAACACCCAGATTTTTGCCGCTCAGGTGATTATGGAAGTGTTTATGAAAGCAGGCTTGCCCGACGGTGTTATTAACCTGGTTTTTGTGGATGGGCCAACCGCAGGTTCCGTAATTTTCAAGCATCCCGATTTTGCAGGAATCCACTTTACAGGCAGCACCGGGGTGTTTCAGGATGTGTGGACTGCGATTGGCGCCAACATAAAAACCTATAAATCCTATCCAAGGATCGTAGGAGAAACAGGAGGAAAAGATTTTGTTATTGCCCATGAAAGTGCCGATCCCGAGCAGCTGGCTGTAGGGCTTATCCGAGGTGCTTTTGAATACCAGGGACAGAAATGTTCTGCTGCAAGCCGGGCCTATATTCCACGAGGACTTTGGCCAAAAGTCTCTGAATTGCTGAAGAAGCATTTGACTGAAATCAGGATGGGTTCGGTAGAAGATTTCCGGAATCTGGTAAATGCGGTGATCGACAGGAAATCGTTTGATAAACTGAAATCCTACATCGAAAAGGCGAAAACCAGTCCGGTAGCTGATGTTTGGGCAGGAGGAAAATGCGACGACTCCATCGGGTATTTTGTAGAACCTACGATCATTCTATGCCAGGATCCTTTATACGAAACCATGCAGGAAGAATTGTTTGGGCCGGTTCTGAGCATCTATCTATACGAAGACGCCGAGTTTGAACGTGCGCTGGAATTGGTTGACAGCACTTCGCCGTATGCCTTAACCGGAGCCGTTTTTGCAAAAAACCGGTATGCCATTGATCTGGCAACCAAGCGTCTTTCAAATGCAGCCGGTAATTTCTATGTGAACGATAAACCAACCGGTGCCGTGGTTGGTCAGCAGCCTTTTGGAGGGGCCAGAGCATCTGGAACAAACGACAAGGCAGGATCCATTCTAAACCTTTTCCGCTGGACCTCCCCTCGTGCCATCAAAGAAACCTGGAATGCACCGATAACGGTGGAATATCCTTTTATGGGAGAGGAGTAGCGATTAAAAGTTGGAAGTTAAAAGTGATAAGTCAAATGGTACAAAATCAAGAACTTAAAATGTGGTTTTGGAGGTCTCTGTAGGCATTTTTTTATTTAAAGTTTTGCAGGCAACCCAGTCAGGAAACTCTTTTGAAAAAGCTGTCATCTCCACAACTTCACCAGACTTCATGTTGCCAAGATGGTAGGGTCCGATTCGCACCCTTACAAGCCTTAATGTAGGAAAACCCACTGCTGCCGTCATCTTTCGAACCTGACGGTATTTTCCTTCGGTAAGGATAACTAAAATCCAGGAAGTAGGGCCGTGCCTTTCGTCTCTTATCTTTTTTGCTCGGGGACCAAAGTTTGGAATTGACACTAATCTATTTACTGAGCAGGGTAAAGTAAAGTATTTCTGATCCCGGATGCCGATTTCCACGCCTGCTCTTAGTTGTTTTAAAGCAGTTTCGTGTATATCTCCGTCAAGTTGAACCCAATATTCTTTTTCAATCTCCCGGCTTCGGATAAATTCGCTTTCAAGCCCATCCGTGCTAAGTAGCAGTAAACCTTCACTGTCCTGATCCAGTCGGCCAATGGCCATCGTTCCTTCTGGAAAAGGATACAATTCCCCTAACTTTTTCTGGCTCAATTTCTCACCCACAAACTGGCTCAGATAACCAAATGGCTTATGAATTTTGAAATGTCGATCCAATTTTAATGATGAATTATTAATTATAATTTATGAAATATGGGTTATTAATTATGCCTGTGGCGTCCGCCGCTGAGGCTGGATTTTCAACTTTAGTGCCAAATTTTGAAATAATTACAGTATAAATTATTTATCACTTAAAATTCATCATGCATTGGCGCCAATTCGCCACAGGCATTCATCATTCACCACTTATCACTTATCATTCCATAAATTCTTTGGGTACTTCCCGCTATCGCTCAGTTCGGTTAGCTTCGTTTTGGTTGGGCCTTTGTCGTTTGCATACGTGACACCAATCCATTCGTCTTCAGAATCGACTACCTGTATCCGGATGCGGTTGTCTTTTACCAGTTTATCGATGGTTTTGGGTAACAGAAATTCCGATTTCATGTCCCTTCCGTTTTCCTGTAACCAGGGTGTAATTTCATCATTCAGGTACGAAAAAATTTCAGGAGAAAATCCCCAGAAATTCATTGAAACCAGTTCTTCTCCGGTCAGAGTTTTGGTATTAGTTGTTTCCAGATCGCACATCAAACGGCCATGCACTTTCTGAATATCGGTTTTCTCTTCTATTTCAAGTAGAAATCCAGCGGCATTTTCTTTGCAGATTCCCCTTGCAACAGATCCGGAATCAGATAAGGTTTTCCCAAGTCGGTATCCAACCAAAGCACCAGTGAATAAATCCTTTGGATTATCTGTAGCATTATTAAAAAAAGAAACCAGTTTTTGAAAACCTGAAACACCATAAAAATCATCTGCATTGAGAACAGCAAAATTTTCCTTCACAGTATTCCGGGCGCACCACAAGGCATGAGAAGTTCCCCATGGTTTGGTCCTTCCTTCGGGAACGCAAAATCCTTCCGGCATTGCATCCATTTCCTGAAATACAAATTCGTATTCCAGATTTTTGGGAAGTCGTTGAATTACATATTGTTCAAAAGCTTTTTGAATGTCTTTTCGAATAATGAAAACCACCTTACCAAAGCCAGCTCTAAGAGCATCAAAGACACTATATTCAAGGAGAACCTCTCCTTGCGGACCAAGTCCATCCATTTGTTTGAGTCCACCATATCGGCTGCCCATACCGGCAGCGAGAACAAGAAGAGTAGGTTTTTGCATCGGGATTTTTGTTGAAGTCGTAAAATTGAACAGAGGATTAGAATTATAAGGAATTTAATTTTGAGAAATTCTGAAATCTCTCTTTACACTTCAATTCCATTTACAAATACCTTGTCTATAGAGCTTTCTCCAAAATGGTAAGGTATAAATGAAAGGCTTGGAATTTTTTTGGTAATGAGTAAATTCGCTTTGCGCCCTCTATCGATTCTTCCGGTTTCGTGTTGAAGATCCATGGCGAAAGAGGAATTGACAGTAGCAGCATGAAGAGCTTCCGAAACCTGCATTTTTAACATGGTGCTCGCCAAAGAAATAACAAATTCCATATTTCCACTTGGGCAAGTACCCGGGTTGTAGTCACTTGAAAGTGCCACAGGTAAATTATGAGAAATCATTGTTCGGGCATCCGGAGGATGGATTCCAAGAAAGAAAGCCGTGCCTGGTAGCAACACCGGGATGGTATCTGAGTTGGCGAGCAGGTTAAATTCCTCCTCTTCCATGCATTCAAGATGATCTACACTGGTTGCATTCAGTTTTACACCCACTTGCACACCACCGGAACGAGCCAGTTCATTTGCATGAACTTTCGGTTTAAGTCCAAATCGAATTCCTTGTTCCAAAATAGTTTCGGTTTCTTCAGGCGTGAAAAAACCAGTATCGCAGAATACATCACAATAGTCAGCCAGATTGCCTTCTGCCACAGCAGGTATCATTGAATATAGAATAAGATCGATGTATTCCTTACGGTTGGTATAACGCTTCGGTACCGCATGGGCGCCAAGAAAGGTAGATTTGATCGGTATGGGAGATTTTTTTCGGAGTGCCTTAATTACCCGAAGCATTTTTAGCTCAGCATCCAGACTCAATCCATAACCACTCTTTATTTCAAGAGCCCCTGTGCCGAGTTTGATTAAATCCATAAGTCGTTCCCAGGCAGTATGAAACAGGATTTCTTCGGAGGTTTCCTCGAGGCGTTTTGCAGAATTAAGGATTCCACCGCCTTGTTCCGCAATTTCAAGATAGGATTTTCCTGCCAGGCGCATTTCCATTTCATTCTCACGCCATGCGGCAAAAACAAGGTGACTATGGGCATCACAAAATGAAGGTAAAACATATTGACCGGAGCAGTCAATTGGCCTGGCCAGGAGCCTGATACTTTCAGGAACTGAATTGTACAAACTTTCCATGGTTCCAAAGTTTTCAATCATACCATCTTTAATCCAAAGCCATGCATTGGAGAGAAGGTTGGTCTCGCTCAGTTCCTTTCCTTTGACTACTCGTACTTCTTTATGAACAGGCAGCCAAAGTCCTTTTATATTGGTTAAAATGGATTGGTTGGACATGAAATTGTCTTGCGCTTAAAAGCGGAAAGAAAAGGATTTTTTAGCTTTGAGTTAAGAAGAAAAATCAGGCTTTGCTGGTTTCTTCCAGATTGAAGAGCTGTTGAAGCACTTCAACCAGAGCATCGGCATCTCCTCGCTTGCAGGCAGCTTTTAATTGAACCACATGTGTTTTCATTATTTTCTGCATTATGTTCCGTGTTAATTCATCTGCCCAAACAGCCTGTTCTTCGCCTGCTTTTTTAAGAAACCGGGTCATTTCTTCCTTTCGGATTTGCTCTAACGAAGATTTAATTTGTTGAATTACAGGAGAGACGAGCATTTCTTTCACCCATTCCAAAAATTCTTCTTTGCCTTGTATTACGATTTCTTCGACCTGAGGAACAGAGGCCAAACGTATAGAAAGTGCTTCGCTTACTTTTGTTTGGATCTGGTCAATGTTATACAGAATTGCTTTGTGATTCTTTTCAATTGCCGGATCAATGGATCTGGGCATTCCAAGATCAATAAAATATTGAAAACCAGGAACAACACTATTATTTACCTCATTAATAGAAATTTGAATGTGTTCACCGGAAAGGGCAGATACAACAAGAACTGAATCCTTAATTGAATTTTTCCATTCAGATAATGGAACAAATTGTACCGTATCGCTTATCAGAGTCTCGGCTTTTTCAAAGCTTCTATTACAAATACGAAGATTTGTGAAACCATTCTCAATCAGGTTTTTAACAACACTCAAACCTATTTCACCCAGACCCAACACCGTAACCGGTTTGGTTTTATCCTGTATTAAATCTTCGGCGAGTTCTTTGGTGGCATAAGAAACCGATGCTGATCCACTCCTGAAATTTGTTTCCTGAACAATTCTCTTATTTAAAAAGAATACGGCGTGGAGTAACCTATGTAAAAATGGTCCTGCCATATCCAGATCCGCTGTGATCTGATAGGCCAGCTTTACCTGATTAATAATTTGAAAATCACCCAGAACCTGCGATTCTAAACCAATGCCAACCCGGAAAAGATGAAGTACGGATTCGTCCGTTTGGTCAATAATGCTAAAATGGTTGATTGCCGTATCTGCAGAACATCCTTTAAAGGCAGCTAACGACCTCAGAACCTGAAACGGATCTGCATCGTGGTAATAATAAAGTTCTGTACGGTTGCAAGTGGAAAGCAAAAAAGCTTCCTGAATACCAAAAAGTTCAATTAGAGAATGAAGAAATCGGGTGCTTTGAACCTCATCAAACGCAAATGCTTCACGGATCTCAACAGGAGCTTCCTGATGGCTGATGTGTAACGTTTTGAGAGAAACTTCTTTAATTCTGCCTTTCATTGTACGAGATGCAAATTTACAATTCATATGCGGAACTGATGGCCCCAAATCATGAACTATTTTGTTATTTAGAATTAGTCTAAACTATTTTCGCTTTTCTGAGGCAATTTGGCCTTTGGTATTGGCGATCGTACTGATATTCGTCAGTTTACTAACTGATTTTGGTGGGCTATAAAAAAGTTAAGCGCTCCCAATATGGAAGCGCTTAATCCGTACTAAACTAAACTATTGAGGATTTACAAATGCAGTTGCCTGCAAATGCGATGTAAAATTAGCATATTGGCGTTGGCTACAAAAGATTTTTTTATATTTTTTTTGAAATCAACGGTTTGATCAATGAATTCACTACAGTTCTACACTAAACGACTTCCCTTTCTTTTTATCTTTTGAACGGATTCGGACCTCATCTCCATTCTCTAATGTTTTAGTAATAGCAGTAAATGGACCCGTAACAATTTTCTCTCCTTCTTTCAATCCTTCTATTATTTCGACGTGTTCGAAATCAGCAATTCCTGTTTTTACTTTTCTCATTTCGACTTTGTTATCGGATGAAAAAACAAACACAACTTCAGACTTTTGATTAGCAGCTTCTTCTCTTCTTTTTTCAGCCTCTGTCATTTCGCTGCTGGATTTCTTCTCTTTCTTATCGTCTTCTTTATTCATAGACCTCGACGCAACAGCAGATAATGGAACCACAAGTATATTTTCTCTGTGGTCTGTTAATATTTCAAGAGATGCAGTCATTCCTGGACGAAATGGATAGGATCCGGCGCTTTTTTCAATCAGATCATGGTACGAATTCGGGTCCAGTTTTACATCAACCTTAAATTCTGTAACGGTCTCTGCATTTGCTGTTTCCACAGCAGAGTTTGCAATTGAAGTAACGATACCCTTAAACTTTCTTTTTAAATATGAATAAGAATCAACCTCCACTTCAGCGGAATCCCCTTTTTGAATCCGGACGATGTCGTTTTCATTTACTTCCACTTCCACCTCCATATCCCTTAGATTGGCAATCCGTAAAACTTCTGTGCCACTCATCTGGGCAGTTCCAACTACCCGTTCTCCTTGCTCCACATTCAGTCTGGAAATAATGCCACCCATTGGTGCATATATGGTCGTTTTTCGAAGATTTTCTGCTGCATCCTTGAAGGTAGCTTCGGCATTCTGGATACCAAATCGGGAAGATTCAACGTTGCTTTGAGCCGCATCCAATTCATTTTGTGACACTTCGAAATTCGCTTTTGAAGTCTCCCAATCGGATTCAGATATTACTTTTTGGTCATACAGTTTTTTATTGCGTTCATGGTCAAGGCGTGTTCGGATAAACCGGGCATTCGATTGAGCAAAGGTAGCTTTTGCTTGTGCAAAGTTCGATTTTGAAGTGTTTACCGATGCCATCGCCCGGTCTACCAGCGATTGATAATTATCTGGCCGGATTCGGAAAAGCAAATCTCCCTTACGCACAGAATCACCTTCTTTCACAGCCAGTTTTGTTATTTCTCCTGAAACATCTGCCGAAATTTTAACCTCAACCTCCGGTTGAACTTTTCCGCTGGCGCTTACTTTTTCAGTGATTCCCGATTTTCTGACATTCGTTATTTCAACTTCTGTTTTATCATTTTGGCCAAACCAGCCAAGTTTTTTTCCGAGAAAGCCAAAACCTGCAGCCACACCAGCTACAATGATTAATATCCACACCCACCTGTTCATGATTTATTGTTTTCAGTTAAAATTCAGTTCTTTTCCTAAGTAAAAATCTAACAGCGCTCTTCTGATAAAAAAATCATACCGATATCTGGACTTATCGTTTTGGGCCCGTGCAAGATTGTTTTTTACCAAAAGGAAATCCACCGCATTTAAAACACCAAGATTAAATCGTTGTTCAGATGAACGGAAAGATTCTTCCAATGCAGAGATCTGTTTCTCTATTGCCTGAAGACGTTTACGAGCTGCTTTTTCGTTTGCTACAGCCGTTTCAATCGTTTGCCTTAATTGGTTTTTTTGTTCATCCAGTTGCAATTGGGCATTCAACCGATTGATTTTGGCAGTCTCAACCGAATATCTGCTTTGCAAAGCGTTAAATATCGGAATGCTGAGGTTGAAAGAAAATCCTTTTCGAAGGTTATTGTCGAACTGGTCATTAAAATTCAAATTTTCCGTCCTGGGAGATTCTGTATACGAAACCTGATTGAGATAATAGGGCACTACATTTCCATCCAGATCTTTCAGAACCAGAAACGGATTAGGCGTAAGTACCGGAGTGGTTAACGGTTGTCCCGGAACAAATCGTTTTGCAATGGAAGAGTAGTTTGTGAATAAGCCTGCCTGAAAATTAAGGGAGGGATAGAAACTACTTTTTGCCATTGAAATGCTTTTATCAGCACTCATTACCCGTGTTTTTGCAGCAATAATCTGTGGTTGATTGGGTTCTGCAATGGCAAAAACTTCGGTTGCAGTTTTTTCTGACCTTTCATCCACCACAACACTGGGCTCCTGAACATCCTGAATAAGCGAAGGATCAACCTGCATCCATTGCGCAAGGGTTAGTTTTGCCAGTTCCAGATTATTTTCTGCCAATACAATATTCGTCTCTTCCGTGGCTAATTGGGCTTTCAGGTCATACAGATTGGTTACGGGTAGTCTTCCTGCCTGAACCAATTTTTCAGTACGATCAATCTGAGCATTTGTTCCTTCAAACTGAGATTGGGAAGAAAGTAGAATTGCCTTATTGCTTAATACGTTGGCATACGATTCTACAACCCCCAGAACAATATTGTTCCGGGTTGTTCCAACATCTTCTTTACTTGCTTTAACAATAAGTGCTTTTTGCTGGATAGAATAAGTATTCTGAAATCCACTGAAAATATTCAGATTACTCGTCAGAGAAAGGTTGTTGGAATTAACCTGTTGATTGGCGACAACGGTGTTATCGTACGGATTTACCGATCGGCCAAAATTATACGATTGGCTTGCACCGGCATTAAGACTGGGATACCGGTTTATTTTGGCCTGCTTGAGGCTAATGGTATTTGATTCAACACTGGCCTGACTTTGTTTCATGCTGATGTTATTGGCCAGGGCAATTTCAATAGATTGTTTCAGAGTGTAAGTCCCTGAAGTTTGGGCTGATATTGAAAGCGGAAATAAGAGGTAAATGAAGATGAATCTATTTCTCATTTTCCCATCGGTTTTAAATAAACCAGTTGGTGTACCCAGGACAGCGATTTTAAATAATCCAGTGTTAAAGGGGCTATTGGTGAGTCCATCTCAATGAACTGGCAGGCAATGTCGTTTTTTCCTTTACGGCTAACTGTCATAGTTGCAATGTTACAATCATCGTGCCCAATCACTTCAGCAACGAAGGCAATGGTTCCTTTTTTATCTTCTGCTTTGAGAATAAGAGTAAAGGTTTGGCCGCTGAAGTTTGCCGTAAAACCATCTACTTCCCGGATGTTAATCACACCCCCACCTAAACTTTCCCCAAGAACTTCTATGGTGTTACCGCCATGAGAGAGAACAAGTTTAATAGAATTAGGATGTAAGGTTGAAGCATTGCCTATGGATCGGAAATGGTATTTTAAACCTTGTAATTCTGCAAGATTGAACGCATCCCGGATCCGCTCATCATCCGGCAGGAAACCCATAAGTCCAGCTAAAATGGCTTTGTCACTTCCGTGCCCTTCGAATGTTCTCGCAAAGGAATTGTAAAATAAGATTTCAGCTGATTCGGGTGTACAACCTAGAATACTGTGGGCCACATTCCCAATTTTGACTACCCCTGCGGTATGACTTGAACTTGGGCCAATCATGATGGGTCCAATCATATCGAAAATACTGCTTCGCTCACTCATATTGGTTTTCTCAAGTGTGAAATTGTGGCCAAATATATCCATCCAAAAGAATCCTTTGGACAAATGGTTGCAATCCGGTGATTTAAGGTAAAATTGCCCATTAAATCCGATCAGTGTTTTGGAAAAGCTGGAGTTTTTGTGGGTTGGAGACTGGAAGAGCGAACAAAGTCTCACATTGGGAGAAAATCGTTCTTTTAGTTTTGGTGATGGTTTCTTTGAAAGCATGCGTTTTTTTTCAGATGGCACGAATGTGCTTTGGCCTTTTCATTGGGATCGTTTGAGTCGAACCATTACAGCACTCAAATACCCATGGCCAAACGATTTAACTCAGGATCGTTTTTTAGCGTTGATCCAGTCCAGATTCCCGAAAAATTGGACCACCGATATCCGGGTAAAAATTGTGTTTTTCAGGATTGGAGAAGGGCGATATACCCCTGAAAATACAAGACTGGCTTTTTTCCTCTCCATAGAACCATGCCTCCAACCCTGGATTCAAAGTATTTCTAAAATTTCTGTCTCCGAGTCGGTATTTCTTTTCCGAAACCCTTTTTCATGGATTAAAACAACTTCTGCCCTGGTTTACGTGATGGCGAATCTGGAAAGGCACGAAAGAGGAATGGATGATCTTATTTTAAGTAATGAAAGCGGTTTTGCTGTGGAGGGATGTTATTCTTCCATCAGTTGGAAATCAGATGGATGTTTGTATTTTCCAACCAGAACTCTTGGTGGTTTTGATAGTTGTCATCGTCGGTATCTGGAAAAATACTGGAACGATAGAGGGCTTGAATTCAAGGAAGTTTCCTTGAAAACGGAAAAGGTGCTGGATGCAGATTGGATTTGTTTTGGTGGGGCTACAGGAATCAGGGTTTGGAAAAAACCGGAAGTCCCTTTCCCTGTAGCAGAATTCGGATTATACCCGCCAATCAAATCAGAAATTTAGGTAGGGTCCAATGGAAAAGTAGACAAATAGTCGAAAAATCATAAGCTACTGATATTTAAAGCTCCCTCTCCATTGGAGGACTTGTCCCGAACTGGCTTCGGGAGGTGTTTACATGGCGCCTTGGCAACAGCCGGGGTGAGGTCAAAAAGGAGGTTTCAATTATAATTTGATGTTTCTTGAAAATTTGAGGTGCACGGATTTTAAACTATTTCATTAAAAACCTTTGCATCTGTTCATTGAAAATACGTAACAACAATCTTATCTAAAACCCTTATGGACTTTTTCAGCAAGCCCTAGGCATCCAACTTATTTGACAGGATTCCAATACGGCATCTGGTATCCTGTTACACCCACTTTTGCCTCAAACACACTACCGGAAAGAGGAAACTTATCAAGCGTTTCAGGCTTTAAACCTTGTTTTGCAGTGGTGATGTAAAGAACATCAAAGTTTTTGCCACCAAATGCACAGGAAGTAACATTGGGTGCATTCACTTTCACTTTTCCCAGATACCGGCCATCTTTTGACGACCAATGGCTTACACAATAGCCTCCCCACATTCCAATCCAAAGGTTATTGTTCCGGTCAAGTGTCATCCCATCTGGCCAGCCAAGAGAATCGGGGATGGTTACCAGAACTCTTGGATTAGAAATAGTTCCTGATTTTTGATTAAAGTCATAAGCCATCACTTTTCGGGTGGGCGTGTCGATGTAAAATAGGGACTTACCATCTCTTGTCCACGCTATTCCATTGCTGATACTAATCGAATCCAATATTTTTTCCGTTTTGCCAGTGGGATCCAACCGGAATAAATGTGCTTTTTTAGGTGATTGGTCCAGATTCATACTTCCAACCCAAAGTCTTCCGTCCGGATCGCATTTGCCATCGTTCAGCCTCTGTTTTGGATTTAAAAGATCTGGCCTTGTGATTAAAGTTTTGTCCTTCCCCTGAAGATTGGTTTTATAAATTCCATCCTGAAGTCCGAGAACGAGTTCATCGGTTTTTGATGAAGGAACCAACGTTCCTATTTTCATCCCACAAGGAAATTTTCCGGATTCTTTTTTCTTAGGGAAATACCATTGAACAAACCCCTTTTCAATATCCACAAACCATAGGCAATTTCTTTTGTGATCCCAGTATGCTCCTTCTCCCAACTGGCAATCGGGGTGAATTACTTCAGAAGAAGACCATTCTTTCGGGATTTGAGCAGTTGAATTCTCTAAATTTATAAAGAGAAAACAGGCAGTAATCAGAGTGATTTGCCAGATTTTAAGAATTGTTGACAAAAATTTAAGACTCTTTTGCGTTTTTGTGCTCTTCATTAAAAAATATGTAATAGCGAATTGTTTATTTTTGCGCCTCAAATCTGAAATAATCAAATGAAAAACCTCTTATCCTTTTTCTTCTCAGGCATAATTTCTATTGGAATTGCAATTGCTCAGCCCGCAGCAAAGTTTGTTGATGAATCCCATGACTTTGGTGAAGTCATAGAAGGGAAGCTCGCTACACATGAGTTTCAAATTACAAACTCTGGAAACCAACCATTAATTATTAACAATGTGCAGGCCTCATGCGGCTGTACTACTCCTTTCTGGACCAAAGAGCCGATCATGCCGGGGAAGACGGGAACTATTAAAGCCTCATACAATTCTGCCGGACGACCAGGCGCTTTTAATAAAACGCTGACTGTGCTTTCAAATGCCGGAAATGGCAACAAGACACTACATATCAAAGGCAATGTGTTAAAGAAAGAAGACGTTGTCTATACCGAAGAACAGAAACAGAAATCTCCCAAATTGGTAATTGAGAAATCAACCTTTAAAGTTGGGAAGCTGGAAGTAAACCAGAAAGGTACTGCCCGGATCACTGTTATGAACAAAGGAATTGAGCCTTTAGAAATAGACAATGTAGCCAGCAACTGTAATTGTACAACATTCAGCATCAATAAAGGAACCATCAAAACCGGCGAATCTGCTGTACTTGAAGTTACAATTTCTCCTCGCCAGAAAGGGGCTTTTAAAGAAGAAATCTCCATCTCATCTTCGGACATCAATACCCCCAGCTTCCGGGTTTATCTTGAAGGAGAAGCCATTGAAAGCTTTCTTCCAAGCAACATGAAGGAAGGCGCAGGAACCAATGTTTTTAAATAGAATCATTCTTTGATTTTTAAAAAGGGACTAACCATTTCAATTTATTCAGAAGCTCAATCCGGTTTGTTCCGGGTTGGGCTTCTGGCTGTTCTGGGCTTTCTGATTTTAGTAAATCCTCTTGATTCTCAGGCCCAGTTCTGGAAGAATTGGTTTAAAAAAAAGCCAGAAGAAAAGGGAGTTTTGGGAGGAAAAGATCAATTGGAAGAGCGTATTAAAAGCCGGACTTTAGACGATGGCGAAGATGCAAAGCCACTTGTATTGCAGGACTCAGCTGCTTCTGATAAAAGAGAAGTTCGTAAAAAAAAGGTTAAAAAAAGGATGTTTTATGGGGTGATGACCCGAAAAGCATTTATCAAAAAGCTGACCGGTAGAAAAGTTTCGCTTGAATTGTTTTATTATCTAAAAAAAGAACAGGAAATACAGCCTTATGTCAAAGCAATTTATTGGCTACATAGGAAGAAAAACAAAATTTTTGTGGGTGCAATAAATCCAAGAGACAGGGAGTTCGCCAAAATTTTGCATGGACCCTACAAGAAATTTACCGACGGGAAAGTGGAAGAAGAAGGTATTTATTATTTTGGTGCGAGGCATGGAAGATGGATGTATGAAAAAGCACAGGGAGAAGAAATGATCCTATTAGACAAAGAGAAATTTTATAAGGGTTTTCCTAAAGAGTCGATTTTTTCTTATTTCGATGTAGAAAAAACAAAAATCAAAGAAGTAGTTCCTATGAAGGCGGGTGATAAGGATGGGGAATACTGTAAATTTTCTGAAACGGGCAATATGATTTCAGAAGGAGAGTATCAATATAATGTTAAAATAGGCAAGTGGACAGATTATTTTGATACCAATAAGCGGAAAATGAAAAGGCAGATTCAATATGCCAAGACATGGGAAGAAAAAGACTTTAAACCGTATACATTAATTTTATACGATGAAAAAGGAAAGGTCGTTTACGACAAAGCAGCAGAAGATAAGAAGAAACCGACCGAACGCAAACCGGATCCAACCACCGAATTTTAAAAAGAATGACCCGAAAAAGAATCATTTCCCTGGTTATTTCGGTTTCGATGATCGGATTAGTGGTTTGGATGATTTCACTTCGTCCAAAGGATTCGATTGCAGGTTTAGTGCCTGATCATGCCTCCTGGTATGTAGAAGTAGATAAGCCAATCGATATATTAAAAGATATACAAAAAGGAATCCAACTGTTTTCAAATCCTGATCTGACTCTTTTCGCTGAATGGCAGGAAGAATTGGCAATGGCAGACCATTTGTTTAAAAACGAGCCAATCGTATATCGGTTCATCCGAAATTCAACTATTGGTATTTCGGCCCACGCCATCACAGGAAAGGAAGCGGGATATCTTTTTTACCTTCCAATGCCCAAAGCAGAACATGGCAGTGTTTTCAGGATCCTTAAAAAGCAGTATGGAAACAGTGCCCTGTTCCGGTTTGAAGAAAGGGAATATCTTGGTAAATCTATAGCAGAAGTTACATTTAAGAAAACTGGTTCTGTTTTTTCATTGGCCAGTTCCGAAGATGTTTTGGTTGGTTCATTTTCTGGCTTTCTGGTAGAAGAAGTTGTTCGCAAATCTGGTATCTTCTTTAAACCCAATTTTGCCTCCCGTTTAAGAAGAGATTCACGCTATGCCGCATTTGCCAACAAACCGGTTCGATTGTTTTTGCAATTAAAGAATTCACCCGATTTCTTTTACCACTATGTAAACCGAAACCTTCAGGCACTCCATCTGTCAGAAAATCTGGGAGATGCCATGTTGTTGGGTTTCGATGGCCCGGACGGGCTGGAATGGAAGAGTCAGGGATTTGTGCAAACCCAGGCTTCTTCTGAAAATGGAAAACGTCCTCATTTACTTGATCCTGAGTTGGAAAATTTTCTTCCGTCACCCGAAGTTGTAAGTTTTCATTACGCTCAAAATAAAATCTGGAGCCACTTTCCGGATAAGAAAGAGGGAATGGAGGGGCCGAACGATTTGCTTGAAAAAGCGCTTGGAGATGAATTGGTTATTGGCCTGACAGAAGGAGATGGGTTGAAAAAATACAATCATCTTTTGGTAACCCGTATTATTAATCCTGCACTATTAGATCAATTTCTGGAGGCAGTGTCAGGTGGGCAACCAAGGTCGGAATTGTACAAGGAGAAATACAACGGAAACTGGATTTATCAGCACAGCAATTCAACTTTCGCTGGTATTTTAGGTGGGTCAGTTCTTAGAGATTGGGTTCCCACTTTTTATGTAAAGGAAGGAAAATACTTTCTAATTTCTGATGAAATTGAGATGATGAGAAGGAGTCTCGATCATTTTAAATCATCCCCGAAAATCAATTCTTTCAGACCTGCTCCTCACCATTTTTGCTTTCGGATGAACCTTTCCAAATCGGTACCATTATTGATGGAAAGTGCATCTGGCCCGTTTAAAACCCATTTTTCTGAATGGGTGCCACTCATAAAAAGTATAAACCTACTGGAAATTAAAGATTTGGGAGGAGATGAAAATCCAAGCCTGTCTTTTAATGTGAAATGGAAATTAACCGGTACCAGCAGCACTGCTGTAAGGGAAGTGAAACGGGTTTTTCTGGATTCAGTGGTAACTTCCGGCCCAATCCGATTGGATGCCCGGTTTTCGGACAGGCCGATCTGGATGTTTCAGGATGTAAAAAAGCAGGCCTACCTGATCGGAACTGATCTTAAGGAAATATTCCGGATTCCCATGCAGGAAAGATGGGTTTCTAAGCCCCAAATATTGGAAGAAGCAAATAAGAGATCGTTTTCAATACTTTATTCCATGCCTCATGCAATAAGGATTTCGGATGACAAAGGGGTTATGAAACCTGGATTTTCAATTCAACTTCCTGATTCCATTGCTACAATGGAGCACGTACGTGTCGTTGATTATGAGAAATCGCTTCAATACCGCATGTTTATTGCAAGCCGTTATGGACCTGTTTTCGCTGCCGATCTCCAACAGCATTTTTTAGAAGGTTGGAAACCATGGAATCATGGGGTTACCCTGATATTGGCACCAAGGCACATTCGGATTGGAGAAAAAGATCTCATTCTCATGCTGGATAAATCAGGAAAACTTCTTCTTACAAACCGTAAAGGAGAAATGCAGCCTGGATTTCCATTTCAATTGAATGGCCGGGTGAATCAACCCTTATTTGTTGAAGTAGGGCTGGGGCTTAAAAACTCTTTTGTCTATTGTTTGTCTGAACTTGGGCAAATGGAAAAGGTAAATTTGCTGGGTACAGCAACTTCTGCAATACAGTTGTTCAGGCCAGACAAAGAGACCCGTTTTATACTTTGCCCGGATCAGAAACAAAAAACTTTTTCTGTAGCAAGGATCACAGCAACCCAAATTACCGTGTTTGACCAAAGCTACCGGCAGGTATTTGACTTTCAAACCAAAAGTTCAAATGTTATTGTGCAGCACTTTCAATTTGGAGCCAGCAATAAAGTGTACGCAATCAATGATCTGGAAGCCAAACAGTGTTTTCTTTTAAACGAATCAGGAACATTGCTTTCGAATGAACCAATTGAATCCAGTCAACCAATAGACATTGTGCTTAAACCCGGTTCCGATCATTGGTTTCTTATACTCGCTGCTTTTGAAAACAGGCTTAGTTTGATGGAATTTGAAAAAGACTAGTTCAATTCCGGGTTTGTTACCAGTTTCATTTTCCAGGATTGGGTAACGGAATCATAGTAATTGATGTCATCAGGAAATTCAATCCACTCTTCTTTGTTATTGTTTTTGTTTGGATAATAGGATTTCAGATCCTGACCATTTACCATTTTCTCAAATAAAACCGCTCCTTTCGTGAGGAGAATTTCCGGTTTCATTTTAAAGGTCTGGAATACTTCTTTGAATGCTTTAATGTGGAGATTGTCAGGACTCGTAAATGAACCACCAATTGCAGCTCTTTTCTCATATAGGGAAGGGGCTGGCCTGGAAATCAGAAAATAATAAATTCCGTTTTTTTCATGAGCATAATGCCATCGGATGGTAATCGCCTGCTCTCTGTAATAGGCTTCAATTTCCGGTCCCGTAAGGCTGCCTTCCGGTTTTTTCGCCGTTTTTAAAACCAATTGAATTTCAATTGCTTTCTTTTGGCTTTCGGTGAAATAGTCTTCCGGTTTGAATTTGTCTTTTTCAAGATTGCAAGAAAATAAAACAAATAAACTGCCCAATAATAAAACGATGGAAATTCTCAAAACAGAAAATATAGCAAACAAGGAATTCAAAAATTCAATCTCCAGATTTCAAAAGAAATTGCGGTTGCAAATATACTCCACAACAGGTAAGGAATCTGCAAAAAACCTATGATTGGCCTGATTTTCACTAATAATACAATCATACACACGATAAGTCCACAAAGAATTGCACAATCAATCAATGCCATAAGAGGACTTTTGAAAGCAAAAAACAGAATAGACCAGAAGAAATTTACAATCAGTTGTACCCAAAAAACCAGCGTTACTTTGGTTTTGATGGCGGATTTTTGAAGTGACCAGATGTGGTTTAAACCTATGCCCATAAAAATATATAAGGCAGACCAAACAGGTCCAAATATCCAGTTTGGAGGTGTAAAGGAAGGCTTTTGAAGTGTTTGGTACCAGCCTTGCAGAGCATCCAATGTGATGACACTGGCCAAAGCACCAAATGACAATGGAATCAGAATGGCTAAAAGAAGTTTTAAGGCAGAGTGTATGAATGACGTCATAGGCTTTCAATGGCCCTTGAATAAAGGATAAATTCCTAAAAGTATTTCTCCTTTGTTTACAATCATTCTTAGGATGTATTGAATTAAAAACAAAACCGTAGAATACCCGTTTTTGGTTGGACAAAGAGCCAAATACATTTCGGTTCCCAGGCGGATGGCGAGGATATCAAACTAATCCTAATTCATTAATTTAAAGCGATAAATGATTAATAATAATACACTTAGTTTTCTAAAAGACCTCAAATTGAACAACTCAAAAGAGTGGCTTGACGATCATAGAGTGGTATATGAAAATGCCAAAAATGATGTACTTACTTTAACATCAGAATTGATAGCTTCTCTTTCGGGCCTGGACAACACAATTTCAAAAGCCTTCCTGGATCCTAAAAAATGCATCACAAGGCTGAATAGAGACTTGCGATTTGCAAAGGATAAAACACCATATAAGACAGATTATTATATCGTATTAAACAAGAATGGAAAAAACAGCCCTTCTGCTTTTTACTTTCTGCATATTGAGCCAGCCAATTGTTTTGTAGGAGGAGGCGTTTATAATCCCCAACCGGAGCAGTTGAAAAAAATCAGACAGGAAATTGATTATGCATTTGATGAATGGACAACCATACTAAATGACGAAATATTCAGGACAACATTTCCGGTGGGCATCAACAATTCTGGGGTTTTGAGCAAAATACCCAAGGAGTTTGGAGAAGGAAATCAAGCAAGTGAATTTTTGAAAATGAAGGGTTTCTACACTTTGGAAAAACTTACCGATATAGAAATGATTTCAATTGACACATTTGCGAAAATCAATTCCTGTTTTAAAACAACAAAACCATTAATAGACTTTTTAAACCGGGCAATTGAAACTGACTAAAATGGAAAAACCAAATGGGATCATTGTTCTATGATTGTAATAGCTCTCTGTTTTTTTATGTTTAAACCTTTTGTGATTTGACAGGTTTCAATTGCAATCTACAATTCACTCATGCCTCTGGATCTTTATTCTCAAGCGCCCGATTTTAGTTTAAAAGACATATCAAATAATCCCTTTTCATTATCAAATCAGTTGATCCTGTCTCCGGTTATTTTATTCTTTTACCCCAAAGCGTTTACACCTGTATGTACACAGGAAGTGTGTTCTTTTCGGGATGATTTCAGTTTTTTCAATGAGAGAGGCATTCAATTATTTGGGGTTTCTATGGATTCACGGGAAACGCTTCAGAAGTTTCAAAAAGAAAACCAACTTCCATACACTCTTTTATCTGATCCCTCGCACCGTGTTTGCAAAATCTATAAAGCAATGTATCCCTTTGGAATATTGTCCAAGCGGATTTCATATTACATCGCACAGGATGGGCGTGTGCTCGGAGTTATAGATAGTTTGTTTAGTGGGACCGAGCACACACAGTTCTTAAAGGATAGAATTCTATACCTTGAATCATTAGAGAAGACTTTAAAATCTGGTAATTCAAAGTAGTTTTATTCAGAACTAAGGATTTTATAGCAAGCTTCTGTAGCAAAGTGGTCTGATCCGGCAATATTCCGATTTACCATAAATCGGGTTACCTTTAATTTAGAATTGGCAAATTGGTTGTCTATCCGGAGAAAGGGTAGTTTTCCATTGTATGTAATTCCAAATCCCCTTCCTTTTTCTTCAAACGCATTCTGGTATGAATCCCGTAATCTAAGATAGGCATTGCTGTAAGGAGTGTCGTTCATATCGCCGCAAATAATTACCGGGATTTCTTCATCCAGTGTACTTGCCAGAAGTAGATCGATCTGCCTTGTTCTGGCCTGATACCCGATTTTTAATTTCAGGGCAATCTCTTTGATGTTATTCCACGCATTCTTTTTTATCGTGGTGGAATTGAGTTCTTCTTCTTTTAGAAAGATGGATTGAAGATGCATATTCACTATGATAACCTGTTGACCATCCACATCGATTTTCGCACGGATGATCTGGTTATTGCTTCCTTCTTTTTTCCGTATTACGGATTTGGAGAGGATGGGGTAACGGGAACAAATGGCTACTCCTACCGATGCACCCCAACGCATCGTTCCCGATTTTGAAAAGTAGATGTATTTGTATCCACCTTTTTTAAGTCTTTGAACCACATTGAATATGCTTGATTTGGGATGGTCAAACATTTCCTGAATACAAATTACATCGGCTTTTGTTGCAAGAAATTTCTTCACCATATCGGTACAGATTTCATTTTTGCCTTGCTTTTCTTTGTCCATTCCCCCAAAAGTCTTAGCGTTAAAAGACATCACTTTCAGATTGCCGCAAGTTTCTGTTTGGAAAAAGTGCAACCCTATAGTGGCTTGAATAAATCGAATTCCTAAAAGTAAAGTGAGTCCGGAAAAGAGGGAGAAGAATGCTTTTCGGTAGAGCCAATAGAAAAAGAATACTAATAGAAAAAACAAGGAAGGGGGTATTAGAAATCCGGCGAATCCGGCGATCCAATATTCTTCCGGGCGGATGGTACAGCTGTAAAACAAGGCCAGGGAAACGAAACAAAGAATGATATTGAGTCTGAGAAGAAACAACGAACCTTTGGTCAGTGCATTTTTTTTGCCTGATGCGGGTTTTCGTATGGGTTCCTGTTCTCTTTTCATCAGTCGTTTGCGAGCCAGACCTCCGGGTCAAGCCGTTTGTTATTTTTCCATATTTGAAACTGCAAAACCGCACCATCTTCCTCATCCTTCAGCACTACCCCAATCACCTGTTTCATTTTAACCTTTTCGCCTGCGGACACATTCACTGTTTTTAATCCACTGTAAACCGTAAAGTACTCTCCATGACGAATCATAATAATTTGTCCATCCATACCAGGAACACTGCCCACAAGACCAACGGTTCCTTCAAACACAGACCGAACTTTTTCCCCTGACTTAGTAGAAATGTCTACACCCAGATTGTCTACATAAACCCGTTTCAAAACAGGATGTTCATGTCGGCCGAAGCCAGACGAAATAAAGCCATTCTGAACGGGCCATGAAAGGCGGTTTTTGTTGCCTGCAAAATTTCGTGAAATTAATTTCCCTTCCGGTGTGAGGACCATTTTCTGCTCCAGATCTTCCTCATCTGCACGAGGACTGGGTGGCCCCATCACTTTTCTTGATTTCTTGATTTCGGCCTTTACCAAATCGGAGATCATGCGTTCCAGACGATTGAGCGCTGCTTTATGCTGGTCGATTTTATCTTTCAGGTCCTGCTCTCTTTCGGAGAGTTCGTTCACCACTTTTTTCTGATCTTCTTTGAGATTTTCGAGTTGTTTTTTCTCCGTTTCTTCATTCACCAACAGGTTTTCTTTCCCTGCTTTTACCTGAGCCAGCGTTAGTTTTTTCTGGTTCAGAGTGAGGCTCACAATGCGTATTTGTTCGGCCTGTTTCTTACGGGCATCGGCGTAGAACCGCAAATATTGCAACCTCATAAAAAACTGATTGAAGGTTTCAGAAGCAAAGACGAACATAAGTTGGTTTGAAACACTTGCTTTCGAAGCGGCATACACCATAGAGGCATATTCCTTTTTTATCCTGACAAGCGTGTACGCTAAATGTTCTTCTTCCGATTGAAGGTGCTGAATATCAGTCTGAAGGATACCAAGCTCATCCTGAACTCCGGAAATAGACCTTTCTTTAAGTCTTGCCTGTTGTTTGAGGACACGGAGTTGGGAAAGAGACGCTTTTTTTTCCTTTTTAACTTCTTTCAGAATCTCGTTTGTCTGTTCTATTTTGCGCAGGTTTTCTTTCTTTTCTTTTTCCAGTTGTTTTTTTGATTTTTGTGCGAGTCCAATGGTGGAAAAGCCAAGAAACAAACTGAACACCAATCCTACAATAACCAAAGAGGTGGGATTTAAGGCAAACGCAAATCGAAAGAATCTTTTAATGATTCCGGAACATTCAAAATAAAATTCCAGAAAAGGCGGGTTTTTCGTTCTTTTATGGCCCTTAAAACAAGAAAAGCGATTGATTCTATTTTTCAGCAATAACATCACATGATTAGACTAATACCCTCGATCTCCATTTCGGGAGGCAAAATGGCAAAGATTTCGCCCAATTCCTCACAGGAAAAATGGTATGATAAGTCTCCACTTGATTTAGCCATGTATTTTGAAGATCATGGAATCGAATGGATCCACTTTGTTGATCTGGATGGTGCCACCAATGAAAGGATGGTTAATTACCATACTTTGCAAATACTGGCCAATTATACAGCATTGAAAGTAAACTACAGTGGAGGCATCCGAACGGATGGAGACATTCAAACAGCATTTGATTATGGTGCTAAAACCATTACAGCGGCTACGGTTGCCAATACATCACCTGATACATTTATGAGTTGGATGATTACGTATGGGGCAGGGAAATTAATATTGGGGATTGATCAAAAAGAGGGATTTATTACCACTCGTGGCTGGTACCATCAAACCAATGTGCCCTACCAGGAGCAGATTGAATACTATGCAGACAGAGGAATCCAGTTTGTAAAATGCACCGATGTAGCCAGAGATGGGCTTATGGAAGGGCCCAATTTTGAGATGTACCAATCTGTGCGGGACAATTACCCGGAGTTAAATCTGGTGGCGAGTGGGGGAGTGCGATCGGTAGAAGATGTGCGGCGACTCAATGAAATGGGACTTTTTGCTGTGATTATGGCCCGTTCGTTATACGAAGACCGGATCGAAATGAAAGATCTGAAGGAGTTTCTGGTATAGCAGGAATTCAATTTTTTAAAATACCTGTCCTTTTAGAAATATAGAACCAATGGCTTGACGTCGTTGGTTTTTTGTTTTTGGAGGTATCTATTTGGTAGAAAACATTTTTCAGGAGAATTGAATTTTTTAGGATGAAGTAAGAGTTGAAAAGCTTTGGCCTGATTTATTTCGGATTGTGGGGATTTGGAGGATCCTGATTTCGGTATTCGTACAAAACCATTTGCCGGGTATTTGAAATGAAAATCGGGTTGGGTAAATGAAGAGATTTGCTTAGGTTTTGAATAGGTTTTGAATAGGTTTTGAATAGGGTTAACCCGAAAGGAACCCGAAGTGAACTCGAAGAGAACCCGATAACAGAGGGAGGGAAGAATGGGTTTTCACTGGGATGAAATTGAGATCATGTTATCCTCAGGTACTTCTAAAGATTTTGATATTAGCAGGTGCCAAAACGGAGATTTGGTGCGAAGAATTTTGTTGCCAGGTTTTTACTCTGTTTCCTGGTTTTAGCTGCGACCGATTTACTACAGATTTCAACCATTTTTTTGGTGTATCGGAGTTTGGAGCTGCGTCTGTGGGCAACCGTAAACTTATTTCTGTTGAAAATTTATAGGAAGAGATTGAAGGAGATTTACATTTGGTAGGCAAGCTGGTTTGTAATGAAATGAGATCTGCAATTTCCTGCAATGGAGAATAAGAAATTGGTTTTAACGATTGGAAAGAAATTTCCCTGACTTAGTATTTCTTTCCCATTCTTTTCTTGCTCCCTAAATTCGCATATAATTGTCCCTTAGTCCGCCTTATTTGACCCTAAATGAAATCTACTATTCTCAACCCACACAAAAGCCTGAACAAAGCCTGGTTAAAGGTAAAGCCAAGTCGGGTGGACATCGAAAGATTTAAAACCAACCTCATTACCCTGCTCGACCAAATCAACGAGGCTGAATCTGAAGAGCACCACAAAAATCTGGTTTCCGATTTTCTGAAAAATACGTGGTATAAAGAGAACCATTCCGTAAACACCAAAGGCCGGAATGATTTGGTTATCCACAACGGAAAGGATGCTAAAACCTCTGTTGGCGTTATTCTGGAAGCTAAAAAGCCAACCAATAAAGCTGAAATGCTGCGGGTGGACAATATCAATACCAAGGCTTTTCAGGAATTGGTCTTGTACTACCTCAGAGAGCGGATTGCGGGAAAGAATCTCGAACTTAAATATCTGGTAGCAACCAATATATATGAATGGTTTGTTTTTGATGCAAGAGTATTTGAACAAGCCTTTGCTGAGAATACCAGCTTTGTAAAGCAGTTTGTGGACTTTGAAGAAAAGCGGCTCAGCGGCACCACCACAGATTTCTTTTATAAAGAAGTGGCTGAACCAGCCATCAAAGCGATTGGCAATATTGAATTCACTCATTTTGACCTCCGGGATTACAACGCCATTCTCCGCAATACTGACAAAGCCGATGATAAAAAACTGATTGCTCTTTTTAAGTTGCTTTCACCAGAGCACCTTTTGAAATTGCCTTTTGCCAACGACAGCAACAGTTTGGACAAGGTTTTTTATGCAGAGTTGCTGCATCTCATTGGTTTAACAGAAATCAAAGAAGGCGGCAAAAAACTGATAGGCCGCAAAAAAGCAGGTGAACGGAACCCTGGCTCTTTGCTTGAAAACATTATAGATCAGCTTGATGTAAGAGATAAAATATATCAGTTGAATAAACCAAGCCAGTATGGTGACAGCCATGAAGAAAGGCTTTTTACAGTTGGGCTCGAATTGGTTATTACCTGGATCAACCGGATTTTATTCCTCAAATTGCTGG
>Ga0105046_10003600_pt1 | contig 24604 bp, 19 predicted proteins | sample MAT03_FD_78385 | JGI IMG/M metagenome (GOLD analysis project Ga0105046, IMG submission 78385) | Freshwater microbial communities from Lake Fryxell liftoff mats and glacier meltwater in Antarctica - MAT-03 (megahit assembly) | ecosystem: Environmental > Aquatic > Freshwater > Ice > Liftoff...
CGCGGACGCGCTGCCCGCAACGCGCCGTCTCCCGCGGGCGACGGGTCGTCGTCTCCGCCGCTTTCAGCGCGGCGCGGCTGTCCCCACTCCCGGATGCGCGGCGGTTATCGCCGCTTGTCGAGCTGCTCGAGCGCGGCGTCGAGCCCATCGAAGCTGGGCTTCGTGGCCGAGCTCCTGGAGCGGGTAGGTTGACGAGCATCCTTTTTTTGTTACTACAACAAGAGTAGGCCGACGGCCCTGACCTGGGACGATGCCAAGCGCAGAGAAAACCTCGCGAAGCACGGTCTCGACTTCGCGGATGCGTCGTTGGTGTTGGAAAGCGACATCCGCATGGACGTCGTTCGCCTACGTTTACGAGCGGTTACGCGTCATCTCACTCGTGCATGTCCCTGGCGATGTGGCCAGGATCGTGAGCTTCCGCATTGCCAGCACTATCGAACGGAGCGCCTACCATGAAGGGCTCGGACAAGATGACTCGGAGTGAGATCCTGGAAGCGCTGATGAGCCCGCCGCCGGGCGGTGACTACGTCTGGGACGGCGTGAGCGAAGACGACCGCCCACTGACGGCAGAGGAGATGCGCGCCGGGAAGCGTCTTGGGCGCCCCCCGGGCAGCAACAAGGAGTCCACCACCATCCGCTTCGACAAGGAAGTGCTTGACGCCTTCCGTGCCAGCGGTCCGGGTTGGCAGACCCGCATCAACGCGGCGCTGCGCGAGTGGCTCGAGACGCATCCCGGGACGTGATCGGGAGGCTGGTTGAACTACGACGCGTTGAAACGTCTCGTGATCGACGCTGCCGAGTTGCGGTCCACGGACCGCCCGTTCGCTGGCGGTGGCTTGGGATCTCCTGATTGTCAGCGATCGCGTGGGCGACGATCGTAGCGAGCAGATCCCCAGCGTGCATGAGCGCGTCCTCGACAGTCTCGCAGCTTGTCGCCCCGGCAGGCCTTCAAAGACGATGGTGACGCCGTCGGGCTCGGACAGGACGTCGTCTGGATAGCATTACGTGGCGCTCCTCACGACAGGCCCAGTTGCTTCTCGATCGCGCGTACCGCCGACCGAGCACGTGGACTGGTACTTCGTTCCCGGCGACTCGCTCGGCGACCTGGCCTCGACGGCTTGCTCATACGTCTACGACGTGTGGTTCGAGACCGCTCAAGGCGAGATCGAGCCGACGATGCTGCCCACGGCCTTCACGATCGTGTTCGGGGCCGGACCGGGCTCGTGGGACCGAGTCGCTTCGAACCCCAGAAACGAGCAACCCGCCGGTCGGTTTGGGGATACGCTCGCGCGCATAGCCTTGGCGGGTTTTGTCGTTGCGGAAGGTAGGCGGCTTGGATCGGCCGTCAAGTTCTCGGGGCGCCATCGGGCTCGAGGCGCCGAGGACGGGTGTGGGACTCTGGTGTGGGACCCGGGACTGTCCCACACTTGGAGGGCACCCGGGGTCCGCCCAACCTGACGGAAGTGTTTGGAGCGGGAAACCGGACTCGAACCGGCGACTTCGACCTTGGCAAGGTCGCGCTCTACCAACTGAGCTATTCCCGCGTCATCATCGTGTAAGTGGCTTGGTTGGCCGCCCTCCGCCGTGTGGCGGTCGATGTGTTTGCGCTTTTACTCAAGCCCTTGGAGGGTGTCAACACAAAATCAGACAGCGACTTTTGATGCGCCGCGCGGGGCTGGTCAGGTCGCCGCGGCGGCCTGCGGGGCGCCCCGTCCGTACTTCTCGACGAGCGCCGCGAGCTCGGGGATCGAGCCCTCGACGTGGGCCAACGCGGACGGGCGGAGGCGGTGATAGAACTTCGCCGCGGTCTTGTGCCTGGTCGTCTCGGCGCGGCCATCGGTGACCTGGATGAGCGCCTCCGACACGCGCACGCGCTCCTGGATGAGGTAGGCCGACAAGGTGCCGGCGGCGCGCTTGTCGCCGTGCTCCCTCTCGAAGCCAGCGAGCTTCTCGATCCACTCGTCGAGGAGCGCGTCGACCACGCCTTCGACAAAGCGCGGCTTGATCATCTTGACGCTGCTGTAGGCGCCCTTCACCGCGATGCCGGTGAAGCCCTTGGTCGACTTCACGGACTGGTCGATGAGTGCCACGCAGTCATTGACGAGCAGCGGACGGACTTCGGGGGCAAGCAGCTTGTCGGTGATCGATGCCATCGTTGACTCCCTTGCGTGCCGCCCAGGCCCGAGCCTGGCGGCTGCCGATTCGTGTTCGCGGACGAAACGCGGTGTGGAGCCTTCGCACAAAGGCAAGGTCGACTCAAAAGGTTTCGCTGCCGATCACTTGGAACCCCCGTCCGGCTTGAGCTTCCGGTCCCTCGTGCGGGCGGAAGGAAGCGCCTTGGCCGGGTCCTCGGGCCAGTGATGCTTGGGATAGCGACTCCTCATCTCCGAGCGGACTTCGGGCCAGGTGCGCGTCCAGAAGCTCGCGAGATCGGACGTTACCTGGAGCGGCCGCCCGCCCGGCGACAACAGATGCATCACGACCGGCAACCGCCCGCGCGCGACGGTCGGCGTCGCCTGGAGGCCGAAGACTTCCTGGATCTTCACCGCCAGCGCCGGCAGCCCGTCGGCCGAATACGCGAGCTTCAGGTGCGAGCCTGACGGCACCTCGAGGCGCTCGGGCAGTTCTTCGCGCAGGCGCCGTTCCAGCTCCCAGCCAAGGGTCGTGACGAGTGCCTGCGACAGGCTCACCGCGGGCTTCTTGATGAGCTCGCCAAAGCTCGACAAGCCCGCCGCCATCGCGGGCACCGCTGCCGCGAGCCAGCCCTCGCGGGTGGATGGAAGCCCTAGTTGTGGGTGCAGACGTGCCAACGTCGCGAGCCGCGCAAGCAGGTTGTCCTCCTCCTCGGCGAGCCCCCCGAAGACCTCACCCAGAGCGGCCGCGGCGCGCTCCGCGAGGATCGTCCCCGAGCGCTCGCGGTCCCGGTTCGGCACCGACTTCCGCTCGAGTGCCAGGTCGACGAAGAAGCTCGTGCGGAACGCGACCACCCGTCGCTCGCCTGCATCCCAGACGAGCTCGTCAGCCACCCGATAGAGTGGATGCGCCTCGAGCCACGCCCGCTCCACCGCCGCATAAGACAAGATCCGGCTGGTCGCGCCCTCCCCTCGCCGTCCCGCTTCGAGCTCGAGCGCGACGATGAAGTCCCCGGCGATCGGCGTGTCGAGCTCGCCGAGGCGGCCTCCGACGAGCGCGTACTTCGTGCCCTCGCGGCGTGCCCCGACGCGATCGGCATAGCCCGCGAGCAGCAGCTGGCGCAGGCCCACGCCCGCGCCCACGCCCACGCCCGCACCCGCGCCCACACGCACGCTCTTCGCCCTCGCCCCGAGCTGCCGCGCCGCCCGCTCGATGTGCGGCAGCAGCCCGGCGCGCTTCACGTCCTCGCTCAGGTCGCCGGTGGCCTCACCGCCATCGAGCACCGCCGCCCACGACGACGCCTCGTCCAGCGCGCGTGGCGCTCGCCCCGCGACGGCAACCAGGAAGGCCGCGACCCGCGGGTCACACGGCAGCTCCGCCAACGCCTTGCCGAGCGCCGTCAGCTTCATGCGCGCATCCAGCGCGCCCATCAGCACGAGCCGCCGTCGCGCGTCTTCCAGGGCCCGCTCGTCGGGCGCTTCGAAGTACCCAAAGTCCATCGGATCAGCGCCCCAGCTCGCGAGCTCCAACACCATACGCGCGAGATCGACTCGGCGAATCTCGGGGGCCTCGAACGGCACGAGCCGCTCGTCCTCGAAGCGCGTCCACAAGCGCAGGCAATGCCCCGGCCCAAGGCGCCCCGCGCGCCCGCGCCGCTGGTCCGCCGACGCCTTCGAGATCCGCCCCGTCTCGAGCCGCCCCGAGCCGACCGCGAGATCATGGCGCATCACCTTCGCGAGCCCCGAGTCGACGACCGCACGCACGCCCGGGATCGTCAGCGATGTCTCCGCGATGTTGGTCGCCAGCACCACCCGCGGCCGCTCACCCGAGCGCAACACCTGGTCCTGCTCCCGCGGCCCGAGGCTCCCATGCAGCACCTCGACGTCGAACCCACGCTGCGCCAGTGGCCCGGCCAACCGCTGGCGCGTGCCCTCGATGAGCCGCACACCCGGCAGGAATCCAAGCACATCCCCATCCACGCCCCGCGCGATCACGTCCAGCACGCCCCGCGCCATTCGCGCCTCGACATCGCGCGGATGCGTGCCTGGCCCAATCGACAGCCCGTCGTCCGCGAACGCCGTCGTCACCTCGAAGCTGCGACCCTCGGCTCGCACGATCTCGCAATCGCCCAGAAAGGCCGCGATCGGCGCGGCATCGAGCGTCGCCGACATCACGATGACCAGCAGATCATCGCGCAGCACGTCCTGCACCTCCTTCAGCAACGCGAGTGCCAGGTCCGCGTGAATCGACCGCTCGTGGAACTCATCGAGCACCACCGCCGCCACCCCCTGAAGGTCCGGTGACGCCTGCAGCCGCGCCGTCAGGATGCCTTCGGTCACGACCCGGATCCGGGTCCTGGCCGACACCTCCTGCTCGAAGCGCACCTGGAAGCCGACCGTCTCGCCGACCCGCTCGCCACGCATGTCGGCCATGAAGCGCGCAACCGATCGCGCCGCCACCCGACGCGGCTGCAGGACGACGATCTCGCCCTTCGGCACGAGCCCCGAGTCCAGCAACCACGGCGCCACGAGCGTCGTCTTGCCCGACCCCGGCGGCGCCACCAACACGACCCGGCGCGACCGCCGCAGCGCCGCACCGAGCGCCGGCAGCGCCGCCCGGACGGGCAGATCGCTGCCGAAAGCAGGCGCCACGATCAGTGCCGCTGCCGGAACGCCTGCATGAACGCGATGAGCCGCTCGACGCCTTCGAGTGGCAGCGCGTTATAGATCGACGCGCGGATCCCGCCCGCCTTGCGATGTCCCTTGAGGTGATGCAGCCCGGCCGCCTCGCACTCGGCGACGAAGCGCTTTTCGAGCGCCTCACTCGGCAGGCGATAGGTCACGTTCATCCTCGAGCGATGACGGGGGTCGACGCAGCCGCGATAGAACCCGTCGGCCCCGTCAATCGCCGCGTACAGGGCGCTCGCCTTCGCCTCGTTGCGCGCGGCGATCGCTGGCACGCCGCCGAGTTCTTCCAACCACCGACAGACGAGCAACGTCGTGTAGATCGCGAACGTCGGCGGGGTGTTGTACATCGAGTCGTTTGCGTCCTGGACCCGGTACTGCCAGATCGACGGGATGTCGTTCCGCGCCGCGGCCATCCACGCTTTGTCGAGGAACAACAGCGTCAACCCCGAGATCCCCGCGTTCTTCTGGGCGCCCGCGTACACGAGCTTGAACTGCGAGACATCGATCGGCCGCGACAGGATGTCGGAGCTCATGTCGGACACGTGCGGCACGGCGCCGAAGGTCGGCATCGTCGGCCACTGGGTGCCATAGATCGTATTGTTCGAGGTCGTGTGCACGTACGCCGTGTTCGCCGGCAGCTCGAGCCCGCTCACATCCGGCAGCTCGAGATAGGCGCCACGCGCCGCATTCGCGGACGACGCCACGATGCGCGCATCGCCGAGCGTCTTCGCGTCGTCATACGCCCCGCGCGCCCAGACGCCGGTGTCGATGTAAGCCGCGACCGTGCCCGGCAAGAGCCAGTTGAGCGGCACCTGGGCGAACTGCCCACGCGCCCCGCCCTGCAAAAACAGGATCGTGTGCGTATCCGGTACGCCCAGCAGGCGCCGCAGCGCGTCCTCGGTATCCTGCACGACTTTCTCGAACCACGGCAGCCGGTGCGAGATCTCGACGATCGACAGGCCCTGCACCTCGGGCACACCGCGCAACGCCTGCGCTGCCTGCTCGAGCACCTCGGGTGCGACGATGGAGGGACCTGGGCTGAAGTTCACTGGGCGCATGCTTACACTCCGTGCCGCTGACGACCGCCCTGATACCGCCTGCGCCTGCGCGTTGCAAAGCATCGCGCGCCCATGCCATAGACCCGGCGGCGGACGGCCCGGAGAGGGCCCGCAGTCCAGGCTCCGCCATCCTTGCAGGGCCCTATCAAGGAGGCGACCATGGCGCGCTCGGAAGCACTCGGCATCAAGCGACTCGAAGACATCACGTTCGTCGTCAACGACATCGAACGCTCGACACGCTTTTACACCGGCAACCTCGACTTCGCGCTGACGGCCGAATCGGGCAACGCGCTCGAGGCCCGTTCAGGCGAGCGCACGCGCGTCTTCGAGGCCGACCGCTGCCGCGTCACGGTCGTCCAACCGTTGAGCCCGACCAGCATCGCCGGCCGCTACCTGAAGCGCCACCCGGACGGGATCACCACCCTGGTGTTCGAGGTCGCCGATGTCGCCGAGACGTTCCGCGTGCTCGAGAGCCGCGGCGCGACGATCGTCGACGACATCGCCTGGAGCACACGCGGGATGGGCCCCGCCAAGGATGGCGAAGCCTCGACTGTGGGCCGCCTCGGCTGGTTCGACATCACCACCCCGTTTGGCGAAGGCCGCTTTCGCTTCCTCCAGCGCAGCGACTGGACCGGCCCGAACCCCGGCTTGGAGTCCAGGCTTCGCCACCCTGCCGAAGGCTTGGAGCCGGTCATGGCGCCCGCCACCACCAACCGCTTCGGGTTCGAGCAGTACGACCACGTCACCTCGAACTTCCTGACGCTCAAGCCGATGGTGCTCTGGTGCAAGGAGGTGCTCGGCCTCGAGGAATACTGGGACATCGAGTTCCACACCGATTCGGATGATAAGACCGCCACCAGCGGCCATGGCTCGGGGCTGAAGTCGATCGTCTTGTGGGACCCGCACTCGGGCGTGAAGTTCGCGAACAACGAGCCGAAGCGCCCTCATTTCGAGAGCTCGCAGATCTACGGCTTCGTCGTCGACAACCTCGGCGAGGGCTTCCAGCACGCGGCGATCACGACCCCCGACATCATCGGCACAGTGCGTTCCCTGCGCGAGCGCGGCGTGACGTTCATGCCGACGCCGGGCAGCTACTACGACCTCCTACCCAAGCGCATGCTCGACCTCGGGGTCGGCGTCATCGACGAGGACGTCGAGGTGCTGCGCGGCCTCCAGATCCTGGTCGACGGCAAGGGACCTGGCAGCTACCTGCTGCAGATCTTCTTGAAGGAAGCGGCCGGGCTCTACGGCGACGACAAGGCCGGCCCGTTCTTCTTCGAGGTCATTCAGAGGAAGGGCGATAAAGGCTTTGGTGGCGGCAACTTCCGCGCACTGTTCGAGTCGATCGAGCACGAGCAGAAGAAGCACCGGACGGCGGGCTGAGAGATGCTAGACCGCATGCAGGTGGGGGTCGTGCCCCCAAAACCCCACACCCAGTTGCGTCAGAACGGGCAGCTCCTGTTCGAGCACTGCCTCACCCGCCAGGGCTTCGATGGCCCGTTCACGATCGCTTACCGGCTGAATGGTCCACACGTGCAAAGTGCGTGGGGTCCATTCGACGGTGGCTACGTCACGACCGCGGGCGAGCCCGAGGCGTTGCTGCTGCGCCGCCACTACCGCTCCCAGGAGTTGGCCCCGCACGCCGGCTCGCCGATCGCGGCGCGTACGCCGCTGCTCGTGTCGGACGACATGGCGATAGGCGTACTGCGCCCGACGGCGAGCGACCCGGTCTACTTCGAGAATGGCGACGGCGACGACCTCTACTACATCCACGAGGGCGGCGGCACACTGCGCACGATCCTCGGCGACGTGGCGTTTATGCCCGGCGACTATGTTCTGGTGCCGCGTGGGATCGTGCATCGCTTCGTGCTCGAGGCCGGCCTGCCGCAGCACTGGTTCCTCGTCGAGGCGCTGCGCGACCTCCACATCCCGCGCCAGTTCCGAAACGAAGTCGGACAGTTGCGCATGGACGCGCCCTACACGCAGCGCGACTTCAAGCGCCCCGACTTCACTGGCCCCAGCGACGAAGGCCTGCGCGTCGTCGTCAGCAAGCGCGAGAATCGCTTCACGCGCTTCACCTATCCGAGCTCGCCGCTCGACGTGGTCGGCTGGGACGGCTCGGTCTATCCGTGGGCGTTCCCGATCCTCGCCTTCCAACCGCGCGCGTCGAGCGTGCATCTGCCGCCAACGATTCATGGCACGTTTGCGGTCGGTGGCGGGCTCGTGTGCTCGTTTGTGCCGCGCGTCGTCGACTGGGATCCGAACGCAATCCCGTGCCCGTACCCGCATGCTTCGGTGCACTGCGACGAGGTCATCTTCTACTGCAAGGGCAACTTCACCTCGCGCAAGGGGGTCGGCCCGGGCAGCCTCAGCTTCCACCCGATGGGCACATCGCACGGCCCGCACCCGGGCTCGTATGAAGGCAGCATAGGTGCCACCCGCACCGACGAGCTCGCGGTGATGCTCGACGTGTTCAAGCCGCTGCGCCCGACCGCCGCCGCGCGTGCCCTCGAAGACGGCGGCTATCACGCGAGCTTCGTGCCCGCCCACCTGCTCGGAGCCTGACGATGAAGTCGACCGCCATCACCCAGGGCGTGCGCGTCCAGGTCGAGAGCCAGTGGCTGCCCGAGCGCAGCGATCCGGCCAGAAACCAGTGGTTCTTCACCTATCGCGTGCGCATCGAGAACGTCGGCAGCGACACCGTGCAGCTCATCTCGCGCCACTGGATCATCGAAAACTCGCGCGGCCACATCGAGCACGTGCGTGGCCCTGGTGTCGTCGGCGAGACCCCGGTGCTGGCCCCCGGCCAGAGCTTCACCTACCAGAGCTTCTGCCCCCTCGACACGCCGATAGGGTCGATGCGCGGCACCTACCAGATGGTCGTCACGGGCGCGTCCGACGAACGTTTCGACGCGGCCATCGCACCGTTTACGCTCGCCTGCCCGACCTCGCTCAACTAAAGGGCGTCAGTCGAGCAGGTCGACGTCGACGATCCCGTTGACCAACGCGAGGATGCGCGTGCGTGCATCGTTGGCGACCGATGTGATGCGCACCCGGTCGCCCTGGTTCTCGTACGCCATCACGACGTAGGCGTAGCCGTTGCGATAGACGGTGACGCTGCCGACCGAGGCGCCCTCCGCGAACGGTCCGAGTTCCTTGTTGGCCACCTCGTCGGCGGCCGCGACCGCCTCGATGTCGGCGCGCAGCCCGGCGATCTGGCTGAAGCCGAGGTCGACCGTGTCGGTCGGAGTGGTCGTCGGCGGGCAGCAGATCCGCTCGCTGCGGGTGGTCACCCCGAGCGCGTCGATCGTCAAGGTGCTGCCGATCACCTGGTTGCCGTAAGCGTAGTCGAGCAGCAGGTTGTTCGGGTTCTGGTCGCCGTCGACGACGTCCTCGCGACCATCACGCGGCGTGCTGTCGGCGATGGCCGTGTCGCTCGCCGTCTCCTCGACCTCGGCGATGTCCTCGACCTCCGCGACGTCGCTGGTACCGTCGGCCTCGGCCGTGTCCGCCACGTCAGCCCGTTCCGAGTCCGAACCACAGCCCGACACGGCCACCACGAGAGCGAACGGGAGCACGAGTCGGACGTCGATGCGGTGGGATGCCATGCGCCTACCCTAGCTCCCACCCCGAACCTTGGCTACCGACCTCAGTACCGGCTTGGGCTGCCGTGGCCGAGGGCCCCGTCAAAGAGCCGTAACAGGCCTCCTCCCGAGAGAGGCGCGCACCGAGTCACTTCAACTCGGTGCACGCGAACGTCTACGCCCGACGCCGCTGCGTGGCCCCGACGATTACCATCAGCACAATCGCGCCGATGATGCTTCCGATGATGCCGGCGGTGTTGAAGTCGAGCACGCGCTCTTTGGTGATGAGCGACGCCAAGAAGCCACCGATGAACGAGCCGGCGACGCCCAGGAGCAGAGTCGCGACGAGGCCCATCGACTGCCTGCCGGGCATGATCGCACGGGCAATGAAGCCAACCACCAATCCGAAAATCAGGAACATCAAGATACCCATTACACACCTCCGTTTGCTCAGCAGCACTCGCGCTGCGTATGGCCTCGGAATGCTGCGCGATCCGTGCCACGCCTCGCGAGTGCGCTCCGAGCTCATCCAGAGGGCCAAGCGGCACTGATGAACTCCCGCCGTGCGGCCCGGAACGGGGCGCCGCCGGGGCCCTGCGCTAAGCCTCCGGGGCGTTCCGGGGCGGGCACGAGGTTCATCAGGACTGTCGCCATGAACCCGCACTGAAGCGTGTGCGAGATGCAGTCAGCTCACCCAGTCATGAACGCTCAATCGCCGCGCGGCACGCCATTGAGTCGTAGCATGCGCTTGTCGAGGGTCTTCCTGGCGAGCTCCCGCAGCGTGGCGGGTCCCTTCTCGGCGATGCGTTCGAGCGCGAGCTTCGCCTCGGGGTGATCGACCCAGCGCAGTGATCGCAGCGCGTGCTCGCCGACGTCCTGCTCGGGGTCGGCCGTGCGCGCCTCGATGAAGCGCACGAGGGCAACGTCCGCGCTCGCGCCGAAGCCACGCCCGAGCGTGTAGATCGCCTGGCGTCGGATGTCCTTGTCGGCATCGGCCAAGACCTGCTCCAACGTGGCGCGCGTGCGCGGTTCGACGAAGTACGACAGGAGGCTCAGGGCCCGGACCCGCGACCACGTGTCTCGCTTGGCATCACGCGCCACCGCGTCGAGGCGCGCCCACGCATCGGGAAACGCCGCCTCGAATGATGCCCGGTCCGGCGGCACGACGTCGATCGCCCGCAGCATGGCGTCGAAGCGGTCGTTCGGCGCAGGCACCGTCACCGGCTCGGGTCGCAGTGGCGGCGCGGCCAGGGTCGTGCCTGCGGACGTCCCCAGCAACGCCGCGGTCATTCCAGAGATCAAGAAAACGTGAAGTGATTTCATAGCTTCCGACCTACTGCGGAGCGGGGTGTCGCACCCACGGGTTGGAGCGCATCACGCGGCCCTGCCATTCCGAGAGCTTGTTGCCGGCCCCGGTATTGAACATCAGATAGCTGGCGTCGTTGTCGGGCGTGTCGGGCAGCGGGTCGTGCACCTGCGGCCCGAAGAAGGCCTGCTCCGAGGTGTGGAAGAGGCCGAGAAAGTGTCCGACCTCGTGCGCCATGGTGGTGTCGATCCCCGCGGGAGCGCCCGCGATCGGCTTGATGGCGATGGCGACGCCCGAGCGCGACGAGCCCTGGACGAGCGGCGGCCCGGGGATGCCGCCGGCGATGCCGAGGATCACGCCGAAGCCGCCGAACGCCGCGGCCGAGAGCTCGTCGACGAAGAACAGGTTGAGCGCGTTCGGGTTGCCGTCGGACTCCGAGAACATCGCCTGGAGGTCCGAGCCCTCGCCATCCAACGACTCGATCGTGCGGTAGCCGCTGTCGATGTCGCGGTACGTGAGCGTGCTGAGGTCGAGCCGCACCTGGCTAAAGCTCGATCTCACCGATTCGATGGTCGCCCGGAAGCCTGCATCGGTCTGGGCGCTCGCGGCGCTGAGCCCCTGGGCGCCGGTGAAGTGCAGGTTCAGGTCGAGCACGCCCGTCGCCGGCAGCCCACCCGCGGCCATCTTGGCGTGCACCAGCACCCGCACAGGGCCTGTCGCCGACGTCGAGCGGCAGTCGCGCGCGCATTGGAACTGGTCGACCTGATGGCAGATCCCGTCGCCGCAGCGGCCCTGGCCCTGGACGACCTTCGGCGGCTCGTAGCCGAAGAGCGAGAACGTGTGGCACCCGGCGGTGACCTCAGCGGCGGGGTTGTTCGGAGCGATCGTCGCGAAGGCCCCGCCCGAGAGGGCGATGCGGTTCTTGCACGACAGGCAGAGCCCGCCCTGCCCTTCGTCGGTATTGACCCAGCCCTTCGTGACGAGCGCGTTGCCGCCAGGCCCAGTCCAATCGGCGAGCCCGTAGAACGTCGCGTCATCGCCGATGACGCTTACCGTCATCGACACGACGTCGGTCGGCACTTCGACCTCGAACACCTTGGAGAGACCGAAGGACATCGATGCGTTCTCGTCGAGCAACACCTGCACGAAGGCTGGCTCGGCGACAATCGTCTCGGGCCCAACCGTGTCGGGGTTGGACGACGTATCGGGCTCGCTCCCATCCGGGTCGGGCTCGGCGTTGTCGGCGACGTCCACCACCGCCGCGGTCGTGCCATCGCCACACGCCACGAGCATCGCGGCCACCACGAGCGGCGCCCAACACCCTCCATCCAACACACTCTTTCGTTTCTGCACGTGCGTCCCTGCGGCTCGATTCTACTGGATGGCTGCCGTAGCGCGGCCCCAGCATCGCCTTGGGCTACCTTGGCCGAGGGTCCCCGGCCCACGACCGCGCTGCAAGGTAGGGCGCTCGGACCGAGCGAGCAATCAATCGCGGAACCCGTTTCGAATCCCGAACGTGCGCGCTATCCTGGGGGGCATGTCCGACGCCCCCAGCATCGCTTCCTTGATTGTACCCTGGGACACCCAGAGCGCCCTCGAGCGCATCGGTAGGGCGCTCGCCAACCGCGGCCTGACCCCCTATTCGACGCCGCTGCCGTCCGGCTACAAGCCCATCCCTGGCGAGTGGGTAGGCCTTGTCGCGCTGCCGCTGCCGCCGTTGCGCAAAGGCCGCGAGAGCCACCCGAACGCGGCGATCGTATCGACCGACGTGCCGCGCATCTTCGAACTCGCGCTGCAGATCTCGGCGGCCTATCCCGAGGACGTGCTCGTCGGCTGGCGCTGCTTCTCCGGGCTCGAGCCGTGCACGAAGATCTTCTGGGGCGGCAAGCCCCGCTGGAAGCACGGCGGCGACCCCGATCACGAGGTCCAGTACGCGGTCCCCGAAGGTCAACCCGCCGAGATCCGCCCCCCGTCCGAGCCGCGTGTGCCAACCGAAGGCGACGTCGTGACCGCGCTATTGACCCCGATCGTCAAGCCATTGAAGGACCCGCTGAAGGTCGGCGGCGCGAGCTGGCTCAGCAGCCAGAGCATGCTCCGCTGAGGACTATTCCTTGGCGTCGACGCAGCATCGGAACCCGACGTGCGGGGCTCCGCCGGCGCGCTTGCTGCCGGTGTTGCAGGTCGCGTCCTCGCCGTTCTTGAGCGAGGTGCCGCCGTTGACGGTGCCATCGGTCGTCCACTCGGCCGCGTTGCCGACCATGTCGAACGCGCCCGACGGGCTCATGCAGCCCTTCTTCGATCCTGCTGGGGCCAGCGCGTGCGGCGTGCCGTCCGCGCCAGCCGTGTTGCAGCGCTCGGCGTCGTAGTCTTTGCCGTACGGGTACTGTCCGCCGCAGGCGCGGCGCCACTCGCTGCGCGTGCACAGGCGCTTGCTCTTGCCGATGCACGCCGCGCGCGCCCCCGACATGTCGACACCCGTGCGCGGCACGGCACCCGCGCCCGGAAACTCGAAGCGGTCGATGCAGACGACTTCCCAGTCCTCGACGGTGCCGCCATCGGCGAGCGTGACCGGTACCTTCTTTTTGAGCTTCGACATGCCATCGGGGCACCGCAGCTTCGCTGGATCCTTCGGCGTGAACGCGCTCGGCGCCGTCATCACAGAGGGGCTCGTCGTCTCGACGACCTCCGGCACCGCAATCACCTCAGGCGTCACCACCACGTCGGCAATCTCGATCGGTCTCGTGTCTGCAATGACGGCATTCGCGTCGGCGATCGGCCCGACCTCTTCCGCGACCTCGGTCGCCGTCACCACATCCAGCGCGACCGGCGGCAGCAACGCCGCAATCCCCGTATCGGCCAGGCCATCGGGTGCCGCATCGACCTGCCCGTCGCTGACGTCGGGACCACCACCCTCGCCGGTTGTTTCAGCCGGGCCAGCCGGACCACCCGGGCCGGTGGCATCGCGGTCGCCGAGCAGCGGGATCACGAGCCCGCCGGTCCCGGCCAGCGACCCATTGCCGTTGCCGAGCCCGTTGGGTCCGATCGAGGCCAGCTCGCCTGAACCTCCTGTGCCGGCACCCGTTCCCGAACCGTCCGAGCTCAGCGCCACGAACGCGACGATCGCGCCCACGACGACCGCCCCAAGCGCGAGCCACAGCGTTCGTGAGCGACGGCGAGCGACTGGCGCCACCATGGGCCCATCCGTCCGCATCATCGGCCCATCGCCGCGGATCGGGATCCCGCTCAGGGTTGCCGAGCTACCCGCCAGAGGCCCACTCGGGTCGCGTATCACGCGTGGCTCGTCCCGCAGCTCGCGCGCCCCCTCGTGGATCGGCGTCTCGAGCTGCACCCGCTTGGACCGCCCCGTGAGCGTCCCACCAGTTCCCAATGCGGGCGAACCTGGATCGGTCCCCGGCCGCGGCGCAGTGCGCGAAATCGACTTGTCCAGCGTCGCCGCAACGGCCGCGGCGGCGGCCACGGCCGGGCTCTGCAGCGCCAGCGGGCGCATCTCGCGCCGTGAGCTGGGCGTGCCGGCAGCCAAAGGCGATACTGGCGTGTGGAGCACCGGCAACGCATCGAGGTGCAGGCTGGCGCTCGACCCCTCGCCGCGCGTCACGACCAGGGGCGAGTCGCTCCACGGATCGGGCGGCAACGACGGCGGCGGCGCGAAGAGATCGATCGGCGCGGGCGCCCGCTTCTCGGGCGTGAAGACGTCCACCTCGAGGAGCGACTGCGCGATCGCCTCGACGACCGTCGGCTCGGCCGTTCCAACCTCATCGGCGCTGAGCTCGTCTGGGAATTCTTCCACGGCCTGCGGGAAAGGCTCGGCCATCCTTGCGGCGGCCGGCGTCGCGGACTGGGACCGCGCCCTGGGCGGCAGTGGCGGCAACGACGGCAGCGGCGCCACCACCGAGACCTCGGTCGTATGCCGATCCGGTGGCCCGTCCGCATCGAGCGCCTCGAGCGAGCTGCCCCAATTCGGGTTGCTCGCGTTCCAGCGCGGGCGCGTCTGCCCAGGCAATGGCGGCGGCGACGACAGCTCCGGCGGCTGCATCAGCGCCCGTAACATCCCCTCGGAGATGGCGGCCGCCGGTAGCCCGTCGGTTGCATCAACTTGCGGCGAAACGTCTAGCGATGGCCGCGGCCGCGGGCCCGTGCCGGGTGCACCCTCAGGCGGGGCCTGAAGGAAATCGATCTCGAGGACCGAAGCGAGCCCAGACCCGAAGCGCCCGCCCTGTTGCAGCGTGCGCGTCGGCACCCGGCTCGCCGAGCGACGACTCACGGGCGTCAGCGGTTCGGGTGGCCGCCGCGATGAGCCTGTCACAGGCGCGCCCGGGATCGCCGGCGCCGACGTCACCACATCGGGCGCGCCAGAGACGGCAGCCGAAGGCCCAAACGTCTGCCCGTCGGCTTCAAGCAGCGCGCGCGCTCCATAAGGCGTGCCGTCCGCCTCGAACGCCGGCAGCGCCTCGTCCTCCGAGGTCCGTTCGACCTCGTTCGTCAGCGCCGAGCGCCCCGACAACGCGTCGAGCACACTCTCCGTCGCGACGATCGCTGGCTGCGGGAAGCCTCCCACTGGCGTCTCGACAGTGCCGCCCAAAGGCATCGCCGAGAGCACGACCGGCCTCAACGGCAAGAGCCCCGAGTTGCCCCGCGGCGGCAACGCTGGCGGCGTCGTCTGAAGCCCGACGCGCGGCCGCGCCGGCCCTGCCTCGAGCACCTCGAGCCCGACGAGCCCGGTGCCGACACCCCGCCGCAGCGCCTTCTGCGCGTCACGCCACTCGAAGCCAGCGGCCGTCTCGAGGGCCGCGCGGAATGAGGCAATATCCTGATACCGCGAGCCTTTCTGACGCGCGGTCGCCCGCACGTAGACGTCGTCCACGGCCGGCGGCACATCGATTCCTTGCACCAGCAGCGAGTGCCCCGGCTCGGTCAGCCCGCACGCGAGCAGGTAGCCCAACGCCAGCCCGACCCCATAGATGTCGGTGGCGGCCCCTTCGGCATGCTCACCAAAGAGCAGCTCGGGCGCCATCCACGCAGCGCGCAGGGGCTGCACTTCGCCCGCGGGCACCTCCGCCGGCTCGAGCCACCACGGGCTCGTCACCCAGGCGTGATCGTTCACGATGCGCACCGTCTCGGGCGACAGCGACCCATGAACGCCGCCTTCGCGGTGGATCGCCGCAACCGCGTCGAGCAGCTGCCCGACGATGCGATACACATCATCTGGGCGGATGGCGCCCGCATCGCGGCGCCAGTGCGTGAGCGGCACCCCGACGATCGGCGCGGTCGCAGCCCACATCGTGCTGTGTGCCTCGCCGACAGCGTACGTGGGCGCGACGAACGCGCTGTGGTAGCGCATCGCGCGCTCGAGACGCTCTCGCTGCGCCTTCTTGCGCGGTTCCGCAAACCAGGCCGGATGAAAGAGCGTGACGTGGACCGCGCGCGCCGCCTGCTGCGCCGCCGCGGTCGGTGCCGCCTCGAGGTCGCGCCCCGAGAACGTCGCCCCGTACGCCCCGAGCGCAAGCTCCTGCTCGAGCCGATACCGACCGACCGTGAAGGGCGTGTTGGGCGCCCAGCGACCCGCCGGAGCGGCACCGCCAGGCGTGTTCCCAGTCGGCAGTGCCGACGCGCCCGTGACGGCAGCCAAAGGCGATGCGGCAGGTGCCAGCTCGGGGCTCTCGTTCGCGGCTTCCGCGGGCGACAAGACTGCCGGAGCGACCGGTGGTTGGGCCACCGACGGTACGCTCGTCAACTTCGGATGCGGCTTCTTACGGGCCAGAGTCCCCTCCAAGAGCACGGGACCTTACACCTGCTCTGGCCCAAGTCAATCAGTTGGCGAGGAGGAGCACGTCGCTTGGCAGCGGCTCGAAGGCAAAGCGCAGCGGCCCACCGACCTCGGCCGGCGCTTCGACGACCGCGACGCCACCCTGCTCGAGCGCGCCATAGAGGATCTCCTCCGCCAGCCGCTCCGACAGCTCCGTCCGGATGAGCCGCGCCATCGGCCGCGCGCCCATCGTCGGATCGTAGCCCTTCTTGCCGAGGTAGTCGCGAGCCGCGTCGGTCAGGCGAATCTTCACCTTCTTCTGCACGAGGTTCGCCTCGAGCTCGCGCACGAGCTTGTCGACGATCGGCGGCATCGCCTCGACCGGCAGCGCACCGAAGCGCACCACCGCGTCCATGCGGTTTCGGAACTCCGGCGGGAACAGGCGCTTCATCGCCTCCTGCCCGTCGCCAAAGATCATCGCACCGCTGCCAAACCCCGTCTTCCTGCGTGCCATCTCTTCGGCGCCGACGTTCGACGTCATGATCAAAATGACGTGCCGGAAGTCGACCTTGCGCCCGTGGTTGTCGGTGAGCGAACCGTGGTCCATCACCTGCAAAAGCACATTGAACACCTGCGGGTGCGCCTTCTCGATCTCGTCCAACAGCAACACCGCGTGCGGGTTGCGGTTGACGGCCTCGGTCAGCACTCCGCCCGACTCGTAGCCAACGTAGCCCGGCGCGCTGCCGATGAGGCGCGACACCGAGTACGCCTCGGCATACTCGCTCATGTCGAAGCGCAGGAACGCCACGCCCATCGTGCGCGCGAGCTGCTTGGCGAGCTCGGTCTTGCCGACGCCGGTCGGCCCCATGAAGAGGAAGCTGCCGATCGGCCGCTCGATGGGGCGCAACCCCGCCCTGGCGAGCCGGATCGACCGCGCCACCGACGCGACCGCCGCGTCCTGGTAGAACACCTTCTCCTTGATCTTCGCCTCGAGGTCGCGCAGCGCGTCGCGGTCGTCGCGGTTGACGTTCTCGGGCGGGACCCGCGCCATGCCGGTGACCACGTCTTTTATGACCGGCAGACCGACCACGTTCTCGCCGGCCAACGACTGCTTCGCCCCGGCCTCGTCGATCACATCGATCGCCTTGTCGGGCAGCCGTCGGTCCTGGATGTAGCGCGACGAGAGATCGACCGCCGCCTCGATCGCCTTGTCATCGAATGTCACCCCGTGGAACTTCTCGAACTCAGGCTTCAAACCATGGAGGATCGCCACCGCGTCGTCGCGTGTCGGTTCGTTGACTTCGACCGTCTGGAAGCGCCGCGCGAATGCCGGGTCGCGCTGCACGTGCTTGCGATGCTCATCATGGGTCGTCGCCCCGATGCAGCGCAGCTTCCCGTTCTGCAAGGCCGGCTTGATCATGTTCGACGCGTCCAGCGACCCACCTGAAGTCGCCCCCGCACCGATGATCGTATGCAGCTCGTCGATGAACAGGATGTGTTTCTCGGGCGCCTTCGCGAGCGCCGCCAGCACCGCCTTCACGCGCTCCTCGAAGTCGCCGCGGTAACGCGTGCCCGCCACCAGCGCGCCCATGTCGAGCGCGTGCACGGTCACATCCTTCAAGAACGCCGGCACGTTGCCTTCGACGATCTTGCGCGCCAGACCCTCGACGATCGCCGTCTTGCCGACGCCCGCCTCGCCGACCAGCAGCGGGTTGTTCTTGCGCCGCCGCCGCAGCACATGGATCACCCGATCGACCTCTTTGTGCCGGCCGATGAGCGGGTCGATGTCGCCCTGCTTCGCGCGCTCGTTGAGGTTCGCGGTGTAGGCCGCCAGCGGGTCCTTCGCGAGCCCGCCGTCCTCGTCCCCTTCGCCACCACCTTCACCGCCCGACCGAAGCTCTTCGTCTTCGCCCTCGCCGCGCTTCTTCGGCACGCCGTGCGACAGGAAGCGCACGACATCGAGCCGGCGCGCCCCGCACTGCTCCAACAGGTAGGCCGCAAAGCTGTCGGGCTCGGCGTACATCGCGACCAGTACGTTGCCGGTCCCGACTTCCTCTTTGCCGGCGCCCTGAACATGCAGCACCGCGCGCTGCACGACCCGCGAAAAACCCGCCGACGGGTGCACGCGCAGCGTCGCCCCGTCCGCCAACTTCGGCACCTCGGCATCCAGATGATGGTCGAGCTTGGTCTGGAGCTTCTCCAGGTCGACCCCACTCTTGCCGAGGATGAGGCGCGTCGGCTCGTCCTGGACCATCGCGAACAGGAGGTGCTCGACCGTGGCCAGCTCATTGCGGCGCTGACGCGCCTCGGCCAGCGCACCGTCCATGCAGGTCCTCAGCTCGTTCGACAGTTTCATTCGTGCTCCAGTTCTTCTCAGTCCGGTTCGGTCGTGCACAGGAGCGGCATCGAGTTCGCCTCGGCCAGCTCCATCACCTGGTCGCACTTCGAGTCGGCGATGTCCTTCGTGAACACCCCCGCCACTCCGCGCCCTGTCTGGTGCACTGCCAGCATGAGGGCCATCGCCTCGTCCTGGTCCTTCTGGAAGACCATTTGAAGCACCCACACGACAAATTCCATGGTCGTGTAATCATCGTTGTGAAGCAGGACCTTGTACAAGCGCGGCTTATGCAGCTTGGGCTCGCGCTCGAGCACGGTCTGCCCACCACCGTCGCCTGGTCGCCCTTTGCCCGGCTCATCGCCACCCGGTTTCTTCGGTTCCGCCATGGTTTGCCTCGTCCAGTCTCGGCCAGCGATCGTGCACGACCCTGGGCACGAAGTCCAAGCCGGCAAACCGATTGCCGCAAGACCTTCTCATAACAGCGTCCCAAAGGGGCCATTCGACACCGCCCAAATCAGCTGATAGCCCACCTCTGCCTTGACTTCGTGGGGTGCGCGCACTACTCCCGGGGCCGTCGCCCCCCGCCAGCCGCCAGCCGCAATCGAGCCGCAATCCACTGCCTCCGAGGCCTTCCCCATGACCGACGCCAAGCCGACCACCGTCAACCTCTCACACGCGCGCCTGAGCCAGACCGGCGTGGTCCATCGCAACCTGCCGCCGTCGATCCTGGTCGAGCACGCGCTCGCCCGCGGCGAAGGCAAGCTCGCGGTCGGCGGTGCGCTCGTGACACGGACCGGCAAGTACACGGGGCGCTCGCCCGACGACAAGTTCGTGGTGCGCGACGCGACGACCGAGTCGACGATCTGGTGGGACAACAACAAGGCCTGGACCCCGGCGCAGTTCGAGCTGTTCCACGGGCGCGTCGCGGCCTACCTGCAGCACAAGGACCTCTACGTCCAGGACTGCTTCGCCGGCCAGGACGAACGTTACCGCTTGAAAGTCCGCGTCATCGCCGAGCGCGCCTGGCACGCCCTGTTCGCGAACAACATGTTCATCCGCCCGAGCGCGGCCGAACTCACCGGTGACTGGGCCGCCGACTTCACGGTCCTGCACGCGCCTGGCTTCAAGGCCGAGCCCGAGCGTGACGGCACCTTCTCCGAAGCCGCCATCGTGCTCGACTTCACGCGCAAGATGGTCATCATCACCGGCTCCGAGTACGCCGGTGAGATGAAGAAGAGCATCTTTACGGTGCTCAACTTTGTGCTGCCCGAGCAGAACGTGCTGTCGATGCACTGCTCGGCGAACATTGGGCAGGATGGCGCGACGGCGGTCTTCTTCGGGCTGTCCGGCACCGGCAAGACCACGCTGTCGGCCGATCCGGAGCGTGGGCTCATCGGCGACGACGAGCACGGCTGGGGCGACGAGGGCGTCTTCAACTTCGAAGGCGGTTGCTACGCGAAGGTCATCAAGCTCTCGCCCGTGGCGGAGCCGGAGATCTACGCGACCACGCGCCGCTTCGGCACGATCCTCGAGAACGTCGTGATGGACGAGGCGACGCGTGAGCTCGACCTCGACTCGGCGGCCTACGCCGAGAACTCGCGCGGCAGCTATCAGATCGACCAGATCCCCAACGCGGTTCCGTCCGGCAAGGGCGGTCACCCGACCGACATCATCATGTTGACGGCCGATGCGTTCGGCATCCTGCCGCCGATCGCGCGGCTGTCGCCCGCGCAGGCGATGTTCCACTTCCTGTCGGGCTACACCGCCAAAGTCGCCGGCACCGAGCGTGGCGTGACGGAGCCCAAGGCGGCGTTCTCGGCCTGCTTTGGCGCCCCGTTCATGGCGCGTCACCCGACCGTGTACGCCAAGATGTTGGGCGACAAGATTGCCCAGCACAACGTGCGCTGCTGGCTCGTGAACACCGGCTGGACCGGCGGCCCGTACGGGGTCGGCAAGCGCATGTCGATCCAGCACACGCGGCGCCTCCTGCACGCAGCCCTCTCGGGCGAGCTCAACGACGCGCGCTTCGTCGCGCATCCGCAGTTCAAGTTCGGCGTGCCGCAGGAGGTCGCCGGGATCCCGACCGAGATCCTCGACACCCGCAACACCTGGGCCGACAAGGCCGCCTACGACGCGAAGGCCGCCGAGCTCATCGGCCGCTTCAACGCGAACTTCGCCACGTACAGCGAGTTCGCAAGCGACGAGGTCAAGGCGGCCGCGCCGGCTTTGGAGATCACGCAATCGCGTTGAAGCGCTCAGCGAGAACGCGCGCCTCGACGATGTTGTCTTCGATCGAGCAGTAGGTCCACGAGCCGTAGCGCCCGATGCTGTGCACACCAGCGGTCGTGAGCACGGCCTTCTTGGCGGCGACGTCGGCCTGTGAAGCCTTCGTGATGTGCACGTACGCCGGGTCGAGCAGCACGCTGTGATGGGCGATGAGCTGGTGGTCGGTCACGAGCCCGACCTTCCCGAGATCGGCCAGCACGCGCACGCGGTACGCCTCGATGTCGGCCGCGGTCGGCTGCGCGCCAGTCGGAGAAGCTGGCAAGCCGATCTCGACGTAGATCGACATCCGCGGGGTCGCGAAGATGTTGTCGTAGAAGCCGACCCGATAGAACACGAGGTCCTTGGCGGCATAGTAGATCCAGTGCGGCTCGGACGGGCCCTTCCTGTCGAAGCCGAGGTTGAACACGAGGACCTTGTTGGCCGTGTACTTCGCCCGGTCCCAGGTGAGGTTCGTCATGCCGAGAAGCGCCGGGAACGGCGCCGAGGACACGACGTGCTGGTACTTTATCGTCCGCCCCTTGGAGGTCGTCGCGACCTTGGCCTTCAGGTCGAGGCCGACGACCCGCTCGGACAGCGCGATGCGCCCGGGGTCGAGGTCCTTGGCAAGCGCCTTGACGTACTGGATGGCGCCGCCCGCCGGGTAGGTGAAGTGCGCGTTGTAGCTCGCGTTATCGGCGGCTTTGAAGTTCCGGATGATGTCGCCGATGTCAGCGTGGGGAAAGAAGCGGCCCATCGCGTCGACATCGAGCGTAGCGAGATCGGTCGCGTAGAGCTTCTCGTTGTAGGGCACGAGGAAGCGCTCGGCGATGCCGCGCCCGAGCTTCTGATAGAGCATGTCCTTGAAGCTCTCGGGAGCGCCGCCCGGCCCAGTCGCGGCCGGCCGGAAGAACAGGTCGTAGAGGCACTCGATCAGCTCATCCTGGGGCAACTGGTGGATGTTCTTCTGGAATGGGAAGTCGATGTAGCGGTCGCCGTGGCGGATCCACGAGACCTTGTCGACTTTCAGGATCGCCTGCCCAGGCATGCGCTCGACGAGGTAGCGCTCGATATCGGGATGCTTGAAGTGGAAGAAGTGGCCCGAGTAGTCCCAGACGAAGCCTTCCTTTTCGACCGAGCGGCAGTAGCCGCCGATCTCCGGCTCGCCTTCGAGCACCATGAAGTCGCGCAGCTCGGGCCGGAGCCAGTTGAGGAACGACAGGCCGGAGATCCCGGCGCCGATGACGAGAAAGCGCGTCTCTTCCAAGACCAACCCCCTGGACGCCGGGCTCGCGAGACCGAGCAGGCGCTCATAAGCGACCCGCGGGCTCTAACACCCTGCCAGAGCTTGGTCCAGACCGCATGGAATGCGCCCTTCTCGGCGTTACGTCGTCGTGGCCGATTTGCATGTTTATGTCTGGCCGCGTCCCTGTTCGGAGCTTAGCCTCCTACTCGGAGGTGTGGACCATGTCCCAGCCCTACGAGATCGAAGTCTTCTACGACGGCCTGTGCCCGCTCTGTACCCGCGAGATGTCGTTCCTGCGCCGCCGCGACAAGAAGTGGCGTATCCGCTTCACCGACATCGCGGCGCCCGACTTCGACGCAACCAGCTTCGGGATCCCCTGGTCGGCCTTCATGGACCGTATCCATGGCCGCCTCCCCGACGGCCGCTGGGTCGAGGGCGTCGAGGTCTTCCGGCGCGTGTACAAGGCGGTAGGCCTCGGTTGGCTGCTCGCCCCGACGCGCCTGCCCGGCTTGAAGCAGCTCGCCGACTTCATCTATCGGCGCTTCGCCAAAAATCGCCTGCGCCTCACCGGTCGCTGCGGCCCCGATGGCTGTGCCATCGAGCCCCCCGCGGCCAACCGCGCGGCATAGCCCTCGCGGCCGCCGCGGCACGTGGTGGTCCTTGTCGAAGGGCAACGCTTGGTAGAGGATGCGCCCGGCCCAACCGCCGGAGCATCCTATGACCCCTTCGAGTACGACATCCCGACCCACCCGCTTCGCCACCCAGAGGGGCAGCGCGGCTGCATGGATCCTGGCACTCATCGTGCTCGGCGGCGTCGCCTTCGCGGTCTACTGGTTCGCCTTTCGCCAATCCGGTGCCCAGTCGTCCAGCCTCGCCGCGCGCGTCATGCCTGCCGAGGTCGACGTGGTCGGCGGCATCGACATCGCACGCATCGTGAGCGACCCGCAGATCCGAGAGCTGGCCGCGGCCAATGGCACCAAGATCGATTCGATCGAGGCTGAGTTCGCCAAGGCCGGCGTAAAGCTCAGCGACCTGAAGTCGCTCGTCTTCGGTGGCCGCATGGGGACAGACAACCTGAAGGATGCGCTCGTCGCGGTCGAGGCGAACAGCGACACGAAGGCCCTCGTCGGCGCCCTCCAGGGGATCATCACGATGTTGCCCGAGCCGCTTGCAGGCATGATGACCGGCGCCCGCGTCGAGGCGCTCGACGGTGGCGTCGTCATGACCGGCTCGGGTGAGCTGCTCGACTTGGCGCTCAGGGTGTCCAAGGGCCAGGGCGTAGCCCTCGGCAGCAAGGCCGGCCTCGACGAGGTCCGCAAGGCCTTGGATATGGGCGCTATCCTGTGGGTCGCGGCGCCGATCCCGATCGGTGCCATAGCGATGATTCCAGGCATGTTGACGAGCACGCTCGGCGGCTCGCCGAGCCACTTCGGCTTCTCGGCGGCGATCTCCGATGGCGCCGTCCTGCGCGGCGCACTCCTCATTCCGGGGGCCGACGGCGCCAAGGTCGCGAGCTCAATGAAGTTGATGCTCGGGATGTTCAAGTCGCGCCTCGGCGACGTCGAGCGCGTCATGGTCGACAACCTCGAGCTCAACGGCGACGGCGCGACGATCATCGCCAAAGTAACGCTCACCCAGGCTCAGGTCAGCGATATCCTCGCGAAGTCGAAGTAGAGCCGGCATGCCAACGCAACTCGATCGTGCCGAGCTCGAGAGCCGACTCCTCTCCGAGATGGAGTCGCTCAGCCCTGACCCGTTGCCGGGCGCATTCGCCAAGGCCCTCTTGCGCCGGGTCGACGACGACTACCTGTTCCGCCATCGCCTGACGACGCTCGGCGCGCAGATCCGCGACTCGTTCGCGTGGTTTCTGCCGGCCATCGCGAAGGGCGACATCCTCGTGCGCGTCTTCAAGCCCGAGCTCGACGTGAACGGCTACGCGGTCGAGGGCACGGTCCTCGAGACGGTCATGCCCGATCAGCCGTTCATCTATGACACGCTGAAGCTCACGATGGAGCAGCTCGGGCTGCGCGTACTGAACAACTTGCGGGTCGTCATCCCGGCGACCTTCAGCGGCCCTCGGCCCGCCCCAGGCGACGCGATCACGCGGACCGTGACCTCGATCGGCGACAACGCCCCCGACGCCGAGAGCTATGGCTACACGCGCTGGTACATCACGTGGGACGGCGGAGCGAGCCACGCCGAGGTCGCCGCCGAGGCGCGCGAACG
>Ga0105046_10003601_pt1 | contig 24603 bp, 18 predicted proteins | sample MAT03_FD_78385 | JGI IMG/M metagenome (GOLD analysis project Ga0105046, IMG submission 78385) | Freshwater microbial communities from Lake Fryxell liftoff mats and glacier meltwater in Antarctica - MAT-03 (megahit assembly) | ecosystem: Environmental > Aquatic > Freshwater > Ice > Liftoff...
ATGGTGCCGGGAGCGGTCATGTCAAAGACGCGGATGGCAACGCCGGCTTGGCGGCATAACTCGAAGGCGGCCAGGTCCATTACCCCATAGCGGCCAGCCAGGGCCTGCTCGTAGGTCAGCCGGCCGATCCGGGTGGCAGTGGGGTCCTTGCGCGGATCGGCGGTGTAGATGCCGTCGACCTTGCTGCCCTTCAAGACGACGTCGGCGCCGATCTCCGCTGCGCGCAGAGCGGCGGCGGTGTCGGTGGTGAACCAGGGATGGCCGGTCCCGCCGCCGAATACGACCACCGCACCAGAAGCCAGCTGCTGCAGGGCGACCGCACGATCGAAGGCCTGACACACGTTGGGCACCATGTATGGGCCATGGACGACGCAGCGGCCACCCGCACGCTCGATGCCATCCTGCAGCGCCAAGGCATTGATCATGGTCGCCAGCATGCCCTGCCGGTCACCACGCGTAGGATCTGCTGCATCGCGCATCCCTCCGCCCCGCATGATGTTGCCGCCACCAACAACGATGGCGACAGGTCCATGGGCCTGTCCGGCGAGCACCTCGTGACAGACACGATCAACTGTCGATCGGTCGTGGATCTGGTCGGACCCGGCAGCAAGCGCCTCGCCGGAAAGTTTCAACAAGCGTGGACGCGGCATCGTGGGCACTATGGGCGAAAGAGCGGATCGGCAAGTCAAGCGTGGTTGCATGGACGGACATGGTTGGATATACAGGCGTTCATGCCTCTCCTCAGAATGCTGGCGACGTGCGCTCTGACCACCATGGTCGTGGCGGCAGACCCGGCAGATATTCCAGTCGATGTCCATGGTTTCGTCGGCTTCGGATGGTTCCGCACCTGGGAGAACACCTACCTGGTCGCCGACAGCCAACAGGGCAGTACCGAGATGTGGGAGGCGGCGGTCAGCGTCACCAGCCGTCCCATGGACCGCCTGCGCCTCGGCGTCCAACTGTTCGCCCGCGACCTGGGCATCTACGATAACGGCCAACCTGCCCTCGACTACGCCTATGCCGACTGGCGGGCCGAAGACTGGTTGGGCGTCCAGGGTGGGCGAGTCCGCATCCCCGTCGGCTTGCTGCAGGAAGAGATCGATAATGATACGGCACGCACCCAGATCTTCCTGCCCTGGTCGGTCTATCCGCTACGAGTGCGGGATTTCTTCCTAGCCGTCGATGGCGCCAAGGCCTACGGGTTCATCCCCCTCGGCGGGGACCAATCCGTGGAATATACCGCTTACGGGGGCGTCTCCACCGTCGATGAGAATGGGGGATTCGCGATCAGCCTCGCTCGCTCCGCCTACGGAAACATCAATGAACTCACCAGCAAGCGGACGCTCGGGGGCATGCTCCATTGGAATGGGCCAGAAGGACTGTCCGTTCGCGGCAGCCTATGGAACACAACCGGACTTTCGGTGCGCGGGAAGCGCGGGAATGTCTCAACCAGCGCGGACATCGGACAATACTGGTGGACCGTCGCCTCGCTGGGCTGGGAGGCTGGCGATGTACAGTTGGCCGCCGAATACAGCCGCGTCCATTACGATGGAACGGCCACGTTCACTCCTCCCGGGATCCGTGTCCCGGTAGGTCAGAACCAGGATGGCGGATACGTCTCAGCCACGTGGACCGCCAATCGTTGGCTGGAATTCTACGGCGCGGTCGAGGCTTCTCGTCTACAGATCACCAATGAGGACTTCGGCCAGACGCGCGCCCTGGTCGGGGCGTTCGCCATCAGGCCTAAGCCCAACTGGTCGCTCAAGCTAGAATGGCGTGAGCTCCGTGGCCAGGCCGGTTATGTCACCACGCTCGACAATCCCAGTGGGCTGGAACAGAACTGGCGGATGGTGGCCCTCAAGACCACTGCGGATTTCTGAATGCGACCGCCGATCATCGCGTGCATCACCTTGCTCCTCGCCTCGGCTGCTGCCGATGGGGCGGTGGCGGTCCTGCATCCCGATCTGGCCAACCAGCGCCTCGATCGCGATCGGGTGGCTGGCATGCTGATGGGTCGGATTAGCACATGGTCGGATGGCACTCCCGTCGTGGTCGTCTTGATGGACGGACAGGCGGCAGTCGCGGATCTGACTGGACGGGAAGTGCCCCGCCTGCTGCGCGGCTGGAAACGGCTGGTCTTCTCTGGGTCTGCAACGATGCCGACGCAAGTTGCTTCCATCGGTGATGTGGTGCGCCAATGCATGGCTGCCCGAGGAGCCATCGCTATCCTCGATCAGCCACCAACGGATCCGGGTACTGCCCTGGTAATCACCCTGGCGGACCCAGCGCCATGAAACAACACAACCCCGACGTATGAACGCCGGGGTTGGGGCTGCGCACCGAGAATCCGGGCGATCAGCTCTTCTTCTTGGCCCTGCCCGAACTGAGGGCACGGTGACGGGAGAGGACAGCACGGCCACTGCGTGTCCGCATGCGACGGCGGAAACCGTGGCGGCGAACCGCTTTGAGGGCGCTACGACGAATGTTGGTCTTCATATGAACCGTTTCCTGCGAGGGCGGGGATAATGGACAGTGATCCGGCGTTTGCAAGTGGGAGGGGTGAGGGTTGCCGTCACAACCTGCCGCCTACTCTGCCGCCCAATGCACCGCCTGATCCTCCTGCTGCTGGTTGTCCTACCTCTGACCTCCGGCGAATCCCCCCGCTCGGCCTTTTTCAATCAGAAGGTGTCGGCCCGCACCGTCGCCTTGAATCAGCCAGTACGCATCGAACTGACCACCGTACCCCGGCAGATCGAAGGGGTCAGCATCGAAGCCTCGATTGCCGACGCTGTCACGCTGGGCGGTAGCCAAGCCTGGCGCCTGGTCGGTAAGCCGACCAGCCAGATCGATGACAAAACTCGCACCATCAGGGTTTCCATCGTAGTGCTGCCGCGTGCAGTTGGCGAAGCCGTCCTGCCCAGCATCCCAATCAGTTGGCTCAATGGTGAACAAGTCGCCGACTTCGGCAGCGTGAAGGTCGAACCGCAGCTGGTGGTCGGTGGTGAGATCAAGCCGATGCCAGCCGAACTGACTGCGGTCGCTGGCTTCGCCTGGGGCGCCAAACTCGATGACCTGAAAGAGACTGTCGGCCCGACCACGGTCGAGGGTGACCACCTGATCGCTAAGCCGAAACCAGGACTGGAGCTGATCTTCCGCCGCGGCGAGCTGGTCGAAGCCGCGATCGACGCGGGCGACATAACCATCGAAGACGCGCGCGTCAGCTTCCTCGCCCGCTGGGGCAGCCCCCAGATCGAAGAGGCTGGCGTCCTCACCTGGGTACTTGGGTGGACCCGCATCACGGCCAGCACCCGCGGCGACGGCAAAGGCGTGAAGCTCGCCCTCGCTCGTGAGGATCTGCTCGCCCGCGCCGTCCAGGCCCGCATCACCGACAAGGTGTTCGGACTGCTCGAAGCCCCCGCGAAGTAACGCGCACGATCAGGGCGACGACCCTGTATCCGCATTCCATCCGCAACCACCTTTCGAGCCTCAGCTCATAGTCGAAGCTACACATGGCCAAGCAGCCCGTTTACGACGAAAATGCCATCAAGACGCTGGATCCGCTCCAGCACATCCGCCTGCGCACCGGCATGTACATCGGCCGACTCGGCGACGGCTCGAATCCGGCTGACGGCATCTACGTGCTGATGAAGGAGGTCGTCGACAACGCGCTCGACGAATTCATCCTCGGCCACGGAAAAAAAGTCGAGATCACCCGCGACGAGAAGACCGTGTCGATCCGTGACTTCGGTCGCGGGATCCCGCTGGGCAAGGTCATCGACTGCGTGTCGAAGATCAACACAGGCGGCAAGTACAACAACGACGTCTACCAGTTCTCAGTCGGACTCAACGGCGTAGGCACCAAGGCGGTAAACGCCCTGAGCAGCCGCTTTGAGGTGATCAGCTTCCGCGAAGGTAAGTTCAAGCGCGGCCTGTTCGCCCAGGGCAAGCTGATCGACGAGGAGGATGGGAAGAACAAGGATCAGCCCGACGGTACCTGGGTTGAATTTACGCCTGACGCCGAGATCTTCAAAACCTACGCCTTTCAGGATGAATACATCCTCAAGCGCCTGCGCTACTACTGCTACTTGAATGCCGGTCTGAACCTTATCTACAACGGCCAGAGCTTCATCTCAAAGAACGGCCTGCGCGATCTGCTCGCGGCCGAGCTCGGCGAAGAGGCGACCGTCTACGACGCCTTCCACCACAAGGAGGAGAAGGTCGAGTTCTCGTTTACCCACACCGGTGCCTACGGCGAGAGCTACTTCTCGTTCGTCAACGGTCAGTACACCAACGATGGCGGGACCCATCAGTCAGCCTTCCGCGAAGGCGTACTGAAGGGCATCAACGAGTTCGCCGGTAAGAGCTTCGCCGGCGAGGATGTCCGAGAAGGTTTCGTCGGCGCGATCTCGATTAAGCTGCAGGATCCGATCTTCGAGAGTCAGACCAAGAACAAGCTGGGCAGCGATGTGCGCAGCTGGCTGGTCCCGGCGGTCAAAGAGGCGGTCGAGCGCTGGTTGCACACCAACGCCGAGACGGCCAAGAAGCTGGTCGAGAAGATCGCAGCCAATGAGCGCCTACGCACCGAGCTGAACAAGATCAAAAAGGACGCCCGCGAGCGCGCCAAATCGGTCGCCTTGCGCATCCCCAAGCTAACCGACTGCAAGACGCACTTCACTCAGAAAGAGGAGAAGCGCCACGAGGAGTCCAGCCTGTTCATCACCGAAGGTGATTCGGCCGGTGGCAGCCTGGTGCAGTGCCGCGACGTCGAAACGCAAGCGATCTATCGGATCCGCGGCAAACCGCTGAACTGTTACGGCCTTGGCAAGGAGACGGTCTACAAGAACGAGGAGCTCTATAATATCATGAGCGCCCTCGGCATCGAAAATGGACTCGACGGACTACGCTACAACAAGGTGATCATTGCCACCGACGCCGATGTCGATGGCATGCACATCCGCAACCTCCTACTGACCTACTTTCTGCGCTTCTTCGAGGAACTGGTCACCAAGGGCCATATCTACATCCTGGAAACTCCCCTGTTCCGCGTCCGGAACAAGCAGACCACCAAGTACTGCTACTCCGAGGGAGAGCGCGACAAGGCGCTGGCCGAGATCCGCGGACCCGAGGTAACTCGATTCAAGGGTCTCGGTGAAATCAGCCCGAAAGAGTTCGGACAGTTCATCGGCGATGACATCCGCCTGGTTGAGGTCGATATCGAGAGCATGAGCGAGGTCAGCAAGGCCCTGGAGTTCTACATGGGCAAGAATACGCCAGCGCGCAAGGAATTCATCTGCCAGAACCTCATCTACGAGGTCGCCTAAGCTAGGCTGATGCGCGGGTGCTGCCCAGGCGGTCAATGCAACTGCTGTCCGCGCACCAGATCGCGGAACAGGCCGTCGCGCGCGGCCAGGTCCGCGTAGGCGCCGTCCTGAGCGATCCCGCCCTTATCGACCACGATGATTCGATCGCAGTGCTGCACTGTGGCAAGCCGGTGGGCGATGAAAATCGCCGTCCGGTCGCCCAGATTGCTCTCGATCGCCTGCTGAATCAGCCGTTCGCTTACCGTATCGAGCGCGCTGGTTGCTTCGTCGAAGATAAACCAGGACGGATCGGCTAGTAGGACGCGCGCGATCGACAGGCGTTGGCGCTGACCGCCTGACAGCGTCGCACCGCCCTCGCCGACCTGGCTGTCGAGCCCTCCTGGAATGCGGCAGATGAACTCCCAAGCGTTGGCCCGTTCGCAGGCCTGGCGGATCGACACGTCGTCGGCGTCGGGTCGCGCAACCCGCAGATTGTCGCGCAACGAGGTGCGAAAGATGAACGGATCCTGCGGCACTACCCCGAAGCGGTGGCGCAGCTCGGCCCCGCGCATCGAACGCAGATCGATGCCGTCGATCGCCACCCGGCCCTGCTGGGGATCGTACAGGCGGAGAAAGAGCTGGATCAGGGTGCTCTTGCCGGCACCGCTTGGACCGACGATCGCGACCTTCTGACCGTACGGGATGGCCAGATCGACACCCGCCAGAACTGCCTGATCGCCATAGCTGAAATGGACGCCTTCCAGCTGCAGGGCTCCGCGCTGCGGCACGGCATTCTCTGCCCCGACCGGATCCGGTGTCGTCGAGGCGGTCGCCAGCACGGCGCCCAGACGTTCGGCCGAAGCCGAGGCCGCGCCATACATGGTCATCGCCTGGAACAGGGTCTGCAGCGGAAAGGTCAATCCGGCATAGCTGGTCAGGCAGGCAGTGACGGTGCCGAGATCGATGTGACCAGTGCGATACCGCCAGGCGCACGCCGCCATGAGTAGGGCAAAGGTGACATAGCCGATGCCCTCCTGCTTCATCCATTCGAAGTGCGATCGCACGTCTCGTTCCAGCGACTTGCGGCCAATCAACCGGGCCTGTTCGTTGAACTCGCCTGCAACCTGGCTTTCCATCGCATAGAGCTTTACCGCCTTACTACCGCGCAGGAGGTCGGCGACGTGGCCGCTGACGTTCCCCTCAGTGATCTGGAAGTCGCTGGAGATGGCCTGCACCCGTCGGCGACTGATGTTCATCATCCAGACGCTGATCAGCGATGAGGCGATCAGGACCAGAGCAATCTGCCAGTCCCACAACCAGAACATCGCCATGGTACTGACCAGGGTCATGACCGAGGCCGGCAGGAACATCGAGCAGTGCTGGACGAATCCAATCAGATTGCCCAGGGGAGAGCCGAATAGGTAGCTGAAGAGTTCGCCGGACGGATGCTCGCCATGGAAGCGCAGGCACAGGTGATTGACGTGGCGGAAGAACTGCTCGCGCAGGGCAAAGACGATGCGCTCGCGGACCACGGTGAACAGCCGATAGCCGAGGTGCCAGGCGACCATACGCATGAACAGGGTGACGAGGAGGAAGCCGCCAAGCAGCATCAGCAGCCGCCGGGTCCGTTCGGCTGGATCAATATCCTTTGGCTCCAAAACCTCGCTGAACAGATACTTCGGAAAGACGTTCTGAATGCCGACCGCCGTCCCGCTGATGCCGACCAGCAGCATGGCCGCCAAGATGGTCCAACGATGACGCCAGACCAGCGGACGCAGCAGAGCCCAGAATCCGGCAGCAGAGGACGATGCGTGGGTCATGATTATAGGTATCACAGCGCGGCTACTGGCGACACAAGCTTGAATCTCCGCCGGTCCATCTGAAACCTCGCGTGCAGACCACGATGACGGGTGTCTGTCCCGCTGATCGTTCCGGGCTCTTGTCATGCTGCCCGGTCCGCGACCATCACCACATGCCCGCCTGGGATGAGCCTGCTGTCACGACTGCCGCTAGGCGCCTTCGTCTGGTCGCCGATCCGCGTCGACGTCGCCAGGGCGACGGCATGCGGCTGGGGCGCGGCCCTGGCGCCAGCCTGGAGTTCCACGACCACCGCTCCTACGCCCCGGGCGATGATCTGCGCCATCTCGACTGGTCAGCGTATGCCCGCAGCGGTCAGTTGATGATCCGTCGCCAGCGCAAGGAGGTCAGTCCGCGACTGGAAGTGCTCCTCGACGTCACCGCCAGCATGGCGATCACCCCAGCCAAATCCGCCCTGGCGACCGCCCTCGCCGCGTTGCTTGCCAGCCTAGCCGAGCGCGAGGGTGGCAGGCCCCGGCTGTGGGCGCTCGGCGGCACAGCGGTACCGCTGGCCCAGGATTGGCGTGCCCGCCTGCGCCAGCTGACCTGCCAAGGTGGCACCCTGGCGACTGCGAACCTGGCCGCTGGTGCGGAGCGCATCCTGGTCAGCGATGGTCTGCACGCCGAAGGGCCGGTCGCCATCATCCGCCGTCTCGGGACCGAAGCCGGTTCGCTGGCGATGGTCCAGGTGCTGACCCGCGCCGAGCTTGATCCCGCCCTCGACGGCGCGGTGCGCCTGGTCGATGTTGAAGGCGGCGAGGCCGATCTAATCATCGACGCTGGCGTGGTCGCTGGATACCGTCAGCGCCTCGCCCGACTGCAGGACAGCTGGCAGACCGCATTGCGTGGTCGCGGTGCCGGCCTGCTGACGGTCGTGGTCGAGGATGGCCTTGATGCGGCACTACGCCGTCTGGTTCGTGGCGGTTTGCTGATCGCTAGTGGAAGCGCGGCATGATCCTCGGTGAACCTTGGGGACTGCTCGCGCTCGCCGCCGTGCCAGCGGTTGTCGCGCTGCATCTCTGGCGAGCGCGCCATGCCCCACGACGAATCAGCGGCTTGTTTCTCTTTCCTGCCGACGGCCGGGTTCTGGCGAGCGGCCGGCGGCGCGCGCCACTGGTGTTGCGACCAAGTTTCTGGTGCGAGATCCTGTGCATCCTGGCGGTGACCTGGTGGCTGGCCGACCTGCACTGGTCGCCACGCAGCGCGGCCCGGCATCTGCTGATTGTGCTCGACGATCGTTGGCGGATGCAAGCGGTCAGCGACGGCAGCAGTGCGGCCGACCGCTTGCGCCAAGCCCTCGACGCGCGACTCGCCCTGCTGGCAGACGGCGACCGCGTCACCCTGATTGCCTCCGGACTGCCACCGCGCCTGTTCGCCGGACCGGCAGTCGAGCCACGACAAGCTCGCACGGCCCTCGGGACTTGGCAGCCACAAGGCGGCTGGCACTCGCTGGATGCAGCCATCACCCTGGCGGCTGGATTGGGTGGCACCGGGGCCGAGATCCTCGTGACCAGCGATCGGCAGCCACCGCGGCTGCCCGATGGTGTCGGCGTGCTGGCCACCGGCCGGCCGGCCACCACCAGCGGATTGGCCGATGTACGCTGGTGGCGCGATGCCTCTGGGGAGCGCATCGTGGCCTCGGTGTTCGGCGATTCCGCACGCGTCCCGGTAGTGCGAGTTGGCGGCTTGGTCGTCACGGGAGCCTGCATCCGGCCTGGATTCCACCGCTTCGATCAGCTGCCACCCATGGCTGAAGACGCCGTCGCCGAACTCGCCCTGCCTGGACCGGACGCCCTGGTCATCGACGACCGTGTCGAGCTGGTGCGCCCAGCCGCTCGGATTGTTCGTGCGCAGGTCGATGCTGCCATGCCTGGTGCCAATGCTGTCCAGACAGCCCTGCGGGCGGCCGGCGCTCGACTCGATGAACTGCCGGCAGACCTGGCCGTCGGCGTTGCCCGGACCTCTGGCGCTGGCACCTGGACCCTGCGTCTCTCTCCCGGCGACGGCACGCCGACCCTTGGGCCATTTACTCCACGACGCGACCATCCGTTGCTGGCTGACGTCGATCCAACCGGCGTCCTGTGGACGGGATCTGCCGGCGCCGACGTCGACGGCCCGCTGCTGATCGCCCGCGATCGCACCCTGATCAGCGCCACCGCGCGCGGCCTCGACCAGGACATCATCCTGCATGTCGACCTCACCCGATCGACCGTGACCCGGCACCCGGTGTGGCCAGGGGTTTTCGCCAATCTCGTTGCCTGGCGCACCACCCGGCTGGCTGGACTGGCCGAACCCAACCCGCGCTGCGGCCAGCCACTCAACGCCATGCTGCCCGCCGGTGTCCGCGTGGCCGAACTGGTCGCTCCCGATGGCGTCCGCCGCCAGCTGCGTCCTGGTCAGGATGGCTTCCTGGCGATTGCCGGCTTGCAACAGCCGGGTCGTTGGAGCCTGCACTGGAATCAGGTTTCGCTGCCCATCAGCGTTCTGCCACTCGATGCTAGGCAGGCCGATCTCGCGGACGCGACCAGTCTTGAGACCAGCCCGGTCGCAGCCGGTCGAGCCGAGGTAGAGCGCACCCGCTCGCCGCTCGCGGCACTGCTGCCGCTGGTCCTTGCTGCGATCGCCGCATGCCTTGCCTGGACGGCATTCAACCGCGAGGAGCGGGTATGATCTCCCTCGCCCTACCGTGGGCTCTGGTCCTGGCCGTGCCGGCGGCAGCCGCATGGTGGTGGCTGGCCCGCCGCGGTCATGGCCGCTGGTGGCGCGCTGTCGTCCTGGCGCTGCTGGTCCTGGCTGCGTCCCAACCACAGTTTATCCGTGATGACGGTGGCAGTGATGTGATCCTCGTGCTCGACCGCTCGGCCTCAATGGGTGATGCGATCCTCGGCCAGGACGAACTGGTCCGCCTAGTGGCCGATGGTCGCCGCCGTGGCGACCGCTTGGCCGTAGTCGTCGCCGGGACTGCACCGATAGTCGCGCAGGGTCCGCAGACCACCGGCGTGCCACGCCTGACAGACATTCCGTACGACCCGCAGGGCAGCGATCTGGACGCGGCGCTGGAATCAGCCGCCTCCCTGGTCGCACCCGGCCGCTCGGTGCGCGTCGTGCTGGCCAGTGACGGTGAAGCCACCGCCGCCGACCCACGACGTGCAGCAGCGCACCTAGCCATGCTCGGCACCCGGGTCGATGTCCTGCCGACGACGCGGCCGGCCGGCGCCGATGCCGCCGTCGTCGACATTGACCTCCCAGGCAGTCTGCGTCAGGGAGAAAGTTTCCTCGCCTCGATTGTGCTGAGTGGAGATCGCCCCGAACAGCGCTCGTGGCGCGTCTTGCGCGACGGTGCTGAGATCGCCAGCGGCAACGCCACGCTGACGCCGGGACGCCAGACCGCGGTCGCGTTCGCCGATCGCCCACCGCACGCCGGCATGGCGGCCTATACTGTCGATCTCGATGACCGCGACGACCGTCAGCACGCCAACAACCACGCCAAGGCGTGGGTGCGGATCGCCGGCGGCGAACGCATTCTGGTCGTCGGCGGCGACGGCACGCGCGGCAACATCGGTCGCGCCCTTGAAGCCGCCGGCCTGGAGGTTGTTTACCGGGCTGCCGGACCGCTCAGCCTGACCGATCTGCTCGGCTGCCAGGTCCTGGTTCTGGCCGAGGTGCAGGCCAGCCGCATTGGCCGCGCCGGCATGCAGTCGATCGCCCGCTGGGTCCAGCAGCTGGGTGGCGGGCTGGTCATGACCGGTGGTAAGGCCACGTTTGGATGTGGCGGTTGGTATCGTAGCCCGGTTGAGCCGATCCTGCCGGTCTCGCTGGATGTACGCGACGAGCACCGTGTGCTGAGCGTGGCGATGGCGATCGCCATCGACCGTTCCGGATCGATGTCGGTGACCATCCCCGATGGCCGCCAGAAGATCCAGCTGGCGGCCGAAGGCGCCGCCGCCGCCATCGAGCTACTCGGCCCACAGGATCGTATCGCCGTACTCGCCGTCGACACCGCTCCTCACGAAATCCTACCGATGAGCAAAGTCACCGATCCCAAGGGCATGGCGCGCGAAGTGTTGGGCATGGAGAGCGCCGGTGGCGGCATCTACATCTACGAGGCTCTGGCCGCAGCTGGCAAGGAACTACTGCGCACCGACGCCGGCACTCGCCACCTGCTCTTGTTTGCCGATGCCAACGATTCGGAAGAACCTGGCGATTACATCAATCTGCTTGCCGAATACCGCAAACACGGCATCACCGTCTCGGTGGTCGGCATGGGCAGCGACACCGATAGCGACGCCCAATTGCTGATAGACGTAGCCCGCCGGGGTGGAGGACGCATGGCATTCGCTGCCGATCCTGCCGACCTGCCCCGCCTGTTCGCCCAAGAGACGGTGCTGGTGGCGCGCAATCCGTGGATCGACCAACGGGTCGCGATGCAGCCACAGACCGGCGTCCTGGCGGCCATGCTTGGGGCCAATAGCGGACCCCTGACCGAGGCCTGGCCGACCATTCCCGGATACAACCTGACCAACCCGCGCCCGCGTGCCGAGGTCCTGGCCTGGTGTCCTGGCGATCCGCGATCGCCTGCCGCAGCAGCCTGGAGCATCGGAGCAGGTCGGTCGGTCGCCTTGCCCATCCCGTGCGACGCGGTTGAAGCTCCGGAGTTTGCCGCCTGGTCCGGCTATGCCCAGTTGCTGTCCTCGTGTGTGCGCTGGGCTGGCGGAAGCGGCGCCGCCGCACCTGGTGGACTGGTCGCCCGACGGCATGGCGGCATGGTGGAGATCCGGCTGGAACTTGATCCCGCCCGCCGTTCCGAATGGCCTGACGCACCGCCTGAGGTCCAATTGGTCGGCGACGACCCGAACTTGGCGCAGACCCCGCTCGTGCTTAACCCGATGGATGATGGCATCTGGTCGACCGAGGTCCGACTGACCGGCGACCGCCCGATGGTTCCGGTCGTGCGCCTGGGTGATTCCACGCTGCTTGGACCGGCCCTGGCTCTGCCGATGCCGGCTGAAGTCGCGCCACGCCGCGATTTGCCCGACGGGACGGCTGTTTTGGCCGAAATTGCCAGCGTCACTGGCGGCAATGTCCAGGGCGACCTCCTGAAAATCTGGGATAATCCTCCCAGCCGAGGCGTAGCCAGGGCTCTGGCCACCTGGCTGGTTGCTGCGGCGCTGGTCATATTAATTGGCGAGGTTGGGGTACGCAGATTACGCCTCATGCTGCCGCATTGGCGCTCACGGTGGTCGTGGAAGATCGCTTGGCGTCGAACGAATCGGAAGTCAGCCGCTGCGATTTCATCTGTGGCCAACCCACCAACCAATCCAACCCCAGTGATCCTGGCGACCACCATCGAACAAGGACCGCCGCCAATACCGCCCACGATAGGCAGCATGGCCGACGCCCTCGACGAGATCCGCAAGCGGCGTTGAAACCTACTTCGCGTGCTTCAGCGCCTCGGCCAAGGCGTCGAATTCACGCGGCTTGGGTGCGGTAATGTGGATCTTGTCGCCACCCGCTGGATCTGGCACTTCGACCTTCCAGGCGTGCAGCATGTGGCGAGGTGCCTGAATCGGATCGCGGCGATCGCCATGACGGCGGTCGCCATAGAGCGAATGCCCCATTTCGGCAAAGTGGATACGGATCTGGTGATGCCGGCCGGTCTTCGGCTGCACCTTCACCAGCGAGCCGTAGGCGCCCAGCTTCTCAAGCACCGTCCACGTGGTGGTCGCACCACGGGCGTCGGCGCCGTGCCCGCTGGCCCAGGTTTCAAATCCCTGACCTTTCTCCTTCTGCACCAAATAGCTGCGGTACTCGCCGCTGTCGCGCGGGTGGCCGCGGACGATCGCGAGATAGGTTTTCTGCACCAGGTGCTCGCGGAATGATTCCTCGAGCTGCCGCGCCACCCGTTCGTGACGAGCGAACAGCACGACACCGCTAGTATCGGCATCGATGCGATGGACCGGGATGATGCCGGCGCCCAACGGCGAGGCCTTCAGGATGTCGAGCAAACTCCAGCTTTTGGCCGCGTCGGTTGGGGTGACCGGAAGCCAGGCCGGCTTATCGTAGGCGATGAAGCCCTGGGCATCAAAGACGATACGCTTGGGATCGAAAAGGTGCTCCTGGGGAGCCAATTCGGCAAAGACGTCGACCGTCTCACCGGTCTTGACCTGACGGCTGGCAAACGTTTCGACTGCGCCATCAACACGCACGCAGCCGCACTCGATCAGGCGCTTGGCCTCACGAACACTGATGCCGTGCTGCTGGCGCGCGACATAGGCAGACAGCCGCGTGCCGCCTTCGACACCAACCCGCTTGGCTCCGGGAGCAGGCATCCACACTGGGCCGCTGCTCTTCCGTTTGGCCTTGCTCTTACCCTTGCCGCCAGCTTTCTGTTCGGCTTTGCCCTTTTTTTCACGCCGGGCCAGGCCGGTTTCGAAGCTGGACATTTCGGCGCGCATGTCGCCGAGGTCGAGCTTCCAATTGCGCTTACCGGTCACTGTCCGCCCATGCCGCCCATGCCGCCCATGGTCTGATAGTCAGCGGGAACTTCGAAGAGGTCGGCCTTCTGGGCGCCGATCTTATAGTTGCTGCAGTCCAGCTGTCCCTTGCCGTCGGCCGGCTTGGCCCGGACCAGCACAGCCTGCTTGCTGTCGATCCAGGCGGTCCCCTTGTCGCCGTTGCCGGAAACCCATTCGTAGCGATCGCAAGCGACTCCGTTGATCGTCTCGCTGCCAGACTTGGTAAAGCTGGCCTTGGGGTCCTGCGTCGGATCCTTGACCTGCATCATCTTCTCATTGAGCGGCATGGTCATCGCCATCTTCTGCTCGGTCATCAGCATGATCATCTGCTTCAGATCCTTGCGCACGATCACGACCATGGCGCCTTCCTTCGAGGTGATCTCCATGCGCTGCTTGTCGGCTCCACCGACGATCATGCGGCCGTTACCCTTCTCGTCAGCCTTGCTACCGCTGAAGGCGATGTCGCAGGCGAACGCTGCGGGCTGCTTGAAGGGCAATTCGGCTGCAGCGGCCGAGACGAGGACAAGGGCGAGCAGGATGAGGGTGCGCATGCCATGTTTGTCGTCGGGTGTCGGATCAGGGCAAGCGACGAGCTACCGCCCCCTGGTGCATCCGCCCAGCTGCGATCTGCTGCCGCGCATGCGACGCGCCCTCGCTGCCGGCCTCGCCGGCATGCGCACCAACCTCAAGCCAGGCCTGCTGTTGTGGGCGGTTGGCACCACCCTGGTTCTGCTCTACGCCCTGGTCCCGGCCGCTCGCCCGGCCTACGATCGGCTGGAAGGCTGGCAGCGCGACTGGGGGCTGTGGTTCTCAGCACTGAGCACTGGTCTGTGCGGCGCCGTCCTGCCCTGGATGTTCCTTATCGCGTTGGGACGCATGCCGCCAGGCGGGCGGATCCGTCAACTCGTCTTCCTGATCGTCTTCTGGATCTATCGTGGCCTGGAGGTGGCGCTGTTCTACCAGTTGCAAACCCACCTGTTCGGCGAAGCGCGCAATCCCCTGGATGGTTCGGTCAACGCCGCCGTCGTACTGAAGAAGATGGCGCTCGACATGCTGGTCTACACCGCCTTCTGGAGCATCCCGACCACGACGTTGGTGTACGCCTGGTGGGAGGACAGCGGCGGAAACTGGCAACGTTTTCGCGCCAGCCTGAGCCGCGAGATGTTCACCGTCAAAATCCCCTCGGTCATCCTTGCCGCCTGGATGGTCTGGGCCCCCTCGGTGTGCCTCGTCTACAGCCTGCCTTCGGCCCTGCAGGTGCCGATCTTCAGCGTCGTGCTGTGCTTCTGGGTCCTCACCGTCGCGGTGCTCGCGGGCCGCAAGGCGGACCAGAAAGTCTAACGCTGGACGCGCGCGCTGCCGCCCTTGACCAGGGCCTCGACCTCGGACTTGGTCGCCATCGAGGTGTCGCCCGGGGTGGTCATGGCGAGGGCGCCATGCGCCGCACCGTAATCGACCGCGGCCTGCGGGCCGAACCCGGCAAGGAATCCGTAGGCTAGGCCTGAAGCGAACGAATCACCACCGCCGACCCGATCGAGGATCTCCAGGTGGTTGCGCTGTGGAGCCTGGTAGAAGCGCCCGTCCTGCCACAACACGGCGCTCCAGTCGTTGTCCGAGGCGCTGTGCACTTCGCGCAGGGTGGTGGCGACGACCTGGAAATTGGGATAGGCTTTGGTGACCTCACCGATCATCGCCTGAAAATTAGCGGGATCGAGGGCACTACGATGCTCGTTCAGTCCAGGCACGGCGAAACCGAGCGCCATGGTGAAGTCCTCTTCGTTGCCGATCATCACGTCGACATGACGAGCGATCTCGCGGTTGACCTCTTGGGCACGCTTGGATCCGCCATAGGCCTTCCACAGACTCGGGCGGAAGTTGAGATCATAGCTGACGATGGTGCCGTGGCGATGCGCTGCCTTGGCCGCCTCGATGGCAACCTCGGGCGTGTGTTCGCCAAGCGCTGCGAAAATGCCACCGGTGTGGAACCAACGCACCCCTCTGCGTCCAAAAATATCATCCCAGTCGAAGTCCCCCGGCTTGAGCTGGCTGACCGCGGTATGGCCGCGGTCTGAACAACCCACCGCACCGCGCGCACCGAAGCCACGCTCGGTGAAGTTGAGACCCACCCGAACTGATCGGCCGAGGCCGTCGTACGGCACCCATTTCAGCAGGCTGGTATCGACACCGCCCTGGAGAATGAGGTCCTCGACGAGATGACCTACTGGATTGTCCGGGAAGGCACTGGCGACAGCTGAACGCAGTCCGAAACAACGGCGCAGTCCGCGGGCGACGTTGTACTCACCGCCACCCTCCCAGGCCTGGAAGCTGCGCGTGGTGTGGATGCGACCCTCGCCCGGATCAAGGCGCAGCATGATTTCGCCGAGCGACAGGGCATCCCAGGTGACGGATTCACGGGTCTTGATCTGCATGGTCCAGGCAGTCTGCCGACGTCCCTGCTTGTGCCAAATCCATTTCATATGCTGCTGTTGCTGCTGTTATTTCCACCAGCAGAATACCATCACCGATCGGCAGCGGCTCACGGCCGAACTGGAGAACGTCCAGCACAACGGCTTTGCCGACTAGCGCCGCTGCAGGCGCAGCGTCCGTACGGCATAAGGTGGCATCTCCACCTCGACAACCCTGGCCCGCTTCGGCAAGGCTTTGGGGTGTTCCTCCAGCAGATCGGTCTGCGCCGCGCCGCGTAGTGCGATGGTCGTCCGCAGATGCAGGGTGGCGCGTGTGCCGTGCGTCTCGTGAATCCGCACCACCAGATCGTCGCCGTCATCTGAACGCTTCACCGCACTGACCGCCACATCGGGATGATCGATGATCGCAATTGGCGACGGATCGGCCTTGCCGCCACGACTGCCATGGCCGACACGCAACGGATGATTGAGGTCATGAGCCTCGCGCACAACTGCACCATCAGCGTGGTCGCCGGCATGCGGGTAGATGGCATAGGTGAACACATGCGCACCGCGATCCGCATCAGGATCGGGAAATCCCGGTGATCGCAGCAGTGCAAGATCCAGGACTCCGCCATCCAGGCGATAGCCGTACTTTCCATCATTGAGCAGAGCGACACCAAAACCACGTTCGCTGAGATCGACCCACTCATGTGCGGGAACCTCATAGCGGGCTGCGTCCCACGAGGTGTTGGCATGAGTTGGTCTGGCAAGCGAACCGAAAGCAACTGCGCACCGCGCCTCGCCGGGATCGACCGTGGTCGGGAAACGCACTCGCAGCATGCAGCCGCGCTCTTGCCAGTCGACCACGGTGCGGAATTCCAACCGACGAGAGCCGGCGGCCAGCACGATGCGCTGGGTGATGGTCGAAACTCCGATGCGCCACGTCTGTTCGATGATCGCCTCGGGTCCTGCGATCATTGTCCTGGTGGTGACCAGGACCGGACGCCTCGCCTCTTGCCGCAAATAGTCCATGGAGAAATCCCAGGCATCGCCACTGTCAGCGAAGCACAGTAGATCGTTGCCAGGCGCAGCCAGCGTTTCGCGTCCGCCCTCCAGCAGGGTCAATGAGCGTAACCGGCCATCGTCCGCGAAGCGGGCGCGCACGATGCCATTGTCGAGCAGGTTGTCGTGTGCGGTCAGACCGGCCCCAGGTTCGGCGCACGCCTCGCCCAGGCTAACGCACGCTAGGCCAGCCGCCTCAACGCGATGCCAGCGGTCACCTGCGCACAGCCATCCCTGGCGCGACCAGGACAAGTCGTTGACCACCCATGTGCCAGCGGGCAGGGCGGCATCTGCAGTGGCAATCAGTCCGTCCAATTCGGCGAGTATGTCCAGACTACGCGCCTCTGCCTCGCGATAAACTCGACCAATCGAAGAGCCGGGCAGGATGTCATGAAACTGATGCAGCAGAACTTCTCGCCAGATCCGGTCGAAACGGTCCTGCGGCCACGTCTCTCCGGACAGCCACGCGCGCGTGCATGCCGTTTCTGCTGAACGCAGACGCCACTCCAGCTGTCGGTTCAGGCGTTTCAGGCGTCCCTGAGTGGTGAAGGTGCCCTGGTGGCATTCCAAATACAGCTCACCGCGCCAGGTAGCAAAGACAGAACGATCCTGGTCGATGCGGGAGAAGAACTGCTCGGCCGGCTCGCAGACCGTCCGCGGTACACCATCGAGATCCGTGAGCCGCGCCAGGCGTTCGAGGTGTTCTTCGCCAGGTCCACCGCCACCGTCGCCAATACCAAACGGCAGCAGCATACGATCTGAACGGGTTGCGTCGCGGAACTCGCTCACCGCTTTGCGCAGCGACGACGGCCGTGCAGCACTGTTGTAGGTGCCTTCCGGCGGCAGATGGGCGAGCACTTCGCTACCATCCAGGCCCTGCCAGCGGAAGGTATGATGCGGAAACGCATTCACCCGACTCCACGACAATTTGATGGTCTGGAACCACTCGACCCCCGCTTGGCAGAGCAGTTGCGGCAAGGCGGCCGAATAGCCGAATACATCGGGCAACCAGCACATCCGCATGGTGCGACCAGCATACCGACGCCAGGCACGCTGGCCCTGAACCAGCTGCCGGACCAGGGATTCACCGGAGACCAAGTTGGTGTCGCTCTCGACCCACATCGCTCCCTGGGGCTCGATACGGCCTTCGCGAAGTCGACGGACGACTTGGCGAAACAGAGCCGGATGATCCACCTCAATCCAAGCCAACTGCTGCGGCTGCGACAGGCCAAAGATGTAATCGGGATAGGTCTCAATGTTGCGCAGCGCGGTCGACAGTGTTCGTGCCGCCTTGCGCCGGGTCTCGCGTAGCGGCCATAGCCAGGCGAGGTCGAGATGGGCGTGACCGATGCAGCTGACGGTCGGGCGGTTCGGCGCACCGCGCGCCGCCAACAGCGGAGCCAGGGCGGTGCGCGCCGCAGCTACCGTGGCATCATCCGGCTGGCTCAGCTTGGGCGCCCACGCATCCAGCACCTGTCGGAGCGCGGACTTCCGTGGCTCCTGGTCAGGAAGAGCGGCCAGGAGATCAGCGAGCACTTCCCAGTCCCAGGCCAATGCCCGGAGGGCGGGACGGACGGTGGCGATCCGAGCTTCGACGATGGCTCCACCGTGGCGCAGCTTGCCAAAGAGATCGTTGTTGGCCCCGTCGCCCCAGAGTTCAATGGCTTCCCCGCCGCGACTGCGTGGCAGTAGCGGCATGATGCGCTTGCCCGGCATACCCAGGCTGAGATCGAAGTCGCTGGCGATGCAGGTCAGTCCACGATCTGGGTTGCCCTTTGCATCAACGACCAGCAGTTCGCCCCCCATGTCGATTAGTGCCACAATCTGGCGTCCGCGTGCCGAATTCGGGACCCGCCCGGTAAAATGGAACCAGGCGCAATCGAACAGATTCGTTCCCCAGCGATCGCCCGGCTTGACCACCTGACGTTGACCACGCCGCCGCTGCGCGAACGGTACTGGCTCTGGCGTCCGCCACAGTTCGATGTGCAGATCGGCCGCACTCGTGAAGGCCTGGTCGTGGAGCTTGGCTGCTAGGTGGCGGTGGTCAGGACGGGCGAGGTCGTGCGGGAAGGGCATGCCCTATTCTTGCAGCGTCCCCTCGTGGTGCTTCCCCACCATTGCCGCGCCTCTTACCCAGGGATGATGCCAGGATGGACCTGCTCCGTTGGGATCGCTGCGATTGGCATCTGCCACATCTCCGGGTTTCGCGACACCGTTTGGATGCCGGCACGTCCGTCTCGCCCCACCGCTACGATTTTGCCGAATGGCTGTGGTTGGAATCTGGCCGTCTTCGGCATCAGCCAATATGCTCTGGTGAGCGTGAATTGACCCGTGGCGATGCCTGCTTTCTGGCACCTGGCGCAGGTCATTGCCTGACTGGATTAGATGGCGCTGTGATGGTCACAGCGTCGATGTCCGCCAGCGCCTGGCGCCGTCTCCGGCAACGCCACGGCTCACTCGCTAGCTGGCCTTGGGCCGAGCCGGTCGTCCACCTGGATGACCGGCAGTTGGGCTGGATGTCGGGGGCCGTATCCGACCTGCCTTCCACCCGGCAGGATGCCTGCGATGCTGACTGGTTCGTCAGCGGCATGCTGCGCACCCTTCGTCAGTCAGACCGGCCGGTCGGAGCCCCACCATGGCTCGCCAGCGCAATCGCCCGCCTGTCCGACCCACAGCGCTTGGTGATCGGTCTGCCTGCCCTGGTCGGGTTGAGCGGCCGCAGCAGCGCCCATGTCAGCCGCGCCGTGCGCGAGCATTATGGCTGCACCGCCAGCGAACTGGTGCTGCGGTTGCGCCTAGACCTCGCGGCCCGCGAATTGCGTCTGAGCAATCGTCCGATCCTGGAACTGTCCCAGGCCTGCGGCTTCGCCAGCCTGGCGCATTTCTACCGCTCGTTCGCAGCTCGTTTCAAGTCGACCCCTGCCGCGTTCCGCCATGCGGCGGTCGATATTACCCCGGATTAACGAGCAGGTGAAGCGTTGACGATGGTGTGAATGCGCTGACGAGACACGCCGGCATCGCGGGCAATGCTGGCGAGCGCCTCGCCGCGTCCGGCGCGGCTGCGAATATCTTCGTGGGTCAGGCTACTGTGCCCTGGGCGTGGCGCCTCGGGGCGCCAATCTCCGGATGGTGCGAGGTCTATTGCCACGGCTCCTCCGCCTGCTGGATGGATGACAAGTCGAGCAGAGAGAGCGGAAAAAAGCCGATGCGGGGTTGCCAGACGGCCGTCTGGAGACGTATCCAGTACCGCCTGCGCTGCACCAAGCGAGAGACCAGCGAGCAGAGCCAGATCCTCGGCGTTGACCGCGGCGGTGGCTGCGATGGCCCGAGCTGCGGCGCGTAAACCGACGGCTGCAACATCGACGCGTGCCGCCGTTAGGCGTTGCTGCGCCGCATCAAGATCGCCCGCTAGGCGAGCCGTCGAAGACCGCAGATAGCCACGTGCGGTCTCACGTACCTCGGATGATGAGAGGTGAGGACTCTGCGTGACGATCTGCGCCCGGTAGGCGGCAAGACGTCGCGTTTCCCATTGCCTGTGTTCATGGCTGCGACGCCGCGCGGTGATCCGCGGCATGGCGATGCTTAAGATGCGCTTGGGAGCTTTGACGGCGAGCTGGCAGCGCATGGCGCTCACCAGGGTCATCCAGGTCACGGTCGGCGTGTGCGGTCGGCCCAGGAAGGCAACGACGGCGCCGGGAGATACACCCGACATGGCAGCCAACTCCTGCTCGGACAGGCCGTTGTCGACCATCAGCCACTGCAGCGCGAGGGAAAGACTGGGAGCGCCGGACATGCGCAATTGTCTATCACCGTTTTGTGTGTTGACAATGGTCCTGGGTAACATATGGTCTCCATTCATGACCGCCGGTCTCATTCGCCCAGAGCAACCCAATTACCAGCACCCGGAATTTCCGGCGTGCCCAGGGGGACTCCAGGCGATGACGATGATGTAGGCGACCAGCCACTCTCGATCGCACCTGCGAACCCCTGGGGATTTCCCCAGGGGTTCGTGCGTTTCGGCTCTTCGACAATCGAAACTTGTGGCGAGTTCGCCCGGACCGGACCACACCGGCCAGGCTCATGCGCGCGTCGTTCAATGGCAGGACATCGGTCTGATATACCGAAGATGATGGTTCGACTCCATCCGCGCGCACCACCGATTCGAATCCAACTGGCGAGACCACATCTGGATGTAGCTCAGTTGGCAGAGCGCTCGGCTTGGGACCGAGAGGCCGGTGGTTCGAGTCCACCTATCTAGACCATTTCAGGGGTGCTGGTGCTAAGGGTAGCACGTCGGGTTGTGGCCCCGGAGGAGCCGGTTCGAGTCCGGCGCATCCCACCATACGCGGTAGTTCAGTGGCAGAACGGCGGTTTCTGAAGCCGCATGTCGGTGGTTCGATCCCACCCCGCGTAACCACTGCTGTGTCGTCCAATGGCAGGACACCGGTCTTTGACACCGAGGAACGCGGTTCGACCCCGCGCGCAGCAACCACATGGCCCTATCGTCCAACTGGAAGGACACCGATCTGAAGAGTCGGGGATGGCCGTTCGACTCGGCCTGGGGCCACCAGTATTGGGAGGTGTGCCGAACGGTAAGGCAGCCGGCTGTTAACCGGCCGAGGGCAACCTCATTGGCGGTTCGAATCCGCCCCTCCCAGCCAGATGCGATGCTGTAGAAAGATTAATTGAGGCCATCAACCTTGAGACGGCGGACTTAACTCCCCCGCGTGCACCAAATGTTCCTATGGTCCAACGGCCACGACACTGCGTTTTCGACGCATAATTGCTGGTTAAACTTCAGCTAGGAATACTATGTTGACAACTATACGAGGTATCATATCGTGCGCCTATCACCGCACGGGCGGTGTACGTCCCTAGCAACGGAGCCTGCCTTCCATGTTCTGCACCAAACCCAATCAGGGATGTGTGCTCACCTCGCAGATAACGCGTGGTGCATGGTCAGGATCCGTCGGGTCATCGGTGGGCCGCGGTTTGGATATGTTCAAACATCTATCTCGCGAACTCGCCACCGATGCATCCCCGCCGGGGTCTCCAGTCTCGTAGCCCAGCTGTCACCAGCTGATCGCGACACAGGAACCCCGGCCCACCAGCCGGGGTTCTTTGCGTTCCAGACGTCTTCACAAATCCATATCGTAGCACCAACCGCCGCCGGGTCACACCGGCGGCGACGGATGGGCCCCTAGCTCAGCGGAAGAGCACTGCGTTTGCAACGCGGGGGTCGGCGGTTCGAGCCCGCCGGGGTCCACCATTCTGCCGCTGGGGCGCAACGTGCCCTGAAGCCTCAAGCCCGAGGTCCTCACGGACCGGCATCGGGTCGTCGGTGTCACCGACCGGCAGTTGTTTCACCGCCCGGGTTCGCCCGGGCCCTGGGGTCGTGGTCCAATTGGCACGACGCTGCCTCGGCATGGCAGCAATCGCGGTTCGATTCCGCGCGACTCCACCACACTGCGGGTTCGCTGGAGATAGATCCAGTCTGGTCTCATAAGCCAAGTAGGAGGGTGCAATTCCCTCACCCGCTACCATCCGGGCCTGTCGTCCAACGGCAGGCGAGCACGCGGTCCGCCGTAGGCGGATGAGCCTCCCCGTTGGGGAGGCGAAAGCGGCGCAGGCGAGGGGCTTGTCCCCGAGTTGGGTTTTGCACGCGGAAGACGCCGGTTCGCATCCCGCCAGGTCCACCAGCAAGGCACGCCTCTTATGTCCGGGGGCACCGAGCACGCCGGTCGCGTGCGAACTGTGAGCGGTCACCACCGCCTGTCGGACTCCATGCCGACGCCACCTGCCTTGGGTGGCCAACCTCCTCTCCCCATCGTCCAACGGCCAGGACGGCTGCCTGTCGAGCAGCAGATGTGGGTTCGATTCCCACTGGGGGGGCCAACGTTGCACGCGCGAGGGTAGTCCGCGGGGCGGGCGCTGCGCAGCAAACGCAGAACCAGGTGGTTCGACTCCACCGCGCGTGTCCAGTTTCTGCATCCCACGGGATGCCGCAGGGTAAGGGGCGCATCAGGGCGCCAGAGATGGTCGGCGTGGCGTGGGGCCGGACCATCAGACGAGACCACGGGCTACAAGCATTCGTGGCCGATGCACCGGCTTTTTAAGCCGGGGAACTCGGTTCGATTCCGAGGTGGCCTACCATTTGGAGCGCACGCATAGACGGCGATGCACCCGGCTCTTAACCGGGAGAGGAAGGCTCGAGTCCTTCGCGCTCCACCATCTGCACCGTCCGACCTGCGACGGTTTTTGCGAGCAGCCGACCACGCGACCCGAGAACGGCGCGCGCCCCACGGGGGCTCGGTCGGAGCAGGTCGTTTCTTGTAGCCTGTTGGAGACAGGCGACTAGGTGGTTGGCCGAGCGGCAAGGCGCCGGATTCCAAATCCGGATGAGGTGGGTTCGACTCCCACGCCACCTGCCACACCCATGCGTCGTCTAGAGGCTACGATGCCGCGCCGCCTGCGCGGAGATGCCGGGTCAATTCCGGCTGCGTTGTCCATCTCTCGGGGTCGTCTAACGGATAGGATGCCAGACTACGAATCTGGCGACGATGGTTCAAATCCATCCCCCGAGGCCAACTGTTGCTGTCGTAGCTCAATTGGCGGAGCAGTGCACTCGTAACGCGCAGGCTGCAGGTTCGACTACACCCGGAAGATGGGGGTTCGAATCCCTCGTCGCCGACCATCACGCCCGCGTAGTTCAACGGCAGAACATCTCCCTGGTATGGAGGTGATTGGGGTTCGAATCCCTGCGTGGGCACCATCACCGCCGGCATCGCCGGCATCGAGGAAACCGTGAACAGATGTCTCGTGCTCAACGCCAACTACGAGTACCTCGTCGTCATCGATCGCTGGATCGACGCCCTGGCGCTGGTGGTCGTCGGTAAGGCGGATCCGTTGGCGTGCTACGATCGCGTCGTCCGTAGTGAGCGGGCAACCCACGCTCTGCCGTCAGTCCTGGTGCTCCGCGACCTGGTCCGGACGCGCCGGCGTCGCTCGGTGTTCGATGCCCCGGAGCGTGCAACCGTCTTCGCCCGTGACGCATTCACCTGCCAATACTGCGGTTGTCGCGTGACGCTGCGCACCGGCACCCGGGACCATGTGCAACCGCGATCGCGCGGCGGCCGCGACGCCTTGTCGAACATCGTCACCGCCTGCGCCACCTGCAACCAGCGCAAGGACGACCGTACGCCGGGGGAGGCAGGCATGCGTCTACTCTCCCAGCCCCGCGCGCTCACGAACGAAGAGAAGCTCGCCTGCCTACTGCGCTGCGTACGCAGCGAGGAGCGCACCGCGTGGTCGACAGCCCTACGACAGCACGGCATCACGCTGTGGGCAAAGGGAGCCGCATGACCTCGCCAGGTGGCGAGGGGGAAGGTGTCGACAAGCTGACCGATTAAAACGCCAACATGGTGAGCCAGCGAATGGGATCCAGGCTAGCGCCCAGGTGTC
>Ga0105046_10003605_pt1 | contig 24590 bp, 22 predicted proteins | sample MAT03_FD_78385 | JGI IMG/M metagenome (GOLD analysis project Ga0105046, IMG submission 78385) | Freshwater microbial communities from Lake Fryxell liftoff mats and glacier meltwater in Antarctica - MAT-03 (megahit assembly) | ecosystem: Environmental > Aquatic > Freshwater > Ice > Liftoff...
CGTGATCCGCTGCAGCAGCTCGCTGTAGTGGACGAGGTCGACGGTCACGTAGTTGCTGAGGTTGATCCGGCTCGCGCACGGGCCGACCAGCTCGCGCCCCGCCATGAACTCGGGGCGCGGTCCGAACGGCTGTTGTAACCCAGACGCGAGGTCGGTGACGCGACTCGCCAACATCGACGGCCCCGGCGGCGGCACCAGCGGGATCCGATAATAATCGGCCTCCGCGTTGCCCTCGTATTGATGCGTCAAGCGGGCCACCGGGAACGCCCCGAATGAACGGTTGAGCGCCGCCATCGCATCGGTCGCGCCGACGCGGTTGCGGCCGGACACGAAGCGAAACCCGCGCTCGCGGGCCCACTGCACCTGCGCTCGCTTGAGCAGGCGCCCGACCCCTCGCGCCCGCGCGTCGCTGGCGACGGTGATATCGGCCGAGTAGAAGCTGTCGCCGAGGCCCATGCGATCGTCCTGGTCAGGCCCCGAGACGTCGCGAAACGCCTCGATCGGCGCGCCGAAGCAAAACCCGAGGACCTCGCTCGATCCGCCGTCGTGGGCGACCAGCCCGAGGCCCGCCGTCGCCGCTCCGCGCAGGTACGCCTCCGAGTCGCGCCGCGCCGGCTCGTACGCGTCGTGCTCGATCGCCATGATCGCCGGCCAGTCGGCCTCGGCCACCGCGCGCACGACCACGGTGCCATCGTCCTCGGACTGCTGGCCCTCGGGCACCCATTGCAGGGCCGCGGGGTCGTGCAGGCGGCGCAGGTCCTCGGCGATGCGGGCGAACAGGTCGTCGAGGTTGCGCTCCTCCCAGCTCGCGCTGAAGCGGAAGCGGATCGTCCGCACGCCCGCCGGGTAGGTCATAAAGCCGCGTTGATAGCGTTGGTTGATGAAGGCGCTCTGCGCCGCGGCGTCCGGCAGATCGAAGGCGCAGGTGGTGCCGGCGACGCGAAGGTTACTGACCAGGTCCGGGAACGCGTCGCCGAGCGCCTGCATCCGCGGCTGCAACATCGCCTCGAGCGGGCCCTGCTCGCGCGCCGTCTCGAGGTGGATGAGCCCGCGCAGCGCCGAGACCACGCACACCTGATTGGGCTCGGGGTCGGGCCAGCGCGACAGCACCACCCCGACGCCCGCCTTCTTGGCGCAGGTCAGCAGGTCGGGCGCGCTGAGATCGTCGCCGCCGAGCCCGAGGCGCTGCCACCAGAAGAACGGACCTCCCGTGGCGAAGCCCGTCTGCACCTCGTCGACCAGCAACGCCAGCCCGCGCGCGCGCACCCGTTGGCACAGCCCGAGCAAGAACTCGCGGGCCAGGTGAACGTCGCCGCCCTCGGCCATCATCGGCTCGACCAGCACGCAGTACAGCTCATCGGCGTGCTCCGCCAGCGCGCGCTCGACCGCCGGCAGCGTCGCCTCGCAGAACACGGCCTCATAGCCCGCCATCTCGAAGGGCGCGCGCTTCTCCGGGTTCCAGGTCGCGGCCAGGGTCGCCAGCGTGCGCCCGTGGAAGCTGTCCTTGAACGCGAGCACGCGGCGGCGCGGCCGACCGTCCGCCCTCGGCGGCGCGTGCAGCCGGGCCAGGCGCAGCGCCTTCTCGTTGGCCTCCGCGCCGCCAGCCCCGACGAAGCTCACGTGCGTCAGCGCCGGCGGGGCCAGGCGCAGCAGCGCGTCGGCGTACGCGGCCAGCTCCGGCACGTGGTGCACCGTGGTGTCCGGGTTGGCCCACAAGCAACGATCGAAGCGCCCCGCATACATGCCGCGCACGATCGCCGGGTGCGCGAAGCCGTGGGTCAGCGTGGCGATCTGCGAGCAGGCGTCGAGGATCGCCAGCGGGGCGTCGTCGACCGAGACCATGAACGGCCCGTGGCTGCGCCGCGTGTCGACCACCATCGGCTTCTTCTCTCGCGGCGCGAAGTCACCGTCGGGCCCGCCATGGAAGCGATCGATCAGCGCCGTTGATTGTGGCATGACACCACCCGGCGGGATCCGGACCCGCCGCGTCTCGCGTTCGACGATCGCCCCGGGCTCCGGCGCCTCCTCCCGCTGACGGGCCTCCAGGGCCTCCAGAGCCGCCTCGAGCGCAGGATCACGGGGTCTTCCAGAAACGACTCGCACAGTGAGCGACCCTACCAAGCCGGCACTGCCCTCGCTGTGCCGGCAGTGCGGTCCGCACCCCCGGCTGGCTCACGCGCGCGGCCCGTCGTCGGTGGATCCCGGCCCTGGTGCGCGCTACCCTGGCCCGGCCTTGTCGCGGCTCGACCTGCACAGCGCCTACTTCGGCGGTCGCGGCTTCACGCTGTATCACGCGTGGGGCCCCCATGGCGCGCGCCCGCTGACCCCCCACTTCCACGACGAGTACCTGATCTGCGCGCAGTTGGCCGGCCACGAGGAGTGCCAGGTCGCCGGCAAGCAGCACACTTTTTGTGCCGGCGACCTCGTGCTCCTCAACCCCCAGCAGGTCCACACCGGCAACGCCCGCGGCAGCAGCGACCTGGCCTACATCACGCTTTACGTCGATCGATCGGTCGTGCACGCGTTGGCCGACGGCCTCGGGGCCCCGCAGCGCAGCCCGGAATTCACGCTGGTGCGCGCCGCCGGGCGCCCCGCGCTGACCGAGCACCTGCGGGCCCTGCTCGCGCTTGTCCGCGGGGACATGTCGCAAGGGACAGGTCTCCAGGGACAGCCAGGCCAGCCGATCGATCACGCGCTCGACGTCGAGGCCGCGCTGGGCCGGGTGCTCGCCGGCGCCTTCGGTGAATTCTCCAACCTGCGCGCCCCCCTGCTGCGATCGACCAACCGCGTCTCGCACCACAAGATCGCCCGCGTGCTCGAGTACATCCGCGCCCAGGACCCCGAGCAAAACCCGACCGCCGTCACCCTCGACGACCTCGCCGCGATCGCCGAGCTCTCGAAGTTCCACTTCCTCCGCCAGTTCACGCAGGTCGTCGGCATCACCCCCGGCGCTTACTTGCGGACCCTGCGGCTGTGCCACGCCGCCCGCAAGCTCCGCCAGCGCCGTGCCAGCATCCTCGAGGTCGCGCTCAGCGTCGGCTTCGCCGACCACCCGAGCTTCTCCCGCGCGTTCGCACGGCACATGGGCATGACCCCCTCGCAGTACCAGGCGCTCGGCCCGAGCTGAGCTGCCCGGAGAACGATGGCGATCGTGGCACCGTCCTGGCTGCGATGGCCGCTGCGGATCGTCACTGACGTCGAGAGCCCACAGACCTACGCGGTCCTGCGGATCGGCCTCGGCGCGCTCCTCATCGCCAACGTCTCGACCCTGTGGCCGATCCTCGAGTACCTGTACAGCGACCACGGCATGGCCCCGGCCGCGCGCGTGTGCGGCCAAGGGATGGCGCGCCTGTCGATCCCCTGCCACTTGCCGACGACCTGGGGACTGCAGGTGTTCCTCGTGGTGTTCACCGCGGTCGCGCTGGCCTTCACGCTCGGGCTCGCCACGCGCGTGACGGGGATCGTGGCCGTCGCGCTCAACACCATGCTGTGGTGGCGCGGCGCCCTCACGTACGTCGCCTGGCTCACCAAGCGCTGCTTCCCGCTGGTCGTGCTCGGCCTCTACGACCGCCGACAGAAAGTCCACGCCGCGCTGACCGAGCGCAACAACCGTAAGCTGCGCACGGCCCATGCCCGGTGGGTCTGTCACACCTGGCGCGACGCGGCCGGGCAGCCCCCGGCCGAGGTCGTGCTCAGCCGCATCGAGGAGCTCCTGCCGTCTCCGTCGTGGGCCGGCGATTACGGTCCGGGCGACCCGCACGACTCCGCGGCCATGCCGTCCCGCGAGGTCGAGCTCTCGACCGTGCGCTGTGACGACCCCTGAGTCGCTCGCCGGGTTAAAAAAGCCGACGCGCGAGACAGGTCTAAGGGTCCTGCGTCGCGCGTCGTGAAGCACCCCCCGTGCTTCGGTACCCACCAACTACAACAATAACGCCCGAGACTCGACGATCCCCGCGCATGCTCCGGGGCATGACGACGACGATGCCCGCCCCGTTCGGCTCTCACGGCGCTCTGACCCCCCATACAACGCCGACGAGATCCGGGAGCACGAGCGCGAGGCCCGTCGAGCTCGGACTGGTGTCTGGTTCGCGGCGACGGACCGCCCAAAGGCGAGACGCGTCACTGTGAGCGCCCGGGTGCGGACGACGTCGGTCCGGCCGAAGCCGGACCCGTCCGCGAGGCGCTCGCATCGTGAACCATTCACAGGAGGTCTATGTCGCGACCCCCGGGCTTCCTTCACCACGAAGTGGTGGTCACGAAACTTATTTTCAGGCGTGCGCGCAAGCGAGCAAATGGATCAGACCAACGGGAGCATCACGGATGGGTCGCGCCGCGGTTCGGGTCGGCGCAGGTCCAGCGCAGGTCGTCGAGCAGCACGGCGCTGTCGACCTTGCCGTCGGCGACATCGAACAGGGCGATCACCAGCGTGACGGTGTCGCCGGCCTCCACGGGCGCCGCAAAGGTCAACCAGTCGGTGCCTGCGTGCTCGGCGAAGCCGAAGCCGGCGAGCTCCGGGTCGAGGTTGTTGTAGTCGAACGCGACCGCGTTGACCGCCATCGGCACGAGCTGTTGCGGATGGATCGCCACGTTGCCGGTCCACAGCTCGGATTCGAGCCAGACCACGAAGATGTCGTTGACCGCGCCCATCGAGATGCGAGACGGCCGCTCCGCCGTGAAGAACGCCGCCTGGATCTCGACGCCCAGCGCGCCGGGCGGGACCTCGGCGGTCAGGCGCAGCTCGGTGTAGTCGTGGGCCTGGCGCGGGTCACCGCCCTGCCACTGCTCGTCGATCGTTTGCGAGCAGTCGCCGTCCGCGGGCGGCGGCTGTCCCTTGGGACAGTCGATCGGCGTGGCGACCATCGGCACCGGCAGATCGAGCAGGTCGTAGCCCTTGGGGAAGTCCGTCGACGGGCACGGCAGACCGATCTCCGAGCACTCGGTGGTCATGATCAGCTCGTCCTGGGTGAGCAGGACGTGGGCCGCGACGCCGGTCGAGAGCAGGACCGCGCGGCTGCCGAGCCTGGGCGCATAGGTCCCTTCCGCGCCGACCTGGCCGACCACCTGGCGCGACATCGGCGGGCCATCGACGCCGAGACCGGTCAAGGTCTTGATGCCGCCGCCGCAGTCGAGACCGAGCGCGTGGGCCAGGTCGTCGTTGTCCGCGTCGCAGGCGACACCCGGGTCGACACAGAAAGCATCGATGTCGTCGGTGCCGAGGTCGTAGACCGGGCCCGTCGTCGGTGCGGTCTCCGCGGTCTCGCTGACGGCATCGCCACTGGTCGGCGCCGAAGCAGACTCTCCCCAGGCGTCACCCGTGGTCGGCAGCGAGGTCTCCGCCGTCGTGCTGCCGCTCGAGTTGCTCGTGTCGCTCGCGTCCGCATCCGTGTCCACGCCGACGAAGTACGGGAGGGTGCACGAGCAGAGACACAGCAGCCCGACCGAGGGCCAGGTGGTTGCGGGGGGCAGCTTCACCGCGGTCGAGCATGGCACGGGAGCCAACTCACTGCACCACGTCAACAAGGGCGAAAGCGTGAGATCCCCAGCAAAGCCGCGCTCGATCCAGTCCCGCTCGAGCTCGCGCAGACAATAAGTGTTCTGCGTTTAGTCGCTTGAAATCCTGTGATATTTCGCGTCGCCGGTCCCTCGACACCCGGGCCGACGGTCGCCGCATGGGCGGTCGCCTCACGGGAGATCCGCGCGGCCTCGCACCTGCCCCTTCGGACATGACGGCCGCGGCAGGAATGCGCGCCGCCATCACGGGTTCGTGTCGGTTCGCGCGTCGATCGCCTGACGGATCCGCGGCGCATAGGTCCCGCTCGGATGCCGCTGCAAGAACGCCTCGCCGCGCGCGCGCGCCTGTTCGACCAGGCCGAGCTCGAACAGCGCGAGCACAGCGACGCCCTCCCACTCCGGCGCGAAGGTGCCGGCGCGAAACTCCGCCGCGCCCGCCTCCGCGAGCGCGAGCGCCTGCGCCGGATCGTCACCGAGCTGGCCGCGCGCCGCGTTGAGATCGCGAGCCTCGCGCAGCGCGTCGTCCGTCGCCGGCCCGGGCATCGCCGAGGCCTGGTTGCGGACCCCACGTGTGCTCCGGATCTTCGGCGCACGCGCCGGCTTGCTCGTCGGACGCTCCACGATCGCCGGAGGCCCCTGCGCCGCGATCGCGTCGTCCTCGATCAAGTCCTCGGCGATCGCAGCGACCCTCGGGGCGCGCTCGGACACCGGCGCCGCGAACGTGCGCGGAGCTGGCTGCACGCGGGCCACCACGGCGTGCGTCGGCGCGGGCGCGTTTGGGCCGGCGAGCTGCCAGCCGAGCGCGGCTGCGAGGCCGCCGGCCAGCATGAGCGCGCCGACAGCGAACCCAGCGGACATGCCACCACCGACCGCACCTGTCCCTCGGGCCATGTTGGCAGCGAGTGCCGTCTCGAAGCGCGCGAGCCCGGCGTCGACGTCGTACGCCGCGCCGTGACTCGCGGCGCCGAGGTCGGTCCGCAGCGTCGCGCCGAGGGTCGGGTCGTCCAGCAGCCTGAGTGGGTCTCTAGTCATTGCGTCACCAGTTGAGCGTTTGGCTTCCCGCCGGAGGCGGGCAGCTCCCGGCCGTCGGAGCCGGGGATGTCCGGGCCCGTGGGGCCGTGAAGCTCCAGGCCCTCAGGGTCGGGAGGCGTGAGCCCCTCAGGGCCGGGAGGCGTGAGCCCCTCAGGGCCGGGAGGCGTGAGGCCCACAGGGCCAGAGGGCTTGAGGCCCTCAGGGCCACGAAGCCTGCGGCCCGCAGGGCCGACGAGGCGCGCATGGACCTCCATGAACAGCTTGCGGGCCTTGTGCAGGCGCGAGTACACGGTGCCGACCGGTATACCGAGGCCCGCCGCGATCGACTCGCAGCTCTCGCCCTCGAGCTCGAAGAGGATGAACACGGCCCGCTTGGCGTCATCGAGGACCTCGAGCGCCTGCTGGACCCGGCGCAGGGCCTCGGCGGTCTCGACCTGCTCGCCAGGGCTGCGAGCGGACGACACCGCGTCGGCGAGGGTCTGCACGTCCGGGTCCTCGCGCGAGCGCCGAAGGCGGCGACGAGTCGAAGAGCTGACCCGCAGGGCAATCTCCGCGAGCCAGGTGGTGGGTCGCGCCGCCCCCGGAACAAAGCCTCCCCGGCGGTGGGCGACGAGAAACACTTCCTGCACGATGTCGTCGACCTCCTCCCGGCGCATTCCCAGGCGTACGACGAAGTTGGCGACGAACTGCGCGTGATCCCGAAACAGCCGGGCCGCGTCGAGGTGCGGAGGCTGTGTCGGCGGGGTGCCATCTTCAGGCGGTGTATGTCGCGGATCGGCCAAGCCCTTCACCGGATCCTGAAAGCACCGCCGACGCCGACGACCAAACCGACAGGGGCGAAGATCACGGCGTCCCCGATCATACCCGGTTTGCTCGGATCACGAACCGCGACCAGAGGTTTAACGAACGGCACCAGACCCTCCACCGTGAGGTCGACCGCGAAGCTACGCGTCGTCATGATCCGCAGCTCGAGCGCCGCGGCCGCGGTGACCCACGGGCTGACGATGGCGCTGGCCGCCTCGACCCCGCGAGCCATCGCCTGCGATGCTCCCGCCGCGGGGCCCAGGCACAGCCGCGGTCGCAGACGCCGACGTTGGACCCCGAAGCAGGCGTCAAGCCGACCGGCGACGAGCCCGATGTCGACGGTCCCGCTGCCGAGCGCCCGCCGTTCGCCATAACCGCCGAGCACCCCGAGTCGCAGCTCGAACCACGGTCGCCAGCCGAGCTCGACCTGCAACTGCCCGCCCCCCGCGACCCCCGGGATGACGCCGACCCACAGACCCCCGCGGACCGCCGCGACCGCGCGCAAGCGAGCCCGACCGGGCGCGGACGCGCTCAGCGGACGCCGGGCCAGCAAGGGCGGGCGCTCGTTGTCGACCGCCGGGGCCGGCCTCGGCGGCGGCGCCGAGTCGATCACCTCATAGCCGAGACCGACCAGCACCGCCGAGTCGATCGCCATCGCTATCGCCAGGCCGAGCACCGCGTGGAGGTCGCTGCAGCCGGACGGGCCGTCGTCGAAGGGCCGCTCGACCAGACCCGCCCGCGTGCGCACCACGATCACCGCGGCGTTGCGGGCGAAGCCGTCGCCGCGGACCTCGATCGTCACGCCGGCCTCGATCTCGTCGCGCCCGAGCCAGGTCACCACGTGCTCGGCGAGCGTCTCGGCGGACAGGCAGGTCGCGCCCGCGGTCAGCGACAGCGCAGCGCCGATCGGCCGCCGTGTCGGCGTCGGCGCGCGCCCGGGCGAGGCGTCGGGGACCGTCGGTAGCGCCGGTCCAGACCTGGCCCAAAGACCAGGTGACGCGTGGACCACAGTGGAGGTACCGGCGAGCCCCACGGCGCCGGCGAGCCCCGCGACGGCCCTGCCGAGCCGACCGGCCCCCGCCGCGCGATTGGCCCGGAGCGACACGCACGCAGTCTGCCACGAAAGCGCCGGGCGCCGGGCCCCGACGCGCAGGCCGGCGCGCGACGGACCCCCACACGCGCCGCGAATAGGGCATCCTGACCCCGGTCGCCGGTTTAGTACCACCAGCCCCTCGCCGACGTTGGGAGCCCGTCATGCGTCTCGCCCTCCTCGTTATGTCTTGCCTCGTCGTCGCTTGCGGCGGCCCACCCGTCGAGCTCGCGTCGAAAGCGGAGAAGCTCACGATCGAGGCCCCGAAGTCGAAGGGAGCGCAGCGCCTCGTCATCGACGCCACCGGCGGCAAGCTGGAGTTCGACATGCAGGCGCCCGTCGAGAAGATCCGCGGCCGCGTCCCGCCCACCGCCGTCAGCGGTGAGATCTTCGTCGACCCCACCGACCTCACCAAGACCACCGGACTCGTGCACGTCACCCTCAGCGAGCTCGAGCTGTTCCAGCGAACGGCAGCGGCCGAGGGCCAGGCCTTCGGCGAGGAGACCAAGAACGAGACCCAGAACGCGCACGCCCGCCAGTGGCTGGAGATCAGCCCCGACACGCCGGCGGACGTGCTCAAGAAGAAGAACCTGATCGAGTTCTCGCTGCGCGAGGTCAAGGACGCCTCGGCCAATGACCTGACCAAACTGACCGGCCCCGAGCGCAAGGTCACCTTCACCGCGACCGGCGAGTTCCTGCTGCACCAGCGCAAGGCGACCAAGTCCGTCAAGCTCGAGGCGACCTTCGCATGGGCCGGCGACGCGCCGACCAGCGTCACCGTCAAGTCCGTCGAGCCCCTCGAGATCGGCCTCGACGAGTATGATGTCCGCCCGCGCGAGGGCTTCTCGAAGCTCGCCGCCAAGACCCTCCAGGCCCTCTCTCCCAAGGTCGCCAGCGCCGCCCAGGTCACCATCGAGTTCACCGCCAAGAGCGGCTGACGGCGATCCACTCCGCCCCCGGTTCACGTACCAGCTCAGGAAGCACCACCATGGACATCCGCACCATCACCGCCACCCTCGCCATCCTCGGATCCGGCCTGACCCTCACCGCCTGCAAGAAGGCCTCGTCCGACGCCTCCGAGGTGCCCGGCTCGCAGCAGCCCGCGGCCGATGCCTCGTGCGGCGCCGACAAGGGCCACGGCCACGCGTCGTGCTCCGGCGACAAGACCGACGCCCCCGTCAGCGAGCCCACCGGCGACGTCGCGGACCCGGCCACCCCGGCCACTCCGCCCACCACCGAGACCGCCACCACCGCGAGCCCGACCCCGGCCAGCTCGAGCACCACCGTCGCCGCCGACAGCACCGCGCCGGCCACCACGACCACGACCACGACCACCACGACGAAGACCAAGAAGACCAGCAAGAAGAAGGCCAAGGGCGAGGCCGCCTGCGGCGAAGGCACCTGCGGCTAGGCCCGCGAGATATATGCCCGGAGCCCGCCCCTGCGGCGTCGGACTCGGCCTGCGCTGGGCCTTCCTCGACGACCTGCTCGCCGCGCCCATCGACCCGACGATCGCCTTCTTCGAGGTCTCACCCGAGAACTACATGCGCCGCGGCGGACACTTCCCCGCGGCGCTTCATCGCGTCGCCAGCGAGCGGCCGCTGCTGACCCACGGGCTCATGCTCGGCATCGGCGCCAGCGACGGCCTCGACGCCGACTACTTGCTCGGCCTGCGCACGTTCCTCGACGAGCTCGGCGTCGATCGCCACAGCGATCACCTGTGCTGGGTCGGCGGACCCGGGGCCTGCCTTCACGAGCTGCTGCCGCTCCCGTTTCGCAGCGCGACCGCCATACAGGTCGCCGATCAGTTGCGCCGCGCCCAGGACGCGATCGCCCGCCCGATCGCGCTCGAGAACATCAGTTATTACGCCGGCCTCGCCCGCGCCCGTGATCACGGCCTCGGTCGCGCCGAGCAGGACTTTGTGTGTGAGGTGCTCGCGCGCGCCGACTGCGACCTGCTGCTCGACCTCAACAACGTCGCCGTCAACGCCCACAACCACGGCTACGATCCGCAAGCCTTCATCGCCGGCCTGCCGCTCGCGCGCGTCGTCCAGATCCACGTAGCAGGCGGCGAGCGCCGCCCCGCGCTCGACGATCTGATGATCGACACCCACGGCGCCCCCGTGTCCGCCGAGGTCCTGGGCCTGCTCACCTGGACCCTGCGCCGCACCGGGCCGCTCCCCGTGCTCTACGAGCGCGACCACAATATCCCCCCCTACCCGGCCCTGGTGGCCGAGATCCGCGCCCTCCACGAGGTCTACAGCGCGGCGCTGGCCCCCGAAGATGACCTGTCCCCGGGGCCAGGCGATGGCACGCAACAACTTCGGGACATGTCCTCACGGACAGGTGAGTCCATCCCGAGTCGCGTCGACGATGACGCCGCGCCCCTCGACCCCGTGCTGGCCGCGCTGCAGATCGCGATCGCCGATCAGATCACCGCCCGCGAGCTCGCCCCGGCCCGCGCCGACCACCCCGAGGCCGCGCGACTGCTGACCGGCGCGTTGCATCTGCACGTCTACCGCGCGCTCGTGCGCGACGCCCTGGCCGCCGCGGTCACGCAGTTCCTGCCGCGCACCGCGGCTCGCCGCGGCGAGCGCTTCGCTGACGATCTCGCCGCGTGGATCGCCACCGGAGGCCCCCAAAGCCGCCTGCTGCGCGACATCCCGGGTGAGTTCCTCGCGTTCGTCACCCCCGCCTGGGCCGCCGACGCCCCGGTCTGGCTCGGCGAGCTCGCGCGCCACGAGCTGCTCGAGTTCACCGTCGCCGCCGCACCGGCGCGTCTGCGTGGTCCGGCCCGCCCCTTCGCCCTCGACGCCCACCTCGAGCTCGACGCCAGCGTCACGCTGGTCCGCTACCTTCACGCCGTACACCTGCTCCCCGACGACGAGCACGACCGCAACGAGCCCGCCCCGACCCCCGCCGTGCTGCTCGCCTACCGCGACGCCATGAACCGCGTGCGCTACTTGCAACTCACGCCGCTGGCCGAGGCCCTGGTCACCGCCCTGCTCGCCGGCGCCGACGTCCAGACCTCCGTGCTCGCTGGCGCGGCCGCGGAGGCGGCCCCACTCGATGACGAACGCCTGGCCCGCGTCAGCGCCTTGCTGGCCGACCTGGCCGAACGCGGCGTGATCCTCGGCGCCGCCTGATCACACCCGATCACACGCCGATCTTTGGGCACAGCGACGCCACCGGACAGCGCGCGCACGCTGGCTTCTTCGCGGTGCACAGGTAGCGCCCGAACAGCACCATCGCCGGTCCGAACCAGGTCCACTGGTCCTCGGCGAACTGCGGCATCAGGTCCCGCTCGATGCGGTCGGGGTCGCGCTGGCCGCTCAGGCCCATGCGCTGGCTGACCCGCGCGACGTGGGTGTCCACGATGATCCCCGTCGGGATGTCGAAGCAGGTCGCCAGCACCACATTGGCGGTCTTGCGGGCGACGCCCGGCAGCGTCACCAGCTCGGCCATCGTCTGCGGCACCTCGCCGCCGAAGCGATCGACCAGCGCCTGGCAGGTCTCCTGCACCGACCTTGCCTTTTGCTTGTAGAAGCCGGTCGGACGCAGCGCCTCCTCGAGCTCCGCGCGGTCCGCCGCTGCGAAGGCCGCCGCGTCGGGGTAGCGGACAAATAGCGTGCGCGTGACGGAGTTAACGCGCTCATCAGTGCACTGCGCCGCCAGGATCGTCGCCACCAACATTTGTGTCGGCGTCGACCAGTCGAGCTCGTAGCGCGCCTGGGGATGCATGTCTCGTAGACACGCCACGAGGAGCTCGGCCGGGACCGTCACGCGCGCAGGCTATCACGTCCAACCCGCCCCTTCGCGGCCGGCGCGCGGGCCCGGGACCGCGCGCCAGGACCCCCCACGATGCTCGCCGCGGCGGGCTTGCCAGACGCAGCCCAGCTTGCGACGATGCTCGCGATGAACGTCGGGTTGGCCCAGGAATTGGTCGCCGGGGTCGGCTGGAATGGTGGTCCAGACAGCTTCGAAGCCGGTGCTGCTGCTGCCCGCGCGGCGCTGGCCCAGGCCGGGGCCGATGCGGTGGTGGCCGTCGTGTATGCGACGGTCCTCTACGACCAGGAGGCGGTGCTCCGCGGCGTGCGCGAGGTGTTGCCGGACGCCCGCATCGTCGGCGCCTCGACCCAGGACATCTCGCGCACCGGCGACGTCGAGTCCAGCGATCGGATCGTCGGCGTGGCGATCCTCGGCGGCACCGAGATCACGGCGCGTACCGCCTGTGCGACCGCCGTGAGCGGCGATCCGGCAGCCGCCGCGCGCACGCTCGCCGAGCAGCTCGGACCACCGCCCGGCGCCGACGCCCCGCCCCTGCTGCTGTGGTACGACCCGCTTACCGGCATCAACGTCGACACCTTGATCGCGGGGCTGCGCGCGGCGGGTTACACGAGGATCCTCGGCGGCGGCGCGGGCCAGCCATGGGGCCCGATCTACCGCACGTATCAGTACTTCGAGGGCAAGGTCATGCGTGACAGCGCCGTCGCCTTGCGCCTGGACGGCGACCTCGAGCTGATCTTCGACCTGACCCATGGGACAGACGCCCTCGGGCTCGAGCTCGTGGTCACCGCCGCCGAGGGCAACGTGATCACCACGATCGACGGCCGCCCCGCGCTCGACGTGTGGCGCGAGCAGCTCGGCCTCGGCGACGACGACACCCTCGACATCGAGGCGACCGCCGCGTGGGCGCTCGGCGTCACCCTCCCGATGGAGCCCGCGCACGACTACGAGGGCCCGATCACGCGGTCCGTGTTCGGCTTTCGCCCGGAGACCCGCGAGGTCGTGTTGCAGGCGCCGATCCCCGCGGGCACGCAGGTCCAGGTGTGTCACCGCACCCCCGAAGCGGTGTTCGACCGGGCCGCGGTGATGGCCACCCGCCTGCACGCCCGCCTCGCCGGACGCTCCCCGTTGCTGGCCCTCAGCTTCGAGTGCGCCGCCCGGGCCCGGCCCTTCCTCGGCGAGGAGCTGACCCGCCGAGAGATCGGCCGCATGCAGGCGATCCTCGGCGAGGACCTGCCCTGGCTGGGGATGTACGCGTGGGGCGAAGTCGCCCCGGTCGGCGCCGCGACCTACTTCCACAACTACACCTTCCCGCTCGCCGTCGTTTGCCGGCGTGCACGATGACGGCCGCCAGTCGATCCGCCCGGCCGATGTTCTGGGGTAGATAGGAGCCGTGGTCTCTCCCGCTGCGCTCATGGAGAAGCTCCGGCTGCTCCTCGTCCGCGAGCGCGAGCTCTCGGCGCTGCGCCAGGAGTACAGCGCCTACCGAACGTGGATGGAGAAGATCCACAGCGTCACGCTGCGCCTCGCCAGTCACACCGACCGCGAGCAACTGCTCGCGCAGCTCGTCAACTCCCTGGTCAGTGACTTCGCCTTCGAGTACGCCGCGGCGGTCTCGGAGACCTTTCACGTGGCCGCCGGCACCGCCCCGGAGACCGCCTCCGACTTCGGCCTGCTCACGCGCGCGATCGCCGAGGCCCGCTCGACCGGCGAGATCGGCATCACCACGGCGCAGGGCGGCATCCAAAACTCCGGCGTCAACAGCTCGCGGCTCGCCTGGCTGCTCGCCGCGCCGGTCGACGCGAGCACGCAGGAGTTCGTGCTCATCGTCGGTCGCAGTCCGCGGACCGTCGCGTTTCATCCGCCGCCGTGGGACCGCGACATCGACCGCTTCCGCCACCTGCGTGACACCGTCGCCCATGTGCTCGCCGCCGTCGACGCGCGCGCCGCTGTGATCTCCGAGCGCAACAATCTCAAGGCCGAGGTCGACCGCGCGACCGCCCAACTGACCCAGGCGCTGGCGATGGCCGAGACCGCCAAGCAGGCCGCGATCGACGGCAGCGAGGCCAAGAGCAACTTCCTCGCCAGCATGAGCCACGAGCTGCGCACCCCCCTCAACGCGCTCGTCGGCTACAGCGAGATGTTGCTCGAGGACGCCGAGGCGCTCGGCGCCGAGAGCTTGATCGAGGGCGCCCACAGCATGCAGCGCGCCGGGGCGCACCTGCGCGCGATCATCACGGACATCCTCGACCTCTCGAAGATCGAGGCGCGCCGCGTCGACCTCTCGCTCGCCAGCTTCCCCTTGCTGCCCGCGGTCGAGGCGGCGCTCGAGCTGATTAAACCCGCCGCCGATCGCCGCGACAACCGCCTGCTGCTCGAGGTGCCGCGCGACCCCGGCGTGCTGTTCGCCGACGCCACCAAGCTGCATCAGGTGCTCGTCAACCTGCTCGGCAACGCCTGCAAGTTCACCGAGAGCGGCACGATCACCGTGCGCGTGCTGGCTGGTACCAACCGCGCTGGCGTGCCCGGCGTCGCCATCTCGATCATCGACACCGGCGTCGGCATGAACGCCGAGCAGCTCGGCCAGCTCTTCGACCCCTACCGCCAGGTCCACGCCGGCGACCCCCTCGCGCCCGAGGGCACCGGCCTCGGCCTGTTCATCTCGCGGCGCCTGTGTCAGCTCATGGGCGGCGACATCTCGGCGCAGAGCCGACCGGGGAGCGGCTCGACCTTCATGATCCAGTTGCCGCGCGAGGTCTCGCCGCTGCCGACCGGCTGACCACCTGCTGACTGACGCAGTGACTCTCGCGCACGCGTCGCGGATGCGCTAGAACCGGGCCGCCATGACCACCCTGACCGGCCTCCAGCGCTACCAGATCATGGAGGCCCTCGGTGCTGGCGCCCAGGGGCAGACCTTCCGCGCGATCGACCGCGTCACCGGCGACGCGGTCGCGGTCAAGGTGTTGCAGCTTCGCAAGCTCGGCGGCGACTGGAAGCCCTTCGATCTGTTCGAGCGCGAGTGTCAGGCGCTGCGCGAGCTCAAGCACCCGGCGATCCCGCGCTACCTCGATCAGTTCGCCAGCGACACCACCGGCGAGTTCTTCCTGGTGATGGAGCTGGTCGAGGGCGAGCCGCTGTCGCGTCGCTTCGGCCGCGCCGGCATGACCCAGCCCGAGCTGCTGGCGATCCTCGATCACGCGCTGCCGATCCTCGACTATCTGCACGCCCGCCACCCGCCGGTGATCCACCGCGACATCAAGCCCTCGAACCTGATCGAGCGCCCGCAGCGGCCCGACTCGCCGTTGGCGCTGATCGACTTCGGCGGCGTACGCATGGCCCTCGCGCCCGACGGCGGCTCGACCATGATCGGCACCTTCGGCTACATGGCCCCGGAGCAGTTGCACGGCGAGGCGACCGCGGCCACCGACATCTACGCGCTCGCTGCCACCGTCGCGGCGCTCGCCGCCGGCATCCCGGCCGACCGCCTGCCGCGCCGCGGCCTGACGATCGACCTCGGCCAGGTGCTCCCGGACGGCCCGCTGCGCGCCGTCCTCGACCAGATGCTCGCGCCCGAGCCGGCCCAGCGCCTCGGCAGCGTCGCCGCCGTCCGTCAGGCGCTGGCCCGCGCCCACCTGACGCCTCCCCACAGGTCCACCACCAGGCCTTCGGGACAGGTCCCAAGGGACAGGCCCCAAGGGACAGATCGCCAGGACCTCGCGGCCGCGGAGGCGCGCGCGCTGGCCCCCGCCGGGGTCCTGCGGGTGCTCGCCTTCGTGATCTGGTTCTGGACCCTGATGGCCGCCGGCATGTTCTGGATGATCGAGATGGTCGCCCTGCCGCTGTTCTTCACGCTCGTCGGCCAGGGTCAGCGCTACCACAAGGCCCACCGGCGCAAGCGGTTGGCCGCCCGCCAGATCCGGGCGACCATGGCGATCCGCGGCGTGCGACGGCGCATCGAGGCGATGTCGGCTCGCTTCGATCCCAGCCGCCCCGCGCTGCCACCCGGCGACGACGATCGCTGACCGCGCCCGGGTTGCATTGCGCGGCGCCCCGGCCATACCCTGCGACATCGTGCGCCGCGCCCCCGCCCTCCCCCTCGCCCTGGGGCTGCTCGTGAGCGCCTGCGAGGCCGTGGACGGCTTCTTCACCGAGGTCCCGCGCACCTACAGCAGCGCCGGCAACGTGCGCCGGATCTTCGCCGACGACTTCTCGCGCGCCGAGCTCGGCCCCGACTGGCGGATCACCGGTCCGGGCGCGCAGATCGTAGATGGTGCGCTCGAGGTCGAGGGTCTGCGAAACCATCCCGTGTGGCTCACGCTCCCGCTGCCGGACGCCTTGCGCGTCGAGTTCGACGCCACCGCGTTCGCCGACGAGGGTGACATCAAGGTCGAGTTCGCCGGCGACGGCGAGTCATTCGCCCGCGCCGCCAGCTACGTCGCGACCGGCTACGTGATGATCTTCGGCGGCTGGAACAACACCCAGAACGCGATCGTGCGCCGCGACGAGCACGGCGGTGACAAGCGGATCGCCAACCGTCCGAAGGTCGAGCCCGGTCGCCGCTATCACGTCGTGCTCACGCGTCAGGACGGCCAGATCCGCTGGGAGCTCGACGGCGAGGAGCTGCTCACCTACGACGACCCCGACCCGCTGCTCGGCCCCGGCCACCAGCACTTCGCGTTCGGCGGCTGGGAGGCGCGCGTGCGCTTCGACGACCTCGTGATCTCCGCCCCTTGAGCCCTCCGCCATGCGCCTGCTCGCCCTCAGTGACCTCCACGTCGGCTACGCGATCAACCGCGAGGCGCTCGCCGGGCTGGCGCCTGGCCCCGACGACTGGCTGATCCTCGGCGGCGACCTCGGCGAGACCGGCGACCACCTGCGCTTCGTGTTCGACACCTTGCGCCCGCGCTTTCGCCGGCTCGTGTGGGTGCCCGGCAACCACGAGCTCTGGACCTCCCGCGAGGACGGTCGTCTGCTCGGCGGCCTCGAGAAGTACGAACACCTGGTCGCCCTGTGCCGCGCCCACGACGTGCTCACGCCCGAGGACCCCTATCCCGAGTGGACCGGCGACGGCGGCCCGCACCTGCTCGTGCCGATGTTCCTGCTCTACGACTACAGCATGCGCCCGGACGACGTCCCGCACGCGCAGGCCCGCCAGTGGGCCGCCGAGACCGGCGTGATCGCGGCCGACGAGTTTCGCATCGAGGCGGCCCCGTACGCCAGCGTGCCCGAGTGGTGCGCCGCGAGATTGACCGCGACGCAGGCCCGCCTCGCCGCCGCGCCCGATCTGCCGACGATCCTCATCAACCACTGGCCCTTGCGTGAGGACCTCATTCACCTGCCCCGGATCCCGCGCTACACCCCCTGGTGCGGCACCCGTGCGACCCACGACTGGCACACCCGCTATCACGCGAGCGTCGTCGTCACCGGCCACCTGCACACCCGCCGCACCGACTGGATCGACGGCGTGCGCTTCGAGGAGGTCTCGCTCGGTTATCCCCGCCACTGGCGGCAAGAGCTCGGCATCGACATCCACCTGCGGACCATCCTGCCGAGCCCTCAAGCGGCCGCGGAGGCCCCAGAGCGCCGAATTGGACCCCACCCGCACGGCACCGGGGCATGAGCGATCCCGGCCCGCCGCGTATGGACATGTGGGCGTGAGGCCCCTCGTTGCGAGCCGCCGCGGCGCTCGCGTATCCTGCGTCCGTGTCGCTCGCTGCGCTCTACGTCGCGTTCCTCGAGAGCGAGGGCCTCGGCCCCGAAGTCGATGAAGCCGGCGACGTCATGTTCCGCTGCGAGGGCGACAACTACTGGCTGATGGTCGACGACGACGACCCCGGCTACTTCCGCCTGCTGTTCCCAAATTTCTGGAGCATCGAGAGCCCGCATGAGCACCAGCGGGCCCTGCTCGCCGCCGCCGAGGTCACCGCGGAGATCAAGGTCGCCAAGGTCTACGTACTCGGCGACGACACCCAGGCCGCCGCCGAGATGTTCCTCGCCGAACCCGCCGACCTGCACAGCGTGTTCGCCCGCGCCTTGCTCGCCCTGCAAGGCGCCGTGCTCCGCTTCGCCGACATTATGCAGGAGCGTCGCTCGCACCTGCGACTCGTGCACGAGAGCAACTGAGGCCAGCCACGTCCGTCGGGACGTCGACCGCAAAGCGGTCCCTGGCGGGTCCAGGGTCTCTTGCACGACCCTCACGGCAGCGGTACAAGGACCGCCGATCCCGGCCATGCTCAAGCGGCTCTTCATCGACAACTACCGCTGCTTCGTCGAGTTCGAGCTGCGGCCGGGTCGGCGTAACCTCCTCATCGGGGACAACGGGACGGGAAAGTCGTCCCTCTTCGACGCCCTCGGCGGGATCCAGGACTTGCTGATCTTCGACCGCTCGGTCGAGGAGGCGTTCCCGGCGAGCACGCTCGGTCGCACGACTTCGTCCGTAGAGCAGCGCTTCGAGATCGAGGTCGAGGGTCCGCGCGGGAGCTTCATCTACTGCCTCGACATCGTCCATGATCCCGAGACTGAGGAGTCGAGGATCATCCGCGAGGAGCTTCGCCTCGGAGACCGCGAATTGTACGGCAGCACGCCCTTCGGCGTGACCCTGCATCATGAAAACACGCCGCCCAAGACTTTCCCGTACAACTCGAAGCGCTCCTTCCTGGCCGCGGTGGAGCCGAAACATCTTCATCCGGACATCCTGTGGTTCAAGACCTTCGTCCACTGCATCTGGATCCTGAAGATCGATCCGCGTGCAGTCACCGCGGCGAGTCGTCTCGACTCGCACTTCCTGGCCCGCGACGCCGTCAACTTCGCGGCGTGGTACCGCTACGTCTCGGACGAGGATCCCGCGGCGACGACCGCAGCGCTCGCCGCGTTGCGCGAGATCCTGCCGGGCCTGCAACACCTGAAGAAGCTGGCGAGCGGTCGAGCCAAAGTCCTCGCGGCCGAATTTTCGTTCGCTGGCGCGCCGGCGTTCTCGATCGACTTCGATGGCCTATCGGACGGCCAACGCGTCTTGATCATCCTTTACAACGTGCTCCACGCCGTGCTGCCGCGTGCGACGGTGCTGTGCTTCGACGAGCCAGACAATTTCGTGGCGCTGTCCGAGATCCAGCCGTGGCTGGTGACCCTCCTCGACGCGATCGATGAGGGCGACGGAGGCCAGTGCTTCCTGATCTCTCACTCGCGCGAGATCATCGACTTCATCGGCCACCGGGACGCCGTTCACCTCATCCGGTCCGAGGATGGCCGCGTCCGTGCGGCAGCGGTGGCCAAGCCTGTGGGTATCACGCTCGCCGAATCGCTGGCGCGAGGCGAGACCAATGAGTGAGCTGGTCGTCCTCTTCGAGGACCACGGCCACGAGTCTTTCGCGCGGCAGGTGATCAAGCGGTGCTACGGTTACGCGCCTCGGATGGTTCGCTATTTGCGATGCGTGGACTGCACAGGCGTCGAGCGTGCGCTCGCGGGCGAGGTGACTCGGCTGCGCAGCCGAAATTTTCAGAGGGGGCGCGCCCTGCTCGTGCTCATCGACGCTGACGCCTTTGGGATTGACGGTCGCAAGGAGCGGCTGGACGCCATGCTCCGCAAAGCCGGGATGGACCCGCGGCGAGACGATGAACGCATCGTCTATGTGGTCCCACGGCTGGAGGTGGAGAACTGGTATATGCACTTCTGCGTCCCCGCCCGCCGACCGATCGACGAGAACCATGATTACAAGCGCGATCCAGACTGGCGCGCTCTGGCGGACAATCTCGGCGCGGCCGCCCGTGCGGTCGCTCGCGCCTGGCGGACCCCCGCGGCACTGGAGCCGCTCTCTCTGCAGGACGCCCGAAGCGAGCTTGCTCGCTTGGTGATCCCGGCCTGAGCGATGACCACGCCCTGATGCTCGGGTCGGCGGTGCGACGGCATCGGCTTGCAGATGGCGCCTTTACCACACTCGCCTGCGACCGACGGTCACCGGCGCGGATCGCCGCCCCGATGTTACAGTCGCCTGCGTGTCCGCCCCCGCCTCGCCGACCACGCTGACTGTGTTGCAGCGCCTCGCCAGCCTGGTGCGCCTGAGCCACACCGTATTCGGTCTGCCGTTCGCGCTGGCGGCCGCCGGCCTCGCCCACCGCAGCGCGCTCGCGCACGGCGGCGAGGGCCTCACCCTCGCGCGCCTCGGCCTGATCCTGCTCGCCTTCACCGGGGCCCGCACCGCGGCGATGGGCTTCAACCGCATCGTCGACCGCGACATCGACGCCGAGAACCCGCGCACCGCCGCGCGCGAGTTGCCGGCGGGCCTGCTGTCCCTTCGGTCAGCTTGGGCCCTGACGATCGCCTCGGCCGCGCTGTTCGTGCTCGCCGCCTGGGCGCTCGGACCGGTGCCGCTGGCGCTGTCGCCGATCTGCCTGGCCGTCATCCTCGGCTACAGCCTGTTCAAGCGCTTTAGCTGGTCGGCCCACCTGATCCTCGGCATCGCGCTCGCGCTCGCGCCGGGCGGGGCCTGGGTCGCCGTCACTGGCACGCTCGCCGATCTCACGACTCCTCTGTGGCTGATGGCCGCGGTCGCCTGCTGGGTCGCCGGCTTCGACGTGCTCTACAGCCTCCAGGACCACGGCTTCGATCGCGCGCGCGGCCTGCACTCGATCCCGGTGCGCTTCGGGGTACGCGGCGCGCTGATCCTCAGCGCCCTGCTTCACGTCGTCACCGTCGCCGCGTTGCTGGTCGTGCACGTGCACGCGGGGCTCGGCGCCTGGCACGGCGTCGGGCTCGGTCTCATCGCCGCGATCCTCGTCTACGAGCACGCGATCATCGGTCCCGGGGACCTGCGCCGGATCGACCGCGCTTTCTTCGACCTCAACGGTTACGTCAGCCTCGCCTACCTGGCCTGCGTCGGCCTCGACCTGTGGCTCGCCGCCTGAGCCCGACTCCCTCCACATTTGACAGTCACGCGCGCGCCGTCGATGCTGCGGGCGTGCGCCTCGCCCTCGCCGTCCTCGCGTTGACCGTCCTCGTGCCCGCCGGCGCGCAGGCCCGGCGCGCCACCAAGGCCGAGCTCGCGTCCGCCGGCCTCACCGACCCACGCACGCGCCCGGCCCCGCCGACCCACCGCCTGCGCCTGTCGCTGCTCAGCGACTATATCCGGGCCAGCGCGGCGCTCGGGCGCGACGGCAAGGTCACGCGCTTTCACTACGCGACCTTGATGCTCGACCTCGCGTATCAGGTGCAGGTGTTTCGCTACGCGATGATCCGCCCGAGCTTTGCGATCGGGGGCAACGTCGCCAACTCGCGCCAGGCGATGCCGGCCGCGATCCAGCCGGGCCTGTTCGCTGGTTATCAGGGCGCGTTGCTCGGCGTCGCTGTCGGTTACAGCTTCCTCAAGGCCTTCCCCGAGACCATCGGCATTAACGACGGCCACGGCGGGCCGACCCAGCCGGTCCTGCTCAACAACCACCTCGTGCAGGGCGAGCTCTCGCTGACCACGCGGGTCGATCGCGGCGCCCTGTTGTTCGCTCTCCGCTACGGCGGCGCCAAGTCGCATCTGATCCACCTCGACATCGACAAAAAGCGCTGGTCGGGGGTCCTGACCCTGAGCGCCGGGTGGTTCTTCGATCTCGGCGCACGGCGCCGGCGAAATACACGGCCGACCAAGAAGGCCCCCGGCGGGCAATTCGACGCGTTCCCGTGAGCAAGGTCGCTGCCGGTACGGCGGGTCCGCCCCGCGGCTGTGCTGCGAGCACGCCTCCCCGGCTTCCCGCGCGCGGGCAAAGCCTCTAGCATCCCGGCACCATGCAAAAGCCGCTGATGAAGGGGGCCAAGCCCGACATTGTCGCCGCCATCGGTGACACCCCGATCGTCCGCCTCAACCACGTCACGGAGGGTCTCAGCTCCGAGATCTACGTGAAGATGGAGCTGCTCAACCCGGCGGGCTCGATGAAGGACCGCGTCGGTCTCAACATCATCCGCGACGCCGAGGAGCGCGGCATGTTGCAGCCGGGCGGCACGATCGTCGAGGCGACCAGCGGCAACACTGGCGCCGGCCTCGCTATGGTCGCGGCGACGCGCGGCTACAAGTGCATCTTCGTGATGCCCGACAAGATGGCCCGCGAGAAGGTCGACACCTTGCGCGCGTACGGGGCCAAGGTCGTCATCTGCCCGACCGCCGTCGAGCCGAGTGATCCTCGCAGCTACTACTCCGTCTCGCGCAGGATCGTCGAGGAGACCCCGGGGGCGTTCTACTCCAACCAGTATCACAACCCCGCCAACCCCGAGGCGCACTACCTCAGCACCGCGCCCGAGATCTGGGAGCAGACCGGCGGCGAGTTCGACGTGTTCGTCTCCGGCATGGGCACCGGCGGCACGCTGTCGGGCTGCGGTCGCTACTTCAAGGAGCGCAAGCCCGAGATGAAGATCGTCGGCGTCGATCCGATCGGCTCGCTCTACTACGAGTACGTCAAGACCGGCCGCCTGACCAAGCCCTTCAGCTACTACGTGGAGGGCATCGGCGAGGACTTTCTCCCCTCGACCATGAACCTCAACATCCTCGACGAGATCGTCCAGGTCGACGACCGCGAGTGCTTCATCATGACCCGCGACCTCGTGCGTCGCGAGGGCATCTTCGCCGGTGGGTCGTGCGGCGCGGCGGTCGTCGGCGCCATCAAGTACGCGCGCACGCTCAAGCAGCCCAAGCGCCTGCTGGTGCTGATGCCCGACGGCGCGCAGAAGTACCTGAGCAAGATCTTCAACGACGAGTGGATGCGCCAAAACGGCTTCTTCGACGAGGACTCGGTCGGCGGCACCGTCGCCCACATCCTGCGCAAGAAGCCCGGCCGCGTGATCACGGCGAGCAAGACCACCACGGTGCGCGAGGCGATCCAGATGATGAAGGATCACAACATCTCGCAGTTGCCGATCCTCGACGAGCACCAGCGCCACTGCGGGATCGTCAGCGAGCTCGACCTGCTCAATTATCTGGTCCAAAACGAGGGCAAGCTCGACGAGCCGCTCAGCGACCTGATCAACAGCGACTACGCGACGGTCTCGCCGCACACGCGGATCCAACTGCTCAAGAGCATCTTCAACGACGCCAAGGTGGTGCTCGTCACCGAGGGTGACCGCATGCTCGGCCTCCTCAGCAAGATCGACCTGATCGACTACCTCGCCTCGCAGCATTGACCATGGCCACCTACGACCCGTCCACCGACCACCTCGCTCCGGGCGCCAGGATCGAGACCCTCGCGATCCACGGTGGCCAGCATCCCGACCCGATCACCGGCGCCGTGATGCCGTCGATCTCGCAGAGCTCGACCTACGCGCAGAAGGGCCCCGGCGAGCACAGCGGCTTCGAGTACAGCCGGACCCACAATCCCACCCGCTACGCGCTCGAGCGCGCGGTCGCGGCGCTGGAGAACGGCCGCTTCGGCCTCGCGTTCGGCTCGGGCATGGCGGCCACCACGACGGTGATGCAGTTGCTGAGCGCCGGCGATCACGTGGTCGCTGGCGATGACATGTACGGCGGGACCTTCCGCCTGTTCGACAAGGTGTTGCAGCGCCGCGGCCACACCTTCAGCTACGTCGACACCACCGCGACCGCCACCGTCGAGGCGGCGATCCGGCCGGAGACCAGGCTGGTGTGGATCGAGACGCCGACCAACCCGATGCTCAAGCTCGGCGACATCCGGGCGATCGCCGGAGTCTGCAAGGCGCGCGGAGTACTGCTCGCGGTCGACAATACTTTCATGTCGCCGGTATCACAGCGCCCGCTTGAGCTCGGCGCCGACCTCGTGGTCCACAGCACCACCAAGTACATCGGCGGCCACTCGGACGTGGTCGGCGGCGTGATCGTCGGCACCGACCCCGCGCTGTACGAGCGCCTGGCCTTCCTGCAAAACGCCGTCGGCGCGGTGCCGGGTCCGCAGGACTGCTACCTGACGCTGCGCGGCCTCAAGACCCTGCCGCTGCGCATGCAACGACACCAGGAGAACGCCGCCCGGATCGCCCTCTATCTCGAGGGCCACGCCCGGGTCGAGCGCGTCCTCTACCCCGGGCTCGCGTCGCACCCGCAGCACGCGCTCGCACGTCAGCAGATGCAGGGCTTCGGCGGCATGATCTCGTTTTACCTGCGCGGCGACCTCGACGCGGCGCGACGCTTCCTGCAGGCGGTCAAGGTGTTCACCCTGGCCGAGAGCCTCGGCGGCGTCGAGAGCCTCATCGAGCACCCCGCGATCATGACCCACGCGTCGGTGCCGAAGGAGAACCGCGAGAAGCTCGGCATCGCCGACGGCTTCATCCGCGTCAGCGTCGGGGTCGAGCACGTCGACGACCTGATCAGTGACCTCGACCGCGCCTTCGCCGCGATCTGAGTCGCCGCGACCTGTCCCCGGAGAC
>Ga0105046_10003606_pt1 | contig 24579 bp, 21 predicted proteins | sample MAT03_FD_78385 | JGI IMG/M metagenome (GOLD analysis project Ga0105046, IMG submission 78385) | Freshwater microbial communities from Lake Fryxell liftoff mats and glacier meltwater in Antarctica - MAT-03 (megahit assembly) | ecosystem: Environmental > Aquatic > Freshwater > Ice > Liftoff...
ACGAGTTGTGTTACCTGACGGCATCGGAGGCAGTGCAGCGGTTCGCCGATCGGACGTTGAGCCCGGTCGAGCTGCTCGACGCCCTGTACGCCCGGGCCGACGAGATCGGCTCCGAGCTGAACGCATGGACCGACCGCCGCGTGGAGCAGGCGTACTCGGCGGCTCACGCCTCGGCCGAGCGATGGGCGCGTGGACCGGACGCGGCGCTACCACTCGACGGCGTGCCGGTGGCGATGAAGGAGGAGCAGCCGATCGACGGTGAGCCGTGGCGGCTCGGTTCGCTCCTCATGGAGCACGAGATCGCCACCGTCACCCACCCGCTCTACGAGCTGCTCGTCGGTGCCGGCGCGGTCGTCCACGCCCGAACCACCACCCCCGAGTTCTCGTGCGCCGGCTTCACGCACTCCCGCCTGTGGGGCCTCACCAAGAATCCGTGGAACCACGAGATCAGCTGCGGTGGGTCGAGCGGCGGATCAGGTGTCTCGCTCGCGGCCGGACTCGCGCCGCTCGCCACCGGTTCGGACATCGGCGGGTCGATCCGGGTCCCTGCGGCATTGAACGGTGTGGTGGGGTTCAAACCACCGCACGGCCGCGTGCCAACGCTGCCGCCGTTCAACCTCGACACCTACAGCCACGACGGCCCCATGGGGAGGTCGGTCGCAGACGTCGCGATGATGCAGAACGTGATCGCCGGCGCACATCCGGCCGACCACATCAGCATGCGGTTCCCGCCGGTCCTCCCGCTGGAGCCCGCCCCCATCCGGGGGATGCGAATCGCCCTCGCCCGCACCATCGGCGACATCCCCATCGCCGACGACGTCGACGCCAACACGACCACGGTCGCCGACGCCTTGCGCGCTGCCGGTGCGCAGGTGGTGGAGGTGCTCGTGCCGGTGACCCGTGCCGAGTTCTCCACTGCAGCGCTCATCCACTTCGGCACGATCTTCGGTGCGTCGGTGACTGCGGCGGCGGGCGACCGTGCCGATCTGCTCACCCCCTACGCGGCGTACTTCTCCGAGATCTCGACGTCGGTCGCGGCGCAGCACAGCGTGTACGAGGGTCTCGAGCGGGAAGCCGCGATCCACGCCACGATCGCCACGGCGATGGCCGGGTTCGATGCACTCGTGTGTCCGACGCTCGCATGTGGCGGATGGGAGGCCGGCGAGGACTACACCGAGCGCAAACTGGTGATCGCCGGCGTCGAGCTCGAGCGATACATCGAGGGCGCGCTCACGCTCCCGTTCAACATCGCGAGCAAGCACCCGGTTCTGGCCGTGCCCAGTGGTCGTGCCAGCAACGGCGTGCCCACGGGTGTGCAGATCGTGGGACAGACCTTCGACGACGCCGCCGTGTTCCGCATCGGCGCCGCGCTCGAGCGTGAGTTCGGCTGGTGGCGCGATCCGTCGTGGAGACCGGGATGACGGTGGCGCGGGCGCGGCCGCCGAAAGCGCGTCCATCGAAAGCGCGGCCATCGCTGTCGCGCGAGCTGATTGCTGCGACGGCACTGCGGCTCACACGTGAGGAACCGAACATGCCGCTCACGCTCACGCGTCTCGGCGTCGAGCTGGCAGCCGATCCGACGGCCATCTACCGGCACTACCGCAGTCGCGAGGAGCTCTTGGTCGACCTGTTCGAGCTGACGTACTCGGAGGTGCTCGATCGGTTCGAACCGGGTGGCGACTGGCGCTCGTCGCTCAACCGCGTGGGCCACGCGATGCGTGCGGCGCTGCTGGTCCGACCCGCCCTGGTCGCCGAGGTGGGTCACCGGTTCACGGGTGGGCCGCACGAGCAGGAGGCGATCCGCGTCACGCGCCAGATGTTTCGTTCAGCGGGTCTGTCCGACCACGAGTCGAACCAGCAGGTGCGGGTCTTCGGCGAAATGATCCTGGCGAACGTGATGATGAGCGCGGCCACGATGTCAGCTCCACCCGAGGTGCAGTTGTCCGAGCTGAAGTTCGCCGCTCGCGTCTACGGCGTCGAGGTCAGCTCGATGCAGACCTACGACCACGGCACGTTCACGATGATGCTCGACACATACTTCGACGGGCTTGCTACTCGCGTGCGGGTGGCCAGGCGGTCGCGCCCATCGGGCGGCACGACGTGAACGGCCAGGACGGACCACTCGTCGCGAAGTGGCAAGATCTGGCGCCACGCGAACATCAACAACATCACGAAAATCACGAACATGGGCCTGACGAGGCACACAGGGGGAGACACATGAAGAGGATCCGTATCAGCGGGGTCGTGGCCATCGGCCTCACCCTCGCACTCGCCGCCGCAGCATGCGGTGGTGCCGACGCGCCGACCTCTGCCACGGAGGCGCCCGGGTCGACCGCCGCGCCGACGAGCGCCGGCGACACGACGGACACGGCGGGTGAGTCGCCTGCCACCACCGAGCCGCCGGCAACGGGCAACACCATCGCAGGGATGCCCGAGGGCGCCGACACGATCCTCACCCCGGCCCCGTCGGGAGAGGCGGAGTCAGTCGTGTGGGCCACGTACCGCGAGACCTCGACGATCGACCCGATCTACGTGTTCGACTATCCCGACAACACCGCGATGGCCATCGCCTGCGAGTCGTTGCTGAGGCAGAACCCCGATCTCACGGTGGGCCCAGGTCTCGCGACCAGCGTCGAGTACGTCGACCCGACCTCACTCGTCATCACCCTGCGCGACGGTGTCACGTTCTGGGACGGCACTCCGTTGACTGCAGACGACGTGGTGTTCAGCCTGCAGCGGCAGCAGGATCCAGCCAACGGCGGCTTCTACGGCGCTGTCTTCGCGAACGTGACCGACGTTGCCGTGACCGGCGACGCCGAGGTCACGATCACGACCAGCAAGCAGGACATGGCGTTCCTCGGAGAGCTCTCCGGCCCGGTCGGCGCGGTGGTGCAACGGGCCTACACCGAGGAACAGGGCGCCGACTTCGGCACCGCGGCCGGTGGTGTGATGTGCACCGGCCCGTTCCAGCTCGACTCCTGGGTGGTGGGCGAGGGCATCACCTTCACGCGCTTCGACGGGTACTGGGACGACACCCTGCCGCAACAACTGCAGCAGATCACGATCAAGGGTGTGTCCGACGACGCCGTGCTCACCTCCGGCCTCCTCACCGGTGAGATCGACGGCGTCTACGCGAACGCCCTGTCGACGATCGACCAGCTCCGTTCGAGCGATGCCGTGAACGTCTACGAAGGGCCGAGTTATGCCATCAGCGCCTTCATCGTGTCGAACTTCACCGGTGCGCTCGCCGACAAGCGGGTACGCCAAGCACTGTCGATGGCCATCGATCGCCCAGGCATCGTGACCGCCCAGTTCAAGGGCGCCGCCTTCCCGGCTCGCGCCCCGGCGTCGCCGGGGACGTGGGGGTATGCACCCGAGGTCTTCGTGGACGGCTGGAACGCACTTCCTGACGTGTCGACGCCCGATCTCGAGGCAGCCAAGGCACTCGTGGCCGAGGCGGGAGCCGAGGGCCAGGTCGTGCGGATCGGGATGTCGACCGAGATCGCAGCGATCGCCTTGCAGGCGGGCGAGTTCCAGCGTGCGCTCGAGTCGATCGGTCTCGAGGCCGAACTCGTGTCGGTGTCCGCCGCGAACTACATCAACTTCTTCATCGACGCGGCCGCACGCGACGGGGTGGACGGGTTCTTCACGGTGAACTACCCGAACCTCAGCGATCCGTTCGGCTTGTACGGCTCGATGCTCGCACCCGACGGCTCGCAGGCCTACAACGGCTACTCGGACCAGGCCGCGCTCGATCTGGCCGATGCAATCCGGTCCGAACCCGACGACACAGCGCGTGCAGAGAAGGTGGTGGAGCTCCAACAGCTCATCGTCGACGAGCAGCTGTGGATCTCGGTCGTGGCACCCACGACCGTGCTGATCATGAGCAAGGACCTCACCGGCGCTCCGTCGACGTTCTCGTACATGTTCGGTCCTTGGGCCGCATACCTCGGCGCCACCTGACCGGCGGCCTCGGGACACACGGGACACACGGGACACACGGGACACACGGAAATCGCAGCGACCGGGATGCTCAGGTTCGTCCTACGTCGTTTGTCGATGCTCGTCGTGACGTTGTTCGTCGCGAGCTTCGCCATCTATTCGGCGATGTACCTCGCACCTGGCAACCCGATCGCTGCGCTGACCGGTGGTCGCACACCGACCCCGGAGGCGATCGCCATACTCGAGCAGCGCTATCACCTCGACGACCCCTTCGTCGTCCGCTACCTCCGGTGGCTCGGCGGTGCACTCCGGGGCGATTTCGGCGTGTCGATCCAGTTGCGTCAGGACGTGTCGACACTCATCGCCCAACGCATCGGAACGACGGTGCAACTCGTGTTGTACGCATCGATCATCATCGTGATCATCGGCATCGGCCTCGGCGTGCTCGGTGGACTCCGCCGGGGCATCGTCGACAACATAGTGATCGTCCTCACCACGCTCAGCGCTGCGGTGCCGTCGTTCGTCGCCTCGATCATCCTGCTCTCGGTCTTCGCGGTGAACCTCGGGTGGTTCCCCGCCCTCGGTGGTGGCGACGGCTTCGTCGATCAGGTCAGACACCTCACCCTGCCGGCGGTGGCGTTGGCGTTCTCGTCGATTGCGCTCGTCGCCCGGATCACGCGTGCATCGGTGCGCGATGAGCTTTCCAGAGAGCATGTGCAGACGGCGATCAGCCGCGGCATCCCGTACCGGTTGGTGGTCCGCCGCCATGTGATGCGCAACGCTGCGATCCCCATCACGACCATCGTCGGCATCACGGTGGCGTCGCTGTTCGCCGCGTCTGCCGTCGTCGAACGAGCCTTTGCCCTCAACGGGATCGGTTCCTACCTGATCCAAGCGGCGCTGTCGAAAGACATCGCGGTGGTGCAGGGCATCTCGCTCGTGATCGTCGCGGTGTTCGTCGTCGTGAATGCAGTGGTCGACTTCCTCTACGCGGTGCTCGATCCTCGTGTGTCGCTGGGTGACGCCGCGTCATGAGTACCACCGAACTCCCCGGCACCGACCGGAACGCGCCGATCGCCACCGTACGTCGTGATCGATCAGGCCGGCGTGGTCTTCCAGGCCTCCGCGGTACGGGTGTCGTCGGCCATGTGAGTGCAGCGGTGCTGGTCGTCGCTGCGCTCGTCGCGGTGTTCGGCACCATGCTCGCCCCGCATGACCCCGATCTCACGAACCTGTCGTTCCAATTCGTCGGCCCGTTCGAGGACCATTACCTCGGGTTCGACTCCCAGGGTCGCGATGTGATGTCACGCCTGCTCGCTGGGGCTCGCTCCTCGCTGCTCGGCCCGGTCGCCGTCGTGCTGCTGTCGATGCTGCTCGGCACCGGCCTGGCGATCGCGACGGCGTGGAAGGGCGGCCGTTTCGACCAGTGGGTGTCGGGCGCGCTCGACGTGCTGTTCTCGTTCCCGGCGGTGGTCCTCGCGATCGTCGTGAGCGTGGTGATCGAACCCGGGCTCAGATCGGCGACGATCGCGTTGGCGATCGCATACACGCCCTTCATCGCCCGCGTGCTCCGGAGTGCGGCGTTGCGGGAGCGATCGCGCGACTACATCGCTGCACTGGAGGTACAGGGACTCAGGGCGACAGTGATCTGCGTACGACATCTGGGTCGCAACCTGCTGCCGTTGATCGTCGCTCAGGGAGCGATCCTCTTCGGATACGCCATGGTCGACCTGGCAGCGATCTCGTTCCTCGGGCTCGGGGTGCAGCCCCCGCAGGCCGACTGGGGCGTGATGGTGGCGACCGGCCAGAGCGGGGTGCTCCAGGGCTATCCGATGGAGTCACTCGCCTCAGGTCTGTGCATCGTCGCTGTGGTGGTGGCCGTCAACCTGCTCGGGGAGCGCCTCACCGATCGAGCCCAACTGGTGACACGATGACCGTGTCCGAGGCCCTGCTCGACGTCCGCGATCTCGCAGTCGATCTCCCCATCGGCGGCGAGCTCCGAACCGTGCTGCACGACGTGTCGTTCACCATCGCACCGGGCGAGGCACTCGGTCTGGTGGGCGAGTCGGGGTCGGGCAAGTCGATGACGGCCCGCTCGATCGCACGCCTCCTCCCGCCGGGGGCGTTCTCGACCGGGACGATCTCGTATGCGGGTGGCGACGTCGCTGCGTTGAAGGGTGCTGGAATGCGCACCTACCGAGCCGAGGTGGCGATGGTGTTCCAGGACCCTCGCGCCCACATCAATCCGGTCCGGCGCATCGGTGACTTCATGACCGAGGCCCTCCGCACGAACCATGGAGTGTCGACATCGGATGCAGTCGCACGCGCAGTCGCGCTCCTCGAAGAGGTCGGCATCTCCGACGGGCAGCGACGCCTCGACCAGCATCCGCACGAGCTGTCCGGTGGGCTGTTGCAGCGCGTGATGATCGCCACTGCCTTGCTGACCGAGCCCCGATTGCTGCTGGCCGACGAGCCCACGACCGCGCTCGACGTCACCACCCAGGCCGACGTGATGGCGATCCTCGACGACCTCCGCCGGGAACGAAACATGGCGTTGCTGTTCATCACGCACGATCTCGAGCTGGCGAGCGCGGTGTGTGATCGCACCGCCGTCATGTACGCCGGGCAACTCGTCGAGCAGCGCACCTCCTCACAACTGCACGACGATCCGTTGCACCCGTACACGGCGGGTCTGGTGGGCGCCCGGCCGAGCATCGACGGCCAGGTCACCCGCCTCGCCGCGATTCCTGGCCGGCCGCGCTCGGCTTACGAAGCGCCCGCCGGCTGCGCCTTCGCCGATCGCTGCGTGCATGCCGAGGACGCTTGTGCCAACGTCCGCCCAGCGCTCGAACCGCTCGAGGACGGCCTCGTGCGCTGCCGTCGGGCCGGAGAGCTGCGCGGCATGCTGAGCACAGGGGGCCGCCGTGGCTGATGCCGCCGCCCCTCGCACCTCGATCGACCCGAAGGCCGCAGCCGCCGATCCGTTGCTGACCGTGCGCGCCTTGACGAAGCACTTCGGCGCGCACGTGGCGGTCGACGACGTGTCGTTCGACATCGCTCGCGGCGGGTCGTTGGCGATCGTCGGCGAATCCGGTTCGGGCAAGACGACGATCGCCAAGATGATCGTGGGCCTGGTGGTGCCGACGTCGGGCACGGTCAACGCCTGTGGTCACGATCGCTCGACACGGCCGCGTGGTGCCGCCGAGCGTCGCCGTCGCGGGGCCGAGGTACAGATCGTGTTCCAGGACCCGTACAGCAGTCTCGATCCGCACCAGAGCGGCGCGTCGGCGATCGATGAGGTGCTCGCGCTCCACCGGGGCGGGTCGGGCTCCGAACGCGCTGGCCGCGTGACCGAACTCGGCGACCTGGTGGGACTCGACGAACGGCAGCTTCGGGCGCTGCCGCGAGCACTCTCGGGCGGCCAACGACAGCGGGTCGCAATCGCCCGGGCGCTGGCGGCCGAGCCGCAGTTGCTCATCCTCGACGAATCGGTCGCCGCACTGGATGTGTCGATCCAGGCCCAGGTGTTGAACCTCCTCGCCGACGTGAGGGCGAGTACCGGAGTCTCCTACCTGCTCATCAGCCATGACCTGGCGGTGGTGCGCCAGATCACCGACGACGTGATCGTCATGCACCGCGGCGTGGTGGTGGAGCACGGTGGCACTCGCGAGGTGCTCGACCACCCGCAGGCGGCATACACCCAGCTCTTGCGGGCGAGCGTGCCGACGCCGGGGTGGCGGCCCCGCCGGCGCAGTGAGTGGTCGGGTGCCCCGGAGGCCGCCGACGGTATCGTCAGCTGAGCGGCAGACCCGGTCAGCGGCCGGCCGATCCTGCCGAGGGCCGTCACCGGGGACCGGGCCGGCCGTCTTGTCCGGCACGAGTTCGCAGTCCCCCGAGGGGGCCTCGTCGGTGGTGGGGTGACCGGATCGGCAGGTGGCGCAACGGCGTCTCGAGCGGAACCTTGCCCTCCGTGGTGCTGGTGGCGGCTAATGTTCGGCGATCCACGGCGACGACCTCACACCGGCAGCAGCGGGCTATGCCATGCCCGGCGAGTTCGAGCCCCACGCCGGATGCCTGATGGCCTGGCCCTCGCGGGCCGAGCTGTGGGGTGATCACCTCGAGGATGCGATACACGACTACGCGCGAGTCGCGTCGGCGATCGGCGATTTCGAGCCGGTGCTCATGGTGTGTCGGCCGGGCGCTGCCGACGAGGTTCGGGCGCGCTGCTCGTCGGCCGTCACGGCGATCGAGATCCCCATCGACGACTCGTGGGCTCGCGACAGCGGGCCCGCGTTCGTCCGTGCGGCCGACGGTGACGTGGCGGCCTGTGGCTTCGGGTTCAACGCTTGGGGTGGGCGGTGGCTTCCGCATGACAACGATGCCCGCTTGTCGCGTCGGCTCGCAGAACGGCTCGGTCTGCGCTACTTCCACGCTCCCTTCGTGCTCGAGGGTGGTTCGTACTTCGTCGACGGCGAGGGCACGCTGATCACCACCGAGCAGTGCCTGTTGAATCCCAACCGCAATCCGGGCCTCTCTCGTGCGGAGATCGAGCGCGGTCTCTGCGATCACCTGGGCGTGGACACGGTGATCTGGTTGCCCTGGGGGCACAGCCTCGATACCGGGCCTGCTGGAACCGACGGTCACGTTGACGGTGTGCTGCAGTACGTCGCTCCCGGCCACGTGTTGCTGGAGTTGGTCGCCGACCCGTCGTCGCCGGAGCACGTGCGAGGCGTGGCCAACCTGTCCGTGCTCGAGTCGGCCGTCGACGCCACCGGCCGATCGCTGCGCATCACCCTGCTCGACCCGGGTGCCGATGCCCAGGTGTCATACGCGAACCACTACATCGCCAACGGCGCAGTGATCGTGCCGGTCGCCGGCGACGGCACCAACGCCGTCGACGAGCCGGCGTTGGAGGTGCTGCGCGGGCTGCATCCCGACCGAGCGGTCGTCGGGGTGCCAGGTGCGGTGCTCTCGCTCGGCGGCGGTGGTCCGCACTGCATCACCCAACAGATCCCTGCCGGTGTGTCGTGGTGAGCGATCGCCCGCCGACGTCGGCTTGCGGTTGAGCGCGGCCTTCACTACGGGCGCACCCTGCACGGTGCGAACCGAGTGTGACGAAGTGACACCCAGACCTCAACCTTGGCCTTTGGCCGCCGACTATCTCACCTTGCTGCCGCACTCACGGTGATCTGACCGCAGGCCCGGGGCTTCAGCAGTCGGCGAGGTGTGCGGTGATCGCTGCGAAACAGGCAGCGCCCACCGCGAAGAAATCGCCCTCGGCGTCGGGGTTCGACGAGTGCAGCACCATCGCCGAGTCGTGCTCGGTGGACAGGTAGATGCTCTGGCCGTGGATGCCTGCCGCGTACAACACGCGACCCGAGTCGTGGGAGTACCACTGCGACCGGTAGGAGAAGTCGGTCCCGCCATCCTCGTTGCCCCACAGGCTCGGGCGGGGCGTGCCACCTGCTTTCAGCCGAGCGATCACTGCGGCCGGCACGAGCCGTCGACCGTTCCACTCCCCGTCGTGTGAGACCAACAGGGCGAGCCGCAGCAGGTCGGGTGCGGTCACGCACAACCCGCCACCGGCGACGGCCTTGCCGAGTGGATCCGTCACGAAGAACGCATCACGCTCGGCGCCGAGATGTTCGTAGATCTTCTCGCCGAACAGTTCGGCGATCGGCATGCCGGTGGCCCGCTCGACGATCCAGCCGAGCACCTCGGAGTTGGCGGTCACGTAACGGAAGTCGACCCCGTGCTGTCCGCGCTTGCGCAGCGTGGGTAGGTATTCGTACAGACTGCTGTGTGCCGTGACGTCGGGCGGGGTGGCACGGAACCCCGATGCGTAGGAGAACTGCCAGATGTCGGACTGCGGGTCGTCGTAGATCTCGCTGAAATCGACGCCGACCTCCATGTCGAGTACGTCGCGCACCGTGGCGTCCGCATAGGCGCAACTCCGGTCGTGCGCTCCGACGCGCCCTCTCGCCCGCCCGAGGCATTCCGTCACGACATCCGCGAACGCTTCCTTGCCTCGCGCGGCGTCGAACATACGGCGGAGGCCATCGCAGGTGTGTACTGCGGGGTGCACGATGGCTTCGTCGGCGATGCACGCGACGGGGTCGACGGCAGCGGGCCTCACGAATCGGAGCCGGACACCGCTGGCGATCACTCTCGTCGATACGCCGCCGGCCCAGGCCGTCCTCGTACCGAGTTGGCCCTGGAGGTCCTGGCGTTCGGCCGGATGATCGGCGATCACAGTCCGTCCAACTCGTCCCAGAGGCCGTCTGGCACCACCACGTGAGCATCGGCAACATCGGCTCGCACCTCGTTGCCGGAACGAGCCCCGACGACCACCGACGTGACCGCCTCATGTCGGAGCGCGAACTGCAGCGCAGCCGCAGGCAGGCCGACACCATGCCGGTCACAGGCCTCTCGCATCTCCCGGGTTCTTCTCACGAGTTCTGGCGGTGCGGCCTCATAGTCGTAGGTCGGGTTGTGGTCCGGGTCGACGAGCAGGCCGCTGTTGAAGACACCACCGATGATGACGCCCACTCCACGTTCGATGCAGCGTGGTAGCAGCCGATCGGCGCCGGACCGGTCGAGCAGCGTGTATCGGCCGGCCAGGAGCACACAATCGAGGTCGACACGTTCGACGAGGCGGTCGAGCATCTGCCACTGGTTCATCCCGCAGCCGACGGCCCGGATGACGCCCTGGTCGCGCAGATCGATCAAAGCCGGGAAAGCGCCGCTGATGGCCTCGTGCTCGTGGTCGTCGGGATCGTGGACGTGGACCACGTCGATCCGGTCGAGCCCGAGCCGGTCGAGGCTCTCCTCGATCGACCGCAGCGTGTCGTCGCGCGAGTAGGCGCGAACCGGTTCGAACGCTGGGGCATCGACGAAGATCGACGGTGCGGCTCCTTCCGGCGCCTCGCGCAGCAGGCGGCCGACCTTGGTCGCTATCACGTACTCGTCGCGGGCTCGTCCACGCAGTGCTCTGCCGAGCCGCGCTTCGGAGAGCCCCTGACCGTAGAGAGGTGCCGTGTCGAAGAAGCGGATGCCCGCGTGCCAAGCGGCCTCGATGGTTGCGTTGGCATCGTCATCGGAGATCGCCGAGTACAGGTTGCCGAGCGGCGCGCAGCCGAGACCGAGGCGCGTCACCTCAGGTCCGCGAGCGCCGAGAGTCCTCATCCAGCGGTTGCGACTCGTGGTGGTGGGACGCCGAGGCCGAGAGCGATCCGCTGCGTCACGGTGTGCAGCTCGGCGGCCAGTTCGCGCAGGTGTTCCTTCGTCGCGCGTGGCTTGAGCAACGTGATGCTGACGGCGAGGAGCTGGTCGGTGGTCGACAGTCGAGGAATCGCGACACCGACGCAGACGACGCCCTCGATCACCTCTTCTCGGTCCAACGAATAGCCACGAGATCGGATCAGGTCGAGTTCGCGAAAGAGAGCATCCTCGGTGATGATCGAGTTCGGCGTGAGCTGCGGGAAGGGCCCTGCACCAGCGAGACGATTCCTCACCTGCTGGTCATCGAGCGTCGCGAGCATCGCCTTCCCGGTGGCGGTGCAGGTGGCCGGCAGAGCACGTCCTGGGGTCGACGCGAGCCGGACTGGATGCACCCCCTCTCGCTTGGCGAGGTAGATGACGTCGATGCCGTCGCTCAACAGAGCGAGTTGAACGGTGTCGTTGCGCCCCGCCTGGAGGACGCCGCAGCTCTCCTGGAACAGGCGTACCTGGTCGACGCTGGAAAGATACGAACCGCCGAGTTGTGCGAGGTGGGGTCCGAGTTGGACGCCACCGTCCTGGAGCCGCAACAGGCCGGTGTCGACGAGCGTCGAGCAGAGGTTGGCGACCGAGGACTTCGGGAGTCCGAGCCGTCGGGCTATGGCGCTGATCCCCAAAGGCTCGCCTTCAGATGCGACAAGATCGAGGATGGCCACAGCGCGCGTCACTGCTGGAACCAACGATCGCTCTTCGTCCGCCATTGGGTTTCTCCTCATCGCCAGTCGAACACCACACCGAGGATGTCCGGATCACCGGCCTCCATTCTGGCAAACAGGTCGGGCGCGTCGGTCGGGGCGGCGAGATGTGTGACGAGATCGCGAAAGCGAACCTTGTGCCAGCGCAGGAGCGCCAGTGCCAGGCGCATGTCACCGAATCCGCAGGCGGCTGCGATCGTCGGCTTCTTGATGTGGGTCGGATGGAAGTCGATGTCGATGTGCTGCTTGTAGTACCCCTGGAGTAGCACGGTGCCTTGTGTGCGGATGCGGTCGATGCTGGGCGCGAACTGATCAGCGCGACCGGACGTCTCGATGACCACGTCCACGCCGCCTGGCGCCAGGTCGCGCAGCACGCCGTCGACATCCATGACGTTGAGGTCCACCGCGACGTCGGCGCTGTGCTCACCGCTCAGCCGGACCCTGGTCGGACTCAGATCGGTCGTGACGACGATCGCACCCCGGCTGCGGGCGAGTTGCGCCGAGGCCTGACCGATGAGGCCCTGTCCGCTGACGAGGACGACATCGCCGAGTTCGACGCGGATCTGCTGGATCCCGCCGAGCCCGACAGCAACCATCGCGGTGAGCGCGGCCTCGACCGGGTCGACCTCGTCGGACAGCTTGATCGGGGCACGCGACGAGGTGGATGCCACTGCATGCGAGACGTGGCCGGCCATCCATGTGAACGGATAGCTGTTCGGCAGCCGACTGGTGGTGAACAGCACCCGGTCGCCGACATCGAAGCCCGCCACGTCGGATCCGATCTCCTCGATCACACCGACCGACTGATAACCGGTGACGGTCGGGAAGGTCAGCTCAGGCCGCGCGCCTCGGTACGCGTCGACCTCGGTACCTTGGCTGACGCCGCTGTACTCGGTGCGGATGAGCAGGTCGTCGGGCTTCAGAGCTGGGAGCTCGTACGTCTGCACCTCCATCGACTTCGGCTCGGTGATCACAACAGCGGTGGCCTTCATGTTTGCCACTCCCTTCCGTTCGGGTAGGCCAGGGTGGCCATGGACTCGGGGTGCATCTCGATCGAGTAGCCGGGTACTTCGGGCACGACGTATCGGCCGCTACGGATCTCGGCGGGGTGCAGGAAATGCTCGTGGAGGTGGCTGGCGTACTCGGTGGTGCGGTCCTCGAGCGAGCCCGACACGCACACGTAGTCGATCATCGAGATGTGCTGGACGTACTCACACAGGCCGATCCCGCCGGCATGCGGGCACACGGGGATGTCGCGGGTTGCGGCGAGAAGCAGGACGGCGAGGACCTCGTTGAGTCCACCGAGTCGGCAGGCGTCGACCTGGCAGTAGTCGATCGCCTCGGCCTGGAGCAACTGCTTGAAGATCACACGGTTTGCAGCATGCTCTCCGGTCGCAACACCGATCGGGGCGACGCCCCTTCGGATCGCTGCATGTCCGAGGACGTCGTCGGGGCTCGTCGGTTCTTCGATCCATCGGAGATCGAATCGTCGCAGATGTTCCATCCATTCGATCGCCTGCGGCACCTCCCACACCTGATTCGCGTCCGCCATCAATGGCATCGTGTCGCCGAGTTCTTCGCGCATGATCTCGCAACGGCGAATGTCCGATGCGACGTCGACTCCGACCTTGGTCTTGAAGCTCGTCCAGCCGAGGGCCAGGTTGGAGCGGCACAGGTCGCGGACCTGCTGTTCGGAATAGCCGAGCCATCCCGCCGAGGTGATGTACGCGGGATAGCCGTCGCGACGCAGTTCATCGATGCGTTGCTGCTTGCTCGGCTCCCAGCGCTGCAGCAGTTCCAGTGCACGGTCGTCGGGCAACTCGTCACGGAGATAGCGCAGATCGACGCACTCGAGGAACTGTTCCGGCGAGAGCTCTGCGACCAGTTGCCATACCGGCACACCTCTGGTCTTGGCCCACAGATCCCAGACGGCATTCACCAGCGCCGCCGTTGCCAGATGAATCACGCCCTTCTCCGGGCCCAACCATCGCAACTGCGAATGGTTGGTCACGCTCCGCCAGAAGTCTCCCATCGAATCGACGATGTCCGACAGCCGGCGTCCGGTCACCAGCGGCGCCAACGCCTCGATCGCCCGACAGCACAAGTCGTTGCCCTGCCCGATCGTGAACGTCATCCCATGACCTTGCAAGGGGCCGTCGGTGTGCAGCACGACGTAGGCGGCCGAGTAATCCGGATCAGGGTGTTGCGCATCCGAACCTGCGAGGGACGTCGACGTGCGTGCCCGCAGGTCGTGGGTGGTCACATGAGTGATCCGGGTCATCTCTGCTCTTCCGAGCCACCCAGGTAGGCGGCCGCCAGTCGATCACGTTGCCCGGCGAGCTCACGCGCCGCTCCTTGGAAGCTGACCCGCCCCCGGGCCAACACCATGACACGGTCGGCGATGCGCAGCGATTGTTCGACGTGCTGCTCGACCATGAGTACGCCGAGGCCCGCGTCCGCGAGTTGGCGGAGGTTCGCGAGCAATCGTTTCACGATGAGCGGGGCCAGGCCGAGCGACAGTTCGTCGACGAGCAGGACCTTCGGCCGCGACATCAATGCTCGGGCAAGAGCGAGCATCTGTTGCTCTCCCCCCGACAAGCTGCCGCTCTGCCGATCGAGCAGGGGTCGAAGCGCCGGCAACAGATCGAGCAGCTCATCGAGGCGACCGAGGTCGCCATGGCCGCCGAGTCGGAGATTCTCGAGCGTCGTCAGTCTCGTGAACAGCGAGCGATCCTCGGTGACGTGGCCGAGCCCAGCACGGGCGCGGGCAGCAGCATGCATGCCCGAGACGTTCGAGCCGCCCAACCGGATCTCGCCGGCCTGTTGCTCTGCAAGGCCGGAGATGGTCAACAAGGTGGTCGACTTGCCGGCACCGTTGGCGCCGAGAAGGGCGACCACCTCCCCCGCGTCGACGTGCAGATCGATCCCGCGCACGACAGTGAGCCCCTTGTACCCGGCCAGCAGTCCTTCGACTTCGAGCAATGCCATCAGTCATCCTCGTCCACGGCAATGCCGAGGTAGGCCGCGATCAGCGCCTCGGACTGTCGGATCTCGGTAGGGGGCCCAGACGCGATCGCCTTCCCGAAGTCGATCGCGACCACATGGTGCGAAACGCGGAACACGAGCTCGGTGTCATGCTCGACCAGCAGCATGCCGACGCCGGCCTCGGCAAGCCGCTGGAGCACGCGCCCGAGTTCCTCGGTCTCGTGGGTGTCCAACCCAGCGGCTGGTTCATCGAGCATCAGCACGCTCGGATCGGCGACGACGCCGCGGGCGACCCCCACCAATCTGCGAGTGCCCGCAGACAGGTCGCGAGGAAGTGCGTCGGCGAGATCGTGCAGACCGGTCATCTCGAGTGCGCGGTCGATCGCAACCGTTGCCTGTCGGGGGCGGACAAGATCGCGAAGGAAACCGAAGCGCCGATCGTTCTCCGCAGCCACGATCAGGTTCTCGCTGACCGTCAGATCGTCGAACAGACGTAAGGCCTGGAAGGTACGCCTGAGGCCCGCGTTGGCACGTCGGTGCGGCGCCCAGGCGGTGACGTCGACATCGTCGAGCAGCACGCGCCCCCCGGCCATCGGGGTCAACCCGGTGACGGCGTCGATGAAGCTGGTCTTGCCGGCGCCGTTCGGGCCGATGAGTCCGACGATCTGGCTCGGGCTCACCTCGATCGACACGTTGTCGACGGCGGCGATCTGGCCGTAGCGCACGATGATGCCTTCGGCGATCAGTCCGGCGGTCATGGCAACGACTCCGGGACCGGTCTGGCGACCTCCGGCCCGGTGGCCCGGTCCGCCAGGGCGGCGCGGGCAGCCTTGATCCGTCGTTTCTCCTTCTCGTGGCGAACGATGTTGGCGACGCCGTCCGGCTGGGTGATGACCGTCACGATCAGACCGACGCCCGACAGGGTCTGCGAGACCTGATCGGAGCCGATGGTGTTGCGCAGCCAGAGTGCACCCGGTGCGCCAGGGGCGAGCAGGGTGCCTGCCAATGCACCGCCGATCGTCGCAATGCCTCCGATGTAGGCGAGTGCGAAGAAGTTGATCGACTGGAACACGACGAAGCTGCTCTCCGACACACGCCCGGCGCGATATGCCATCAGTCCACCCGCGAGAGCTGCGACGAACGACGAGAGGGCGAAGGCCTGCAGCTTCACTTTCGAAACGTTGATGCCGCTCGCGGCCGCAGCGGTCTCATCGGCCCGTACGGCGAGCATCCGCCTTCCGGAAACGCTGCGCCTCAGATTGGCGACCAGAAGCACGCACAGACACAGAACGGCGAGAATGACCAGGCCGTAACGGGCAGGCTGTGTTCGACCGTCGAGGTCGATGCCGAACAGTTCCGCGCCGCGAGGCACGGTCGAGCCGTTGCTTCCTCCCGTGAAGGTCGGGTTGTTGAAGACCATTCGTTCGAGCGCGATCCCGGCACCCAGCGTCACGACAGCCAAGTTGACTCCACGGACGCGCAACGCCGGAAGGCCGACCAGCACGCCGACCGGGACGGCGACCAGCGCACCGAGGAAGATCGAGAAGGGAAACCCGATCGAGAGGTGGTTGGCGACTCGAACGGTCGCATACGCACCGATCCCGGCGAAGCCCACCTGACAGAGCGAGATCTGGCCCACCCATCCGACGATCACAACGAGCGAGAGGATGATGACTCCGCCGATCAGAGCGATCGAGTAGGCGGCCGAGTAGCTGGACGGTAGCCAGAACAGCAGCACGACCGAGACGGTGGCGAAGACGGCGAGTTTGAGGGGCACGCGGTGCACGGGCGGAGCCAAGGGCATGTTCGAGTAGACGAGTTCGCCGCGTTGTGGGAGCGAGCTTCCCTTCACCACCAGCATGAGGACGATCAACAGGAACGGCAGCGTTGCGGTGAGTCCGCGGATGTCATTGAAGTACTTGCCGATCACGGTTTCGCCGACCCCGAGCAACATCCCGCCGGTGAGCACGAGCCAGAGGTTCTCGAAGCGGCCGAGCAATGCGGCTGCCAGCGCCGGTGCGATGAGCAGCGACATCTGCAGGGCGTTCAGCCGGGCGATCGGCGAGATGAGGATCCCACCGACACCGGCCAGGACGCAGCCGATCATCCAGTTGATGGCAGCCAGGCGGGCTTGCGAGAAGCCGACGACGGCTGCTCCCTTCTCGCTCTCCGCCGCGGCTCTGGTGGCCAAGCCGAACAACGTGCGCTGGTAGAAGAGCCAGAGCACCCCAGTCAGCACGACTGCGACGCAAACGAGCAGGATCCGGTCCCAGCCGACGCGGACACCGAAGATCGTGACCGGCGATGTCGGTGTGAGCGGATTCACCGTGAACGTGCCGCTACCGAACTGCCAATAGGCGAGCGATGACAAGGTGAGCAGCACACCCAGGGATCCGGTCACTCTCGCCAGAGACGGTGCGTGCCGCAGCGGATGCATGACGAGGACGTGGATGAGCAGTCCGAGGAGTGCTGCGACGCACAGTGCCCCTACCAGCGCGATCGGGGTCGGCCATCCCCACTCCTGCCGGAAGGTGCGGAAGACGAACGCGACGTACATCGCGACGGCTGCGTGTCCGAAGTTCAGCACGCCCGAACCGCGGTAGACCGTGACAAGGCCGAGGCCCAGGAGCGCGTTGACCGCTCCTGGGCCGAAGCCCAGCACCACATAGGCGAGTAGTTCCTGCATCGTGGTGGCGACGCAGTCGCTATTCGACCGACTCGCCGGTGTAGAAGTCGAACACGGTGCCCGTGGACACGAGTTCTCCACCCTGGATGACGTTGCCGTAGGACGTGAAGTAGAACGTCCGCAGGAAGTCGTCGTTCGCGTTCTTGTACGACAGTCGGCCGGCGAAGAGCGGAACGATGCCGTCGAGTTGCAGCAGCGCCTCCCGGAAGCTGTCTGTCGTGATCTCACCATCGACAGCGAACAGAGCCTCCGCGGTGACGTACGCTCCGGCGTACCCGGTTGCCGCCAGCGTCACCAACGGATCGGCACTGATGGCCTTCATGTCCGCCTGGAACTTCAGGGCATCAGGAGTCGAGCCAGCACCGATGTTCTCGAAGAACGTCGCGATGTACACACCCTCACTGGCATCACCCATGCCCTCGATCGAGGCCGGATCGGCGGCGGTACCGAGGATGACGATGTCACCCTCATACCCCTGCTGGCGCAGGCTGGTGACGATCTTGACCGTGTTCGGTCCATCGGTCTGGACCGAGATGAAGGTCGGGTCCTCATCGATTGCCTGCTGAGCGACGGACGCAAGGTCGGACGACGCCGGATCGAAGTCGATGCGGGCGACGTAGTTGCCGCCCAGGAGCTTGATCCGCTCCTCCAGTGTCGGGTTGATGTCTCCGACGTTCGCGTTGACCTCCACCACGTTTGCGTCGACACCCTTCTCGGCGGCCGTCTGCATGATGTAGGCGGCGTTCGCATAGAGGGATGCGCTACCACCGGCGTTGGTGATCGCGAGGAAGTTCTCCTGTTCGTACTCGTTCGGAAGCACCGGAAGACCACCGACGTACGGGACACCAGCTGCACCGAGCACGTCGACGACCGGGGCCGAGAAGCAGGAGAAGCAGATGCCGCCGAGCACGGCGGTCGCCCCAGCGTCGATGAAGTCCCGGGCACATGTCTCGCCCTGCACCGCATCAGCGCTGTCGTTGCACTTCTGGAAGTCGATCGGACGCCCGTTGATACCGCCGGTCGCGTTGATCGCCGCAAAGCAGGCTTCCGCGCCGGAGGTGATCTCCGGGAACTGGCCGGCAGGTGACGAATCTGTCTGGATCGAGCCGATCACGATCGGCTCGCCTGATCCGTCACCCGACCCGACGCAGGCGGTACCGGGTTCACCGGTGCGGCCCTCAGCCGTTGCTGCCGTATCAGCCGGTGCGGCGGTCGACCCCGCCGGTGCTTCGGTTGCCCTTGGCGCTGCAGTCGCGTCCGCCGATTCCTCGTCGTCGCCGCAAGCGGTGGCGAGCAGGATCAGCGGGACCAGAACAAACGCTGCACGAAGACGCACCATGGCGCGTCGAGATGATTCGTCCATCGTTACCCCCCAAAGGTAAGCTGTCGTCCAATAGGCTGGCCGACGTTCGGTATGCTAGACCATGTGACGGATGTCGGCAAGGATGGCGACGGGCGATCCGGTGGTCGGACGCCGAGGGGATGGGACTCGATGGCTCAACGGGTGGTGGTCGTGACCGGCTCGGCTGGCGGCATTGGCGCCGTGACAGCCGATCGATTCCGTGACAATGGCGACGTCGTGATCGGCCTCGACCTGGTCGACGGCTTCGATGTGACCGACCCGACGGCGTGCGTCGCCGCTGCCGATGGCGCGCTGCGTGACCATGGCCGGATCGACGTCCTGTGCAACATCGCCGGCGTCGGAGCAGTCGGCGACGTCATCGATGCCACGCAAGCCGATTGGGAGCGCGTGTTCGGCGTCAACGTGTTCGGTGTCGCCAACATGAGCCGAGCCGTCCTGCCGGCGATGCGCCTCGCCGGCCACGGTGCGATCGTGAACGCCTGTTCGGTCGCAGCTTCCGTCGGCCTGGTCGAGCGCGCCGTCTACTCGGCTTCCAAAGGCGCTGTGCTGTCGCTCACCAAGGCGATGGCCGCCGATGAGGTGCGTTACGGAGTTCGCGTCAACTGCGTTTCTCCTGGAACCGTCAGGAGCCCTTGGGTCGAGCGGCTCGTGGCCTCGACCCCCGACCCCGAGCGATCGATGGAGGCACTGCGCCGACGGCAGCCACTGGGGCGTCTCGTGGCGTGCGAAGAGGTTGCGGATGCCATCTGCTACCTCGCAGCCGAGTCCACGTTCACCACTGGCGCCGACTTCCTACTCGACGGCGGCATCACGAACGTCCGGTTGGTCGACTGACATGACCACAGGACCGGAGACCGCCTGGTTCGACGATGCCAGGTTCGGGCTGTTCATCCACTGGGATCACGCCAGCCAGCGCGGCTGGGAGTTGTCCTGGCCTCTCGTCGGGGGCGTCTTCAGCCTTCCGTACTGCCAGGCGGTTCCTGTCGACGACTACCACGCACTGGCGGCCACCTTCGATCCAACTGCCTGGAACCCGGCTGCGCTGGCCAGACGTGCCAAGGCAGCAGGCATGCGCTACATGGTCATCACCGCGAGGCACCACAGCGGCTTCGCCATGTACGACTCGAAGGTGAGCGACCACACGGTCATGCACACGCCATCCGGCCGCGACCTCACACGCGAGGCGGTCGATGCATTTCGCGCCGAAGGCCTACGCATCGGTCTCTACTACTCCCTGTCGGACTGGTTCCATCCCGACTACCCGGCATTCACCGAGCAGATGAAGCCATACGTCTTCGGTACCTCACCGGCACTTCCGAGTGAGGAGCAGGCCGCCCGATTCCGCTCGTACCTGCTCGCACAACTCGAGGAACTGATGACCGGCTATGGGCCGATCGACGTCGTCTGGTTCGACGGCGGCTGGGAGCGTCCGGCCGAGTGGTGGCACCCCGAGGAGATCGAGACGCTGCTGCGGACACTCCAACCCGGAATCCTCATCAACAGCCGCCTTCCCGGCCGCGGCGACTTCGATACCCCAGAACAGTTCATCCCTGCGAGCAACCCGGGTGGGCGTTGGGAATCCTGCCTGACGATGAACGAGAGTTGGGGTTGGAACGTCGACGATCCGCACTACAAGTCGTCTCGCGCCATCATCCACGCGCTCTGCGAGACAGCCGGACGGGGCGGCAACCTGTTGCTCAACGTCAGCCCGATGGGCGACGGGGCGATCCCGCCCGAGCAGGTCGAACGCCTCGACGACATCGCTACCTGGATGGCCACCCACAGTTCAGCCGTCCACGGCACCGAGGCCGGGCTCGAACCGTGGCAGTTCTACGGACCGTCGACGAGGCGCGGGAACCGCATCCACCTGTTCTTGCTCATGCGGCCGTACGACACCATCACGGTGCGCGGCCTGCCCGTCCGACGCGTCCGGAACGTGACCGAGTTGAGCTCCGGCACAGCACTGCAGTTCTCGTCACGCACGACGATCCTGGACCAACTCCGAGCCGATCCCGACGGCGAGATCACCATCGTGGTCCCTGAGGAACTGCTCGACCCGATGGCGACGGTGATCACCGTCGACTTCTCCGACGAGGTCGTCGGGTGACGCTGCGAGTTGCTCTGGTCCGAGGTCCGATGTACGACCATCTCTACGACGTCTTCGAGGATGCCGGCGTCGACGTCGAAGTGGTCGTCCACGAGGACCACCCCACGCTCAACCGTCGCGTCGCCGAGTTGCTCGGTGCAGGCGAGTCGCTCGACCTGATCTCGACCCATGCGAAGTACACACCATCCCAGTCGCCCTGGTTGCACCCACTCGACGACCTCGTCGACCCCGGCGCAGCCAGCGCACTCACCCCTCGCGCGGTCTCGCTCTGCCGATACCAGGGACAACTGTGGTGCCTGCCGAGATTGATCGACGTGCGAGTCCTGTGGACCAGAGACGATCGCGTCGATACCGTTCCTGACACGTGGGCCGACCTCGACCAGAGTTCGATCGTGTTCGGTTTCCCCGGCCGCGAGTCCGGCCTGTTCGGCACCTTCTTCGAACTGGTCGACGGAGCAGGTGGTCGCCTGTTCGAGACCGATGGCAGCCCGTGCATCGAGTCCGACGAGGCACGGGCCGCCGTCGAACTGCTCTGCCGCCTGGCCGCCCGTGCTCCGGCCGTTCTCCCGACATGGCACTACGACGACGTGGATGATGCACTCCTCGACGGGCGCCTCGACGCTGCCGCTGCCTGGCCCGGTGCCTGGGGCCCGATCAGCCGCTCGGACATCATCGACCGGCTCTCGCCGCATCTCTACCCTGCCGGACCCGCGAGTCGCGTCAGCTACTCCGGCTGCCACGCCTGGGCCGTTCCCCGCACCACCCGCGACCTCGAGGGTGCACTCGATCTTCTCCACCGGCTCGTCGGCTTCGACGCACAGGCCCTCGACGCGAGCGGCGGAAACATCTGCGCTCACACCGCAGCCTTCGCTGCCGTTCAGCCCGTCGATGACACCGACCAACGCCGCCTCGACATCACTCGCCAGACCATCGATCAGGCGATGATCACCTACCCGCCGCTGGCGAACTTCCCACAGATCGAAGACGACGGCTGGTCCGCCATCCACGATGCTCTGCTCGGCCGCATCAGCCCATCCGAAGCAGTCGCCCGAATGCAACAGCGCGCCGAATCCATTCTCACCGCTGACACGTGACCACAGGAGACCGACAGATGAACCCAACACCACTCGCAGGCAGCACCGCCATCGTCACCGGAGCCGGGCGCGGCATCGGCGCCGCGTGCGTCCTCGCATTGGCCGACGCCGGCGCCGACATCGCACTCGTCGCCCGGTCGACCGACGAGTTGGAGGCCGTCGCCGCACAGGTACGCGCTCTTGGCCGACAGGCCTGGGTCTGCCCATGCGACATCACCGACGCTGCGCAGGTACGTGAGGTCGTCAACTCGTTGGAGCGCGTCGATGTGCTCGTCAACAACGCAGGTACCGACAAACCAACGCCATTCCTCGACGTCACTCCGGAACTGCTCGAGGAACTGCTGGCAGTGAACGTGAAAGGCACCTTCTACATGTCCCAGGAGGTCGCTCGCAGGACGATCGCTGCGAACGGATCCGCATCGATCGTCAACATGTCGTCTCAGCTCGGGCTCGTCGGCTCGGGCTACGAAACTGCCTACTGCGCCGCGAAGTTCGGCGTCGAGGGCCTCACCAAGTCGATGGCCGTCGAACTCGGACCGAAGGGAATCCGGGTCAACGGGGTCGCTCCCACGGTCGTCGAGACCCCCCGCACAGCCGTGGCCCTGGCCAACGAGTCCTTGCGCCAGATGATCATCGGCAAGATCCCGCTCGGACGCCTCGCCACCCCCGAAGACGTGGCCGCGGCGGTCGTCTTCCTCGCCTCACCCGCCGCAGGAATGATCACGGGCATCACGGTCCCGGTCGACGGTGGATGGACCGCTCAATGAGCACGCTGGCGCTGCTGCAGAGCATCTTCCCGCCCTCCAGCGCACCAGTGTGTCGGCGTTCCAGCCGCTGACCGAAGGACCGGCGCTCGCCACGGCTGGATCGGAGTCACCGGGGCCAACGCCCTGATCGCCGAAACGGGTTCGGTGCTGCTGGTCACCAACGAAGGCAACGCCGGCCTGACGACTGCGTTGCCGCCCATCCATGGCGTCCTGGTGGGCTTCGACAAAGTTGTCGAGACTGTGCGTGATGCACTCGACCAGGTCAGGCTGCTGGCACGGTCGAACGAGGCGGCCAATGGGACAAAGGGAAGTCGTGCGAGACCTTCAACCCGCTCGGGCCATGGTTCGTGCCGACCGAGTCGATTCCGGACCCTCAGGACCTCGAACTTCGGCTCTGGGTGAACGGCCTGCTATGTCGATCGTCGTCCACCAAGGACATGATCTTCTCCCAAGGAGCACCACGCGTTCTGCACTGACCACTCAACTACACAGCCCACTGAACACCGATCAGCACTCTGTACAGAAGGTCGTCGATCTGAGATGATCAACGCCTATGACCATGGACCCCGCGACCTCGTTCTCGAGCAGGTCCGCCCCCTCCTGGTTCGAGCAGCGGCGATACGGCTTGTTCGTTCACATGGCTGTCGCCACTGTTCCGGGCTTCGCCCCCGTCCACGAGTACGCCGAGTGGTACTGGTCGCACCTTTCCGATCAACGACTCGATGACGTCGTGCTCCATCCGGCACCGTTGCCGGAGGTGCAGGCGTGGCACCGGGCGCACTACGGCTCGCGCACCTACGACGACTTCATCCCCGAGCTGACGATGCAGCACTGGGATGCTGCCGAGGTCGCCGAACTCGCCGTGGCGGCGGGGATGGGCTACGTGATCCACACGTCGAAGCATCACGACGGATATTGCTTCTTCGACTCTGCGCTCACCGACCGAACTTCGACGCGAAGCGGTCCTCGACGGGACGTCGTGGGCGAACTCGCAGATGCCAGTCGTGCGGCGGGGCTCATCTACGGCCTCTACTACTCGCTTCTCGACTGGTCACATCCTGCCTACGGCGATCCGGCATACGTCACCGACTACTTGCACCCACAAGTGGCCGAACTCGTCGAGCGCTATGCACCAGATGTTCTGTGGGGTGACGGCCATTGGGGCCGTCCGCCGGAGTACTGGCGCTCGGACGCACTGTTCGAGTCGTACTACCGGATCATGGGAGACCGCGGAGCGGTGAACGATCGGTGGGGCAATGACCATGCCGATTTCGTCACGTTCGAGTACGACACGCCGGCCGCCATACCAACCCGGGCGTTCGAAGTGTGCCGCGGGGTCGGTTACTCGTTCGGATACAACCGCGCCGAGACTGTCGGCGACCACCTCACCCCGTCGCAACTCATCTCGCTACTGACCGAGACTGTCGCCAAAGGAGGCAACCTTCTGATCGACATCGGCCCGCGAGCCGATGGCAGTGTCCCCGACGAGCAAGCCGACGTGCTGCGCGCTGCAGGGCGATGGGTGACCGCGAATGCCGGCGCGATCGATGGCACGGTGCCGTTCGAAGTCTGGGGCGACGCGACATCCCGGTACACGACGACGCCGAGCGACGACGGACTCGTACACCTCAATGCGATCGATCTCTCGGGTGCGACACGCCC
>Ga0105046_10003607_pt1 | contig 24570 bp, 17 predicted proteins | sample MAT03_FD_78385 | JGI IMG/M metagenome (GOLD analysis project Ga0105046, IMG submission 78385) | Freshwater microbial communities from Lake Fryxell liftoff mats and glacier meltwater in Antarctica - MAT-03 (megahit assembly) | ecosystem: Environmental > Aquatic > Freshwater > Ice > Liftoff...
GGTCGCCCGCGTCCAGGGTGCGCTCAAGGATCTGCCGGAAAATTATCGGCGACCGCTGCTGCTCTACGTCGTTGGTGGCCTGTCGTACGAAGAACTCGCCGCCGATCTGCGTTGCACAGTGAACAACGCGCGCGTGCGCGTGCATCGCGGGCTCAAACGCTTGCGCGAGGTGCTCGGTGGCGAGGTGCGATTGGTCAATGAACGTGCACTCGCCGGGCTGATCCTGCCGGTGATGTTGACGGCACCGCAGGCGCCATCGTTATCGGCAGCTCTCAGCACCAGTGCTGCCGGTGTCAGCAGTGCGGCAGTTGGTGCTGGATCCATCACTTCAGGTGCAACTGGTGGCACCATCGTCGCAGTGGCGGTCGGCACCTCGGGTGTGGTCGCGGCTGGCATCGTTCTGACGGTGATGTTGGCTGGCGCTCCGGCAGCGGTGCCGCCGGTGGTCCCACCCGCTCCGACAGCGATCGTGCGCCTGCTCGACGACTTCAATCGTGCCGAATCCGGCATCAAGGGACACTCGTTCATCCGCGTGACCCCGGAAATCTCATTGGTACCGGCTCCGGCTGGCGGTGGTGGTGGTTCCGCGCTGCGCATGGGCTGGTCGGCCGAGCACAACACCTATATCGACTGCGCTTACGATCCGAGCGATCGTCAGCCGCTGATCGGCGTGACGGCGACCGCCGCCACCGTGGTCAGCATGCAGGTGTGGGCACCACAGACGACCCGCCTGACGCACCTAGCGATTCGTTTCACCGATGCGGATGGTGAGATTTTCGAATGGCGTCATCCGCTGCCCGACGAAGGCAAGACGGGCTGGCGCACGGTGGAGTTCCGCCTCGATCCGGCACAGGCATCGCAGTGGGACACGCAGCCTATCGTCAACCACCGCGTCGAAACGCCGATGAAACTGCGGGGTTACGCGGTCGCCATCGCTCGCGACAACTCGCAGGGGGGGGTGGTCATCATCGACGATGTGCGGATGCGGGTGCCGGAAGCGCAGCAGGTTGCCGGGAAGGAGTGATCTGAGGTATCTGAGGTGGTAACGTCAGGCTCCCGGCCTTCGTAATCTTCCAGGCGGAACCTCACGGATGCACCGTGACAGGCCATTGTCAGGATCTCAGCGCAGGCCGTCCCCACCACGCCAGACAGAATGGCGCATGTCACGCTGACCTCTGCAGCAACAAGCACGGTTCTGGCGGGTTAGGATCAGTACCTGCGGAGGTTCCATGTTCCATATCGCCCGTCTGGGTCTGCCGCTCCTCATCGTTCTGGTACTTGGTGTTCCGGTGGTGGCCGGCGACGTCATCATCGTCGACTTCACCGATCCGGCCGACGCGCGTGGTATCGATTGGGATCGCGAGAACGTCGATGTCAGCTTCGGTCCACGGGCGGTGACCGAACGCGGCAGCGTGCTCAAGCTGGTGGCCAAACAGGGGGACTATCCGGGCTTTGCCCTGTACGCACCGAAGGTGCCTAAGGACTGGTCGGCGCATGAGGCGTTGTCGCTGGTGGTGTGGTCGAATGACGAGCGGGACATCGCGATCCGCATCGATGACCATAAAAGCGTCGGCTACAATTCGCGCTTCAACGGTGGGGCGCATCTGCTCAAGGGCCGCAATCTGGTGCAGGTGCCGATCGCAGTGATCGGAAAAACCATCGATGTCAAAAACATCAAGTTGCTCAATTTCTTCCTCGATCATCCGCCGGCGAACCTGACGTTGTGGTTTGACGACATCAAGCTGGGCAAGATGGAATCGGACACCGTCCCGTTCATTCCCTATGCCGAACGCATGGATCACCAGCCATCGATGGAGGTGGTCTCGCCGCACCTGCCGATGGGTCGCAACCTCGCCGGCGGTCCGCTGAACGCGTTCCTCATCGGCGGCGTCAAGCAGGGTCGCGAGGTGGTGGAAATGATGCAGCGCATCGACCTCGCGCCCAAGGTGCTGTCGTGGGATCGTGAATGGCAGGCCAACACCTGGGGCTTCGGCGATTTTTACGGCCAGCGCGGGAGTTTTCTCGATGTCGCGTTGATGCAGCGCTACCTAGCCAGTTCGATGCAGGGGCCAGAAAAGTTCGAAGTTCTCGTGCTGTCGACACCCATGGGTTGGAACCGTTTTGGTCCGGCGGCACGGCAGGCGATCTTGGAACGGGTGCGCGATCGCGGCGAAGGGCTGGTGCTGGTGATGCCGTTCACCGGCGATCGCGGTCAACCGTGGCCGGATGATCTGAAAGAATTGAGTGCCCTGATCGATGCCGATGCCGACTGGGTCGATGACGGCGGCAACGTGCGTCAGCCGAAGGACGGTCGGGAGTACGGTGAACGCTGGCAACTGGCGGAGCCGCATCCGATCACCGCCGGTGTGCCGCTCGACGCGTTGCCGCAGCAGGGCATGCAGATCCAGCAGTACAAGTTGGCCCCAGGAGCCCAGGCCCTGGTCACCCTCGCTCCGCGCAACGTGCCGGTGATCGCCGTGCGTCAGGTTGGCAAAGGCCGGGTGGTGACCTTCGCCACCCGTGGCTGGTCGCTGACGCCACTGATGGACGCACCTGAGGGTTGGGCCGATCGCCCGGCGCAGCGGTATTGGGAGACGTGGTACGCGTTGCTCGCTCGCGCGTCGCTGTGGGCTGCCGGTCGTCCGCTGGCACGCAACGGCACAGCGAAGGACGTGGCAGTCACCGGCGACCACGCGGATCCGTGGTACACGTTGCGGCAGTGGACGGATGCCCAGGGCAAGGTCACCGATTGGGAACTGGGTTTCGCCGATCCGACTCCGGAGCTTCGCCGTTTTGCGCTTCAGGTGCCGGAAGCGGTCGATCCCGGAGCGGCGATTCCCGTACGGTTCACGGCACCCGACGGATTAAGTGGCGTGACGTGGAGCGCCACGCTTGGTGAACTGGGCGACGGTCATTGGCGAACGTTGGTCACGGCACCGGTGGAGGGGGGCGCGGTCTCGCTCTCCTGTGCGCGGGTGCGGCAACCGATCGCCTTGGTGCGCGTGTTGGGCAAACGTGGTGACCAGATCGTCGCCGAAGGCCGCGCCGAAGTGGTGGTCTCGCCCAAACCGGTGTGGGACGATTACGAAACGTTGACGTGGTACGAGCAGGGCCTGCCGTTCCTCAGCGATGTCGAAATGGCGCGTATGCGCGAGTTCGGTTTGTCCGGAAACACCGCCAGCCCTGGAAATCCAAGCGAGTGGCGTCGTCTTTTTCGTGGCGGCATGCGCATCCATCTGGTTGGTTTCGCCGATGGTTTGCATGCCAAGGACCTTGAGGGGCAGATGCGTCAGTGGCGCGAAACCAAGGACCGCGCGGCCCTGATTCGCCGACCGTCATTCGCCGAGGAGCAGTTCGCCGCCGAACAACGCACCAAGACCGCCAAGGTCGCTGAGCAGGCCAAGCCCTACGGCCCGCTGTCGTACATCACTTCGGACGAGACCTCGCTCACCAGTTACACCGCCGAGTTCGATCTCGACGAACACGTCAACAACGTGGCGACTTTCCACGCCAAACTCAAAACCCAGTTCGGTGACATTGCCGCGCTCAATGCGGCCTTCGGTACCACCGTGGCGTCCTTCGATGCGCTCGTGCCCATCACCGGTGAAGAAGCCAAGGCTGCCGGTCCGTCATCGGACAAGGCCGCGTTGTGGAACGCTTGGCGCGCCCACAACGACGATGCCTGGGCCGGCGTGTTCCGCCTCTACGGCGACGCGCTCAAAACCAGGGATCCCGCCGCCCGCCTAAGCGTATCTGGCACGCAGGAACAGGCGGTCTTCAACGGCATCGATTGGGCCAAGCTGACGCCGGAACTCGGTGCAGTCAGCGGCTACGGTGGACGCTGGCAGGAACTGCAACGGCTCTGCTTTCAGGGCCCGGAACTGCGCGCCACGCCGTGGTGCGCCTATGGTCGCAGCGGCCACGCGGTCGATCATCAAGTGTGGTCGAACCTGCTCGCCGGTGGCGACGGCATGGCGATGTTCTGGTGGTTCAGCCTGCGCAATCCCGATCTGACGTTGTGCAACTCGGGCAAGGACTACCAACGGGTCATCGCCGAGATGCGCGGCGGCATCGGCAAACAATTCATGCAGTCGACCAGACAGTTCTCACCGGTGGCGGTGTTGTGGAGCGCCACCAGCCAGCGCGCCGCGTGGCTGCGTGGGAAGTTCGAGGACTTCAAGAAGGCCGAGGCGACGGTGATGAACTCGCTCAATGCCGCCGGCTACGATCCCATGCTACTCTCCGAACAGCAGGTCGCCGCGGGCGAGATCGCCAAGCGCGGAGTACGTGTGCTGGTGCTGCCGATGACCCTTGCCCTCGGACGCGGTGAGAAAAAAGGTAACCTCCCGGTATTGCCTGAAGTGACGAAGCTGCTTGACGCAGGTGGCGTGGTGATGGTCACCGATGTGCCGGAGCTCGATGAGTTCCTGCGTCCCGTCGCGCTGTCCGACAGCATCGCCAAACGCCTGACGCGCTTCAGCGATGTGCCGGTTCTCGCCACCGCCTTGGATAAGTCCGGCGCAAAGCCCTGGGTCACGCTGTCGCCATCCACAGGAATCACGCCGGTGCTACACGCCATCGATGGTGTCGGCGGTTCGCGCATCCTGACCCTGCTGCGGGAACCAGTCGGCACCAAGGAAGTCGTCGGCGCCGACGGCGTGCCCTACATCGAACGCGACACCAGCGGCGGTGCGGAGATCCAGACGGTCACGGTCGGCGTCGCTGCTCTCGGCAAGGTCACCATCATCGATTGCCGCAGCGGCAAGGTCCTGCCGGTGAAAGACGGTGCGATCACCGTCAACGTGCACGCTGGTGATGGGCATCCACTCGCGGTGCTGCCGTACACCGTCAGCGGTCTCAGTGCGAAGGCATCAGTGGTGAATGATGACCTCACCATCACCTGGCAAGTGCGCACCGATCAGCCGACCATCAGCGCTCACGTAGTTCACGTCGCGGTAGTGGATAAAGACGGCAAACTATTGCGCCATCTGGTACGCAACATCAGCACGGGTACCGATGGCAAGGGATCGTTGGTGCTGCCGCTGGCACCGGAGGACGGCGCGACGCTCACGGTGCAAGTGCGCGATGCGCTCACCGGGCACCAGACGAGTGTGCCACTGCGTCGTTGAGGTGCTCGACGCACTGGCACTATTGCTGCATGCACGCCGGCATTGAGCGCACGTAGAGCAAGTATGAACGCCCGAATACTTCCCCGCCTTGCCACCTTTATCCGGATACGGCAGCACGTTCGCCTGCACGGCCCAGGCATCCCAGCGCGCAGATAACGCGGCAACGTCGGCGGGACGATCCTTAGCGAGGTTGTTTTGTTCGGTGCGGTCCTTCAGCAGCGGTGCCGATAATGAACCTTGGTTCTGGCTCCGCCGGGCTGGGGATGACAGTTGCTGTGTCGCTGCCCGGATCGGACGTTCGCTGTGGACGAACTCGCGGATACCCAGCGCCAGGAGCCGTATGGTGGAATCCTCCGATGAAGTAGTGAAATCGTGCTCCAGCATCGTGTGAGGCGCCCATGATGGATGATCAACCAGTGTCCATCGCTGACATCGAACTGGCCCGCGTGTTGTGGGATTGGCAGTCAGCACACGACGAACCGCAGGCTGCTGACGCCGCGCTTGGTCTGGGCAGCTACGATGTGCGAGTGGCGGATCGCTGTGTCGAACTGTTCCGTGCCGGCCTGGTGCAGTTGGTGTGTTTCAGCGGCGGTAGCGGCAACTTCACTGAAGGACGCTTTCCTCGTGGCGAGGCCCACGCCTTTGCCGACCGCGCCTTGGCACTGGGATTGCCTGCCGAGGTCTTGCTGATCGAACCCAACGCGCGCAACACCGCAGAGAACATCAGCCGCTCGCGCTCACTGCTTGAAGCACGCGGCGTACGGTCACTTATCCTGGTAGCGAAACCGAACATGCTGTTGCGCGGCCACGCGACCGCCGCGGTGCAGTGGCCTGAAGTGCACACCCAACGCGCCGCCGCACGGGTGCCGTTCGCCAAAGACCTCATACCCGGTCGCACAGTGCGTGATCTGATCAACGAATTGGTGGGCGATGCCGAACGCCTGCGGCTGTATCCACAACGTGGCTGGCAGGTGGCGGTGCCGATTCCGTCAGCCGCCGCCGAGGCGGTGGTGGAACTCATCCGTCGCGGCTACGATGAACACCTGCCGCGGTAGCGTTCAGGGCTTGGCGCCAGTGATCTCTGCCAAGTAAGTGAAGAACGCTTTTTTGCGCGCCGAGGTGATGCCCCAGTCCACCGGCGGACTCTGGTAACCATCGACCAGGGTCTCGCCTTTGCGCCGGAAATCGAACCAGCCCCACGACGCACGTGCGACGACGGCGTTGGCGAAGTTGTTCTGCGGTTGATCGAAGTTCTCGTGATCGTCTTCGTTGAAGAGGATCGGCATGGGACGGTACCCAGGCACGGCGCGGGTTTTGTTCACCATCTCGGTGATGCGTTGAGATTCCTTGACGCCGTTGCCGTGGATGAGCAGGAAGTCGGAGGTACGCACGACGTTTTCCTTCGGAATGCCGCCGCCGCCGTAACTGGTGCCGACCAGCAGACGCCGGCCATCCCGTTCGCGACTGCGCACGCGTTCGATCAATTCATGGACCCGCGCCGGCATCAGGATCTGGTGGTCGTATTTCTTGACGTCGCACTCGTTGTTCACCTCGATCAGCACGTTGCGCCAACCGCCGGCCAGCACCCAGGCGGTGGCCTCGTCGGTGGCGCGGATCACCGCCGCTTCGTCGCGCAGACGGTCGTCCTGACCGAAATAGAAGTAGCCGAGGATCACCACCATCCCGAGCCGATCAGCGGCATCGAGGACGCGGCCCATGCGTTCGGCAAATGCCGGACGCAGGCTACCGTCTTCGGCGAAGGCGCCGGTGATCCACGGTTGCGTGCTCGAATATCCTTCCGGGGAGCCGCCTTGGAAATTGACCGTGATCGCGAGCAGGCCGTGTGCCCGCCACGTCGGCATCGCACTGATGAACTCGCGCACGTTGCGTTCGGCGTCCCACTGCCCGGTGTCGGCATAGGCCCAGCGTTTTGCGGTCTCGGGATTGAGGTCGTCGTACACCGCCTGGACCATGCGTGAATTCATCAGCAGGCCTTCGATGCGCTGGCCATTCCAGGTGCGGCCAGGATAGGTTGGCTGACCGTTGATATGGAAGTCTTCACCGACGATGGCGACGGTGGTCTGGCGCGCCGGAGCGTCCGACGTGCGGGCCGCGGTGCATCCGGCGAGGCATCCGGCGAGGCAGCAGGCGAGGAGGAGGTAGGCGAGGGGGCGGATGGTCATCGGGTGGTCCTGGGTGGAAGCATGCGGTTCTATTCCGCTGGTCGATCGTCGATCAGGTAGCGCGCGCCGCGACTGATGCGGTCGGCGGGCGTGGTTGGCGTCCAATCCAGCCAGAGGTGATACGCCAATCAATGAGATGAAAAAAAGACCGCCTAATCGGCGTCGCGGAAGCATAGTACTGGTTAGAACCGGAGGCCCCATGTCCCGCAGCTTACCTAGCTTGCTTATCGCCGTGCTGTTGGTCTTTGGTGTGCCGTCGTGGTCGGCCGAACGCATCTTTGTCAGTGCCGCGCCCGAGACCGCTGGCCCTGGGCAATTCGCCGTGGCAGAGATCCTGCGCGAAGCGGCGCTGCGCGGCATCGAACCGGCGGCGGCGGCGGCCACTGCGACCACGGCGACCACGGCACGGTTCCAGGTCGTGTTGACCGTTGGCTTGCCGGCGGGGATGGCGGCGACCTCGCAGGCCTATGCCATTCGCGTAGTCAAAGCAGACGGTCAGCAGCGTTACACGGTCCATGGCGCGGATCCGGCCGGTGCGATGTATGGCGGCCTGGATATCGCCGAAGCGATCCGCACCGACACCATCGCTCAGGTTGGCAACAGCGAGCACAAGCCGCACATGGAAAATCGCGGCATCAAGTTCAACATCCCGCTCGATCTGCGCACCCCCAGCTACAGCGATCCGGCGGATGCGGCGCAGGCCAACATCCCCGAGATGTGGAGCATGGATTTCTGGCGCGATTTTTTGGACGACATGGCGCGTCACCGCTACAACACGCTGTCTCTGTGGAATCTCCATCCTTTCCCCAGCATCGTGAAGGTGCCGGAGTTCCCTGGTGTGGCGCTTCAGGATGTCTGGCGCACCACGGCGAAGCTGGATGAGAAGTTTGACGACAACGGTAACAATTTTGTCAAACCGGAAATGCTCGCCAGCTACGAGGTGGTGAAACGTCTGACCATCGACAAGAAGATCACCTTCTGGCGCGAGGTCATGCAGCTCGCTCACGACCGCGGCGTATCGGTGTACTGGTTCACCTGGAACGTCTTCATGCACGGCGCGGCGGGCAAGGACGGCCTGACCGAGGACAAGGGTGACGCGAAGACTATCGCATATTTCCGCGCTAGTGTACGCGAAACCATCACCACCTATCCGCTGCTCGCCGGTCTGGGCATCACCGCGGGTGAAGCGATGCATAACCTTGGTGGGCGCAGCGCGGAACAGTGGTTGTGGCAGACCTACGGCGAAGGCATCCGCGATGGTTTGAAGGACACGCCTCAGCGGCCGTTCCGTCTGATCCATCGCTTCCATATGTCCGGCCTCAGCGACATCCGCCGCGAATTCGCTGACCTGCCGTGTACGCTGGATCTCAGCTTCAAGTACGCCATCGCGCACATGTATTCGATCCCGCGTCCGCGCTTCATCGATCCACTCCTGCCGTTGTTGTCACCCGACCTACGCTGCTGGCTGACGGTGCGCAACGACGATGTCTACAGCTTCCGTTGGGCTGACCTCGACTACGCGCGTGCGTTCATCACGGCGATTCCAGGCCCGGAGAAGATCGCCGGCTTCTACATGGGTCCCGACGGCTACACCTGGGGGCGCGACTTCCTGAGCAAGAACGTCGGCGCGACGCGTCCGACGGTGATGCAGAAGCAGTGGTTGTCCTTCGCCATGTGGGGACGGCTGGCCTACGATCCGACGTTGCCAGAGGCCACCTTCCACCGCTTGATCGCTGCTCGATTCCCAGGTGTGGACGTAGCGAAGTTGAGCGTGGCCTGGGCCGAATCTTCGCGCACCTTCCCGTTGATCACGCGGTTCTTCTGGGGCGATATCGACATCAAGTGGTTCCCCGAGGCCTGCCGCCGCAAACCGGGCTTCTACACCGTACGCCATTTCATCGAAGGCGGGACCATGCCGCACAGCGGTGTGCGCAACATCATCGACTGGCGCACGGCGGTGCTCGCCAAGCAGAAGCTAGAGGGGGTGTCACCCCTCGACATTGCCAGCGCGCTCGACACCAACGCTACCAACGCCCTGGCGGCGTTACCGCTGCTGCGTGGCGCCACGGTCGGCAACTCCGCTGAGTACACGGCCACCCTGCACGACATCGAAACCATGGCGCATCTGGCGCGGTACTACGCGGCCAAGATCCGCGGTGCCTGTGATCTAGCGTTGTTCGATCGTACCAGCGACAGCGCGCAGCAGGCGGCAGCGGTTGTGCATCTGGAGGCGGCGCTCGAACACTGGAAGACCTACGCCACGGTGTACGCCCAGCAGTACGTGCAGCCGGTATTGTTCAACCGCACCGGCTGGGTCGACCTGCACGCCCAGATCACCAACGTCGCCGCTGATGTGCAGAGCGCCCGCGCATGGAAACCAGGCACCATCGATGAGAGCAAGATTAAACGCTCCGGCACCGAGGCGGGGTTCAAGAAATAGGGAACAACCCGGTGAGCCCCCGTTGGGGGTTCACTCGGTGAAACTCAGTGCCCGGAGTTCCGCATCGCTGAGCACGCGATTGGACACCGCCACGCCACTGATTTGCAACTGCGAGCGGTGGGCTTTTTTTCTCTGCCCCCAGGCCGAGCGCCCGGTCGCAGGTGAACGGCGCGCCGTCGGTGATTTCGCAACTGCTTTCAGCATCCTGGTGTGGCCACTCGTCCGGCTTGTACGCCTTGGACGGTCCCCGATCCCTGCTACACGAATGGGTAGTCGTCCAGAGGCAGTCGATCGTGGTGTCGAGAGGCGCTGATGCCCTGCTCCGTTGGCCGGTTCTACCTCAGCCCTTAACGAAATGTTTCTAGTCCAAGGCACCAGCGAGGTGCTCCGGTGCCACATCCATCCGAGGTCATGCAACCCAATGCCGGGATGTGGCGGGCAGCGCCCACGTCACCCACGTCTGATCAGCCAGTCACTGCAGCGAACAGCTCGGCTCTGTCCGTTGCTGACGCGGTGGTGCGGGGGGTGGTCGCCTCGCCCCACCGGATCGATGCCACCATCATCCTGCCGACCTACAATGAGCGCGAGAACATCGCCCATGCCATCGCCACCATCACGCAGGTGATGGGCGATGAGGTGTCGTGGGAAATTCTGGTGGTCGACGACGATTCGCCGGACCGCACCTGGGAGGTGGTGGAGGCGCTTGCCCAGCAGGATGGACGCGTGCGCTGTTACCGGCGCGTCGACCGCAAGGGGTTGTCGTCCGCCATCGTCGATGGCATGAGCCTGGGTCGTGGCGCATGCCTGGTGGTGGCCGACGCCGACCTGCAACACGACCTCAGCCGCATCCCGGAACTGCTGGCCGCACTTGACCACGCACCGATCGCGGTGGGGACACGCTACGCCAACGGCGGCGGCACTGCCGGTTGGTCACGCCGTCGTCTGACCCTGTCGCGCGCCGCTACCCTCGTCTGCCAAGTGGCGCTCGGTATCCGCTGCAGCGATCCGATGAGTGGATATTTCGCCATCCGTCGCACGGCCTTCCAGGAGGTGGCGCAACACCTCAACCCACGGGGATACAAGCTGCTAATGGAACTGCTCCACGTGCTGCGCCCGGCGCAGGTGGGCGAGGTGCCATATATTTTCTCTCCGCGTCGCGCGGGTGAAAGCAAGTTGTCGCCACAGGTCGCCTGGGACTTCGTGCTGTCGCTCGCGGAACTGCTCAGCCGTCGGCTGGTGAGTGCACGATTCGTCAAATACGCGCTGGTGGGATTCAGCGGCGTCGCGGTGCAGTACTGCTCCTTCTACCTGCTGTGGCGCAACTTGGTGATTGATGAATCGGCAACCGCCGCCGCGATCGCCACCGCAGCGTGTTCCAACTACCTGATCAACAACGGCTGGACCTTTGCTGATCGTCGGCATCGCGGGTCGGCGGAGGTCGTGCGCGGACTACTGTGGTTCGGACTGATCTCCGGCACCGGTGCGCTGATCAACCAGGCGGTCACCTGGTACCTGCACGATCACCATACGCTCGACCTCGGGCTCACCATGGCGGCCGGCATCGCCGTGGCGACGGTGTGGAATTATTTCCTTAACCTGGACCTGACCTGGCGCGGACATGCCCGACCGGCGTGACCACGTCCACCTGCTGGCGCTCATCGGCGTTGTCCTGCTGCTGTTCCTGCCGGCGGGCGGGCTGCGCGACTGGTGGTATCCCGACGAACCCGATGTTGCGCTTCCGGCGATTGAGATGCAGGCGCGCGGCGACTGGGTGGTACCGACGCACAACGGCAAGCCGTGGTTGGATTATCCGCCATTGGCGTATTGGGGTGCCCGCGCGGTGGGCAGCGTCACTGGTAGCATCACGCCGTGGGGAACGCGCGTGTCGATGGCGCTGTTCGCGGCAATCTTGCTGATCGCCACGCTGTGGCTCGGACGCCAGTTGGGACAGGTGCATCGTGGGCTGCTTGCCTGCGCGATCCTGCTCGCCACACCGACGTTGTGGTTCCATGCCACCAACCTCCAGGTCGATCTCGGATTCTCCGCCGCCATCGCCATGGGTCTGGCCTGCTACTACCGCTCGGATGCGCTGACCGGTGCGGCGGCTTGGTGGTTGCGGGTGGCGGCCTTCGCCTGCTTCGGCGTGGCGATCCTGGGCAAAGGGCCGCTCGGTGTCCTGCTCCCTGGACTGATCCTCACCTGCTGGCACCTGTGGAACCGCGAGTGGATGCGCGTGCTGCTGTTGGCGCCGTTGGCGCTGGTATCGCTGGCGGTGGCGCTGCCGTGGTACCTGATGCTGTGCGAACGGCTCGGCGCCGATTTTGTGCTACGCGAACTGTTCCTGCAGAATTTTGACCGCTTCGGTGAGTCCAAGCGTGGGCATGGCAACAAAGGGTTCTTCTACTACTTCACCCGTCTGCCAGTTGATCTGGGCTTGTGGACGGTCCTCATCCTGCCCGCGCTGTGGAGCGGATTCCGTCACCGTCGCGATGAGCGATCCTGGCGTCTGCTCGCGGTGTGGTTGATCGCGCCACTGATCTTCTTCACCTTCGCTTCGACCAAGCGCAACGTCTACCTGCTGCCGGTGTTTCCCGCGCTCGCCTTGCTGATTGCGGACTGGCTGGCGCGTGAAGGAGCAGGGTGGGAAGTGCGCTGGCGGGCCTGGTCGTCACATCTGTTGGCCGGAGTGCTGGTGCTGGTGGGCTTGGTGCTGGTGGCCGCCGGGCTGGCATGGACCTGGCTGCCGCAGCCAACGCCGCTACCGGCAGAGGCATGGCTTGCCTTCCGCCCGGCGGCGCTGGTGATCGGCGTGTGGCTGATGGTCGCAGGAATCTGGACGCTGCGCACGGCAGCCGGAAACACGCTGCGCCCGTGGTGGGAATTGGCGGGTACCACCACGCTGGGCTTCGTGCTGGTGATGTGGCTGGTTCTGCCGGTGATCGATACGCTGCGCAGTTATCGTCCGGCAGCCGAATGGCTGGTGGCACGGGTGCCGGTCGGCGGGTCGGTGGGTTTCCACGTGCCTGGGCGCGAGAACACCAAGCGTCCAGCCTGGCTCTGCTATCTCGCGGGACGCCGCTTGGAATTTTTCACCTCACCCGACGAAGCCAGCGCCTGGTTGGCGGCAGATCACGCGCGCCTGCTGCTGACCTCGCCGGCGCGGGTCGCATCGTTGTCTCAGGTCGACACGCTGCAGGAGTGGCTGATCAGTTCTGACGAGTGGGTAGTGGTCGGCGCCAAACGGTAAACCGTCGGTGGTTGCCGCCTGCTCATCCGCGTGATCGGCATTTACCAATGCCAGGTGAACGACAGCCCCTTGCGGTCGCTATCAAAGATCAGATCCACCGAGGCGTCGGTGATGCGACGGGAGCGTTCCACTTCCTCACCACGGCGTCGGCGGTTGTAATGCACGACTTCGTAACCGACCCAGGTGCCCAGGATCGCGCCCGCCACCACGTCGGACGCGTAGTGCGCGTTGTCGTTGATGCGGCTCATGCCGACGCCGCTCGCCAGGGCGAATGCCAGTCCGCCGACCACCGGTTGATCGTCGAAGGAGAACGCCAGCACCGCGGCGACGGTAAACGCCTGGGTGGTGTGGCCAGAGGGGAATGACGCGTCGCCACCGAAGGGCGAGAACTCATCAGAATCCTGCCCGCTGTGGTTCGGGCGGCCGCGACCGACGGTGTATTTCAGGATCGGACTGAGGATACCAGAGGCGATGACCGACGCTTCGAGGCCATCGATCATCACGTTCACACCACGGTCGTCATCAGCGATCCAACCATACGCTCCCGCAGCGCCAAGCACGCCGATGGAGTACAGGGTGCCGAGCTGACCCCAGGCACCTGACCAGCGGTCCTTGTCGGGACTGCGGCTTTCCTGGCTTTCGTCCTGAAAGTGGCGGTCGACGAACAATCCGGTGGCGACCGTGGCGCCGACCGCAGCACCGGCGATCGCCCACTCCTTGCCGCTCCAATCGAACGGTGACGACACGATGTCCCAGGTGTCGACCACCACACGTTTGCCGAACCAGAACTGGCCAGTGCCGACGCGGTCGTCGGTGTCGTCGCTGTCAGCCGGAAGTTCTGCCACGGGCGTCGGTGTCAGCGGACCCCCCAGACCAAACGGATCGGTCAGGGGATCGGCTTCCACCGCCAGCAGCAGGGAGGGCAACACACCCAGCATCAGACCACGAGCGTACTTCATGACCACATCATACGATGACGGAAGAGTGCCGAGGCAGAACGAAGGTACTGCACACCGTACGAAGGTACTCCCACCGGTCGCCACCGATCGCTGATCATGCCGCTCCACCAGGAGCACGCATGTCGGTCACGGTTCCCATTGTCGATCTTCCTGCTCCTGCTCCTGCTCCTGCTCCTGCTCCTGCTCCTGCTCCCGCTCCTGCTCCTGCTCCTGCTCCTACTCCTGCTCACGCTCCGATTCCCGTTCTCGTTTTCGTTCCCGCTCCTCGCCGTCGGCTGTTGCTCGGGCTCGGCCTAATCATGGTCGGGCTCGATACGCTGCTGCGGATCGTGTTGCTGGTCACCCTCGATCAGCCGGTACCGCTGACGCAGGGCGTGCTTGCGCTGGGCCTCGGATTGCTCAACGACCTGCTGACGATTCCCATTCTGCTGGCGCCGGTGGCGTTGTTCCTGGCGGTGTCCGGCGGCGCCAGTCTGCGGCACGGTCTGTGGCGTTTTTCCCTGCTGACGGCGGTGTGCGGAGGACTGTTGTTCGGGGTCGCGGTGGAACACGCCTTTTTCAGCGAGTTCACCTCGCGGTTCAACCATATCGCCATCGACTACCTGCTCTTTCCTGGGGAGGTCGCGATCAACATCTGGCAGAGCTACAATGTCCCGGCCTTCGTCGCCGCGGCGTTGCTGCTTGGTGCGCTGATCGCTTGGCCGGTGCACCGCGTGCTGCGCGGTGCGCAGTTCGCGCCGTTGCCGTGGTCGCGGCGCTTGGTGGGCGTGGCGGTCGCACTGGGGACCGCCAGTGTCACAGGGTTTGGATTGTGGTTGCTGCCGGTGCAACCCATCAGTGAACGGGCGCTGAACGAAGTCGCGGCCAACAGTCAGGTGCAGCTGGTGCGCGCCTTCGCCACTGCCCACCTGTCGTTCGAACAGTTCTACCGCACCCTGCCCGCGGCGCAGGCGACGCCGCTGATCAATACGGAGTTCGGCCGCACAACATCTGGCGATCCGCAACGGACGTTCACCGCCGCGGTCCGGCGGGAACGGCCACTCGATGTGGTGGTGGTGCTGGAAGAAAGCCTGGGCTCGGAGTTCGTCGGACGGCTGGGCGGGAAGAAACCCTGCACGCCGGGCTTCGACCGTTGGTCGGAGCGCGGCCTCTTGTTGACCAACCTGGTGGCGAATGGCAATCGTACGGTCCGTGGACTGGAAGGCGTGTTGTGTTCGTTCATGCCACTGCCTGGGGATTCGGTGTGGAAACGCGACAAGTCGGAAAATGTCGCGACCATCGCACAGGTGCTGCGGGCCAAGGGCTACCGCAGCGAATTCTTCTATGGTGGCGCTGGGGTGTTCGATGGCATGAAGCCGTTCGCCTTGGCCAATGGCTGGGAGAAGTTCATCGAAGACGGGGTGATCGCCTCAGACTTTCCCAAGGAAGCATTCCGCACCGCCTGGGGTGCTGCGGATGGTTATGTCTTCGATCGTCTGCTGGAGCATCAGCGCAGCGCCCGGACTGCGGGTGTGCCGTTCTTCGGCACGTTGCTCACCACCAGCAATCACAAGCCGTTCCTGACGCCGAACACCCGCGGCCTGACGGTGTCCACCGCCAAGGCCTGGCGCATGGCCGGAACCGCGGGCGGCATCGTGTTGGTCATCGTCCTGCTGATCATTTTCACCGGTCGGCGCATCGGGTACCTGCGCATCGCCCTGACGGGTGTGATCGTCCTGGCCGCATACGGGATTTGGATGGGAGTGAAACTCCAGCCGAAGGATTCACGCGAAAATGCGGTGAAGTACGCTGATCAAGCGCTGGCCGCCTACCTCGACCGCGCGGCGATGGAGGGGTTCCTCGACCACACCGTGCTGCTGGTGGTGGGTGATCACGGTGCGCGGGTCTACGGTTCGGCCGAGATCCCCGCGGCCAGCTATCGTATTCCAGGACTGCTGCTGGCGCCGGAGTCGCGTTACCAAGGTGCAACCATCGATGGCTTGGCCTCGCAGATCGACCTTGTGCCGACCCTGCTGTCGCTCGCGGGCGTCGATTATCGCGCGCCGTTCCTGGGACGTGATCTGTTGGATCCGCTGGCCGCACCTGGGCGGGCATGGCTGATCCATAACCGCGACATCGGCCTGCTGACTGACCAGGATTTTGTCGTGCTTGGCCTGCGCAAAACGGTGACCTGGTATCGTCGGGAAGGGCGCTCCAGCGATGTTTTCACCGTGGTGCCGGCTGCCGCCGTGACCGACGAACAACGTGCACTCGCGGATCGTGCCAGTGCGGCCTTCCAGGAAGCATCACGTCTGTACGAAGAGCGTGCGTATCGCCTTCCGGACGTGCGCTGATGGTGAGCGAGGCGACCTCTGTGACGGTTGGCCCCGGTCGAGGGTGGTGGCTGTGGTGGTGGTTGATCCCGACGGTGACGCTGATCGCTACTGCGCTGGCGATGGAGTACAGTTCAGTGGATGTGCTGCTCTTGCAGCCGTTCTACGACCCATTGGCGGGTGGTTTTCCGTTGCGCAATCACTGGTTTTTTTCGTCGGTCCTGCACACCGCCGGTAAGTGGTTGGTTTTGATTGCGGCAATCATCGCCTTCGTGGCAGGCGTCGCGAGTTGGTGGGTACATTGGTTGCGTGCTTGGCGCTGGCCGGGCATCTACCTGGCCCTCTGCGCTGGCGCCACCAGCGGCATCGTGGGCATCCTCAAAGCGGTGACCAACCGCTTCCCGCCGTGGTCGATCGACCTTTTCGGCGGCGACGTGCCGATGACGCCGCTGTTCGCAGGCACGCCTTTGCCATTCCATGACGGCCGTGGTTTTCCTGCGGGTCATGCCTCGGGTATCCTTGCCTGGGTGTCGTTGTGGTTTGTGGGGCGGGCGTGGTGCGCGCCGCGATTGTCCTGGTGGTTGTTCCCTGGGCTCGCGGGTGGGCTGTTGTTCGCATGGACGCAGCATGTGCGCGGTGCACACTTCGCCTCGCACAACCTCTGGACGCTGGCGATCGCCTGGACCGTGGCGTTGGGTTTCGCCGCGCTGTTCGCCCGCGCTGGTCTGCTGCCGCAGCCAGTCCGCGTGCCACCATCCAGGTTCTTGGAGTCGCCCATGGCTGTCCCCGTCCGTTCCTGGCTCCTGGGCATCGGTGGCATGCTTGCCGGATGTAGCCTGTTCGCGATCGATACCGCGGTCGAGCTACTTCATGTCGGACCAGCGGATCTGCACTTTTGGATCGAGTGTATGGAGTTCGGACTGGTGGGCCCTGGGCTGGGTCTGATCTGTCTGTTGTTGGCGGAACGCCTGCGACTCTCCCGTGAATCGGTACGCACACATGTCCAGGCGGAACGTGAGCGACGGTTCCTGGTGCTGGGTCGGATGGCCGCGGCGGTAGCCCATGAAGTGCGCAATCCGCTGCATACCCTGCGACTGGTGATGGATGAAATGCGCGTCGAGCAACCGGCTCTGCGCGATCATGCGCTGCGCGTTCACATCGACGACAGCCTGGAACGCATCGATCGCGCAGTCGATCTGGTCTATCGCCTGGCACGGCCGGAGGCGGAAGACGATGGTGCGGGCGATCTGGTGGCGATCGTGCGCGAGGCACAGGCGGCGTTGTTGGTGCGTCTGCCTGGACGCACGGTCACTCTTCAGGATCTGCCGGCCCAAGCGCCGGTGCGCTGCTCCGCCTCCGGCGTGCGCATCATGATCGACAACCTTCTGCGCAATGCGGCGGAGGCGAGCGCTGCCGATGGTGTGGTCACGGTAAAGATCATGGCGGACAACGGTCGCTGGCGTCTGCGGATCACCAACCCAGGACACCTTTCCAGTGATCACGCCGAAGCCGCCAACGAGGGGACGCTCGATAGTCTGAAACTCGCAGGCCTGGGACTTGGCCTAGCGATCACCCGTCACTTGGCTGCTGGTGTTGGCGGGCAGGTGACGTTGACCTCGTCGGGCGGCGTCGTCACGGCGGACTTGCTGCTCCCCGCGTGGAAAGATTCCCCATGAGCAATGCCTCCATCCTGCTGGTCGAAGACGAAGCCGCGGCGCGCGAACTGCTGGCCCGTGGCCTGTCGCGTCTGGGGTTCCGCGTCACCGGCGTTGGTGATGGTGCCGACGCGGTGCCATTGCTGCATAAGCCGTGGGATATCGTGGTCACGGATCTGCAGATGCCGCGTCTCGACGGACTGCGTTTGCTTGATGAGGTCAACCGTCTGTGTCCGCGCGCACTGCGCGTCGTCATCACCAGCTTTGCCGACAAGGACAAGGTGGTGGCGGTGCTCAACCTGGGTGCTGATTATCTGTTGGAGAAACCTTTCGGGGTCGATCGCCTGGCCGGCATCCTCGATCGCCTGCTGGCCGATCGCAGCGGGAGCACTGATTCCATGGTGCAGTTTTTCCAACGGCGTCTGCTGGGATTGCCGCTCACCGTCCGCGAACGCGATCTGGTCGCCGGCTTGCTGAAGGGCCAGTCGAATAAGGAACTCGCGGTTAATCTGGGCATCGGTGAACAGTCGGTCAAAAACGCCTTGTCGGCGATCTACGCCAAACTCGGCGTGCAGAGCCGGACGGAATTATTCCATGCGGTGTTCCCCATCTGAACTGACGCGCCGTTGACGCGCAGTTAGCGGTGATGACGTGGCGGAGTGGCCTGTTCGGCGGGGATCGGCACATCGATCATGCCGCGCACCACCGTGACGCAGTAGGGACACATGCCGTAGGTGGAGCGTGTATCCAGCCGCTCATCGATGTACTCGCTGAACTCCATCCATTCGCCTTTGAATTCGACCCGCTGGCAATGGCTGCAGGCGGCGAGGCTGGCCATCCTTTCAGCCAGACGCCGGAACAGCCTGACCGTCGAGATCACCACGAAGATCGCGACGGCGAGCAGAGCGCCAGATTCCATCACTGCTTCCAGCAAGCGCGACGGCGAAGCGGGAGCGCCGAAGAGGATATGAGGCAGGTCGAAGAGTTCGTCGGTCCAGATGACGGCAGCAACCAGGGCGAACCCCAGCAGCTCGATGGCGATGGTGCGGTTGCGGGCGTCCTGGCGGGTGAACATGTGCTGGTAGTCCTACGTGGTGTTAACGCGTGCTCGGTAGGAGACGGACTCCTGCTGGTGGACTTCACTGCTGATGTTGAAAGACGTTTGAAGTGGGCAGACATTACCGCGGTAGTGGTCGGCTCCACGGCTGGTGTGGCAGCTTGTCGAGTCTATCGGATCGCTGGTTGTTGCTGGCTTCCGGCAGGTGACTCAGCGCGGTGGATTTCCCAACAACCCGACCCGGAGGCCGCCATGAGTTCAATCTCCCAGGTACTCAGCCGCAAAGGCGGCACCGTCCTTGCCATCGACGCGGATGCGACGTTGCACTCCGCCGCCCAGATGATGGCAAAACACGGCATCGGCTCACTCGCCGTACGTTCCGCCGGTGCCATCGTCGGCATTCTCTCCGAACGAGATCTGGTACTACGCTTGGCCAGCGGTGCTGGCGCGGTGGTCGTCATGACCGTGCGCGACGCCATGCACGACCTGCACGAGATCGATTGGGACGATGATGTCCGTCACGCCATGACGCTGATGACCGACCGTCAGGTACGCCACTTGCTGGTGCGGCGTCAAGGTGCGTTGGTTGGCATCGTCTTGATCGGTGATCTGGTGAAGACCACCATCGCTGAGCAAGAAGGCGCCATCGCCTCCCTGCACCACTACATTACCGGGCAGCCGGATTGATCAGCGTCTGGTCGATTCGGGTTCGCGCCACGTGGGTCATTCATGTGAAGAACTGGGCGACGTTCGCTTGTTGTCCGGTTGTTATTTGCCACGCATCGGCGCGGCGCCGATCTCGACTAGCACTTCATTCGAGGTGGCCTTGTCGGTGCTGTAGCTGATGCGGTAAGTCCCGGGTGCGGTGATGAACGGCTTCAGATCACAGTCGTCGAGCCAGATGCCGTGGTGGTTGATGGACGGAAATGTTCCCATAAAGCCGCCTGGTGCTGTGGAATGGCGGACACCATTGATGGTGAGCACACCATCGGCCAAGTAGCTGACGTCGATGCGTTCTTTGGCGCTCTGGTTTTCGATCACCAGGGCGATGCGGCAATCCTTTCCGACCGTCGTGTGATCCATCGGCACCAGCAGCAGGCGAATGCCATCGACCGCTTCGCACCAGGGTGCGGTCAAACGCAGCAGGGCGATCTCTGGCCGGCGGTCGAGTGTGCCTCCCATGACGCTGGGTTCGCGAAGCTGGAACAGATTTGTGCCGGAGAGCGTCGCATCGCCACAGAGCTGACGCAGGAACGGTATCGCCGGTTGATGCCGCAGGCTCGCCACGGCCTTGGCGTAGCGCCCTTGTGGATATCGCGCGGTGGTTTGTTTCAGCAGCGCGAGCACGGCGTCGCCGGCCGGGCGGTATTCGATGCGTTCCAGGGTTTCGACGACGTCGAGCAACGCGTCCTGGTCATGCACCTGCGGTAGTGCCGCCAGCAACGCTGGCCCGCACGCGGGATCGGCGATCTGCAAAAGCGCCCGCGCGGCGTTGCCTTTGCGGTTCACCGCGGTTCGTGTGTCCTCCGCACGCAGCAGTTCGGGCAGCAGCAATGTGGTGGCATCCGAGCCGCCAAGATCGCCGAGGGCATAGATCGCTGCGTGCACGATCGTGGCATCCGTCGAACGAATGCCGTCAGCGAAGACGGAATAGGCGGGGATGCGCAGTTCACTCAACGAATCGATCGCCGCGCGGAGACTGGAGCCGTCGGGGCAGAACCGCGCGATCAGTGCCTGAGCCTGTCGAGTGCTCGTGGCAGACATTTCCTGGGTGCGTTGTGCTGCAGTCTGTTCCCGGTTCTCATCACTCAACGGGCCGGGCAGGAGTTCTCTCAGCAGGGTGCGCAAGTGCGATTGGCCCTCGGGCACGCGCAGCGCGATCAGCAAGCCGCTGCGACGGAACACCTCGTAGTCCGGTTCCCCAGGGGCGGCAGGTTGGCGTATACCGACCCAGTCCGGAGGCAGCACCCAGCACTCGTCCGCCGGCGGAATGACGGACATCGCGCGTAGGTGGATGCCTCCGCTCAGCGCGTGCCAGCCGGTCGGAATCCCATCATCAGCGATGACCGACACCGTCCACAAACGTAGACGCATGCGCTCGATCACCTCGGTCAGCATCGCGGTCCGCTCCAATCCCAGACGGGTGGGATCCAATGCCGTCGTTGGCGCTTCGCCCGCACCGGTGACGACCATCACACCGAACAGGACCAGCAGGCAGCGCCAGCAGGACACTCCCCAGGTGCGCAAAGGGTAAAAAATTCGGTCGCTGGTCATCGAGCCACAATGAACGGCAGCCACATGCCCAGGTTCAATCAGCAGGCATGCAAGTTTATGATCATGCTCGCACTCGCCGTGACACGTTCGCAAGGTCACCCAGGGAAGTAGTGGTCGATCAGGCCTAGGGTATTACGGTCCCAAACAGGACCCCTCCATGACCGACCCATACGCAGACACGCTCGTTCCATCCTTCTCGCGTGCGCCTTTTTTTGAAATCCTGGCCCCGGAAGCGACCGGTGGAAAATCCTGGCGCTGGCGTTTCAAGGCCGGCAATGGCGAGGTGCTGGCCCAGGGCGAGCCGCAGATGTCGCGCGATGCGTGCCTCTCCGCCATCAGCCGGGTGAAGGCTGGAACGGCGACTGCGGAGATCCTTTAAATTGACGGAGCACGCCGCCAGATAAGTCATTTTCCGGCGTAGTCCTTCCAATCCCGCCACAACCAGCGCAGGCTGTCTGGCAGGATCGCGCCGCCGTGGTTGCCGTTGTGGGCGCCGTCGCCGAAGACGAACTGGCTGTCGTATTTTTTGAAGCGCAGGGCGGCGTCCATCTCTTGGTTGGCGAGCGGCCAGTTGCCGTGTTCGTTGTCCAGGTCGTGGCGGCCGTCTTGCAAGAACACTCGGATCGGCTTGTTCGGGGTCTTGCGGATCAGCGCGTGGCAGACGTGGCCGCCGCGGATGTTGGTGAAGCTGCCGACGTGGCTGAGCACCTTGCTGAACACGTCGGGTTTTTCCCACGCCACGGTCCAGGCACAGATGCCGCCGGAGCTGATGCCGCACACCGCGCGGTTGCGCGCGTCAGCGGTTAACTTCACGGTCTTGGCGACCTCGGGCAGGATCTCTTCAATCAGGAAACGTGCGTAGTCGCCGCTCAAGCTATCGTATTCGACGCTGCGGTTGTTCGGTTTGCCGTCCCAGCCCTTCTTCTCTGGCAGGGTCTCGGACTTGTGGCCGGGGTTCAGGAAAATGCCGACGGTCGGTGGCATCGCACCTTTGTGGATGAGGTTGTCGAACACCGTCGCGACGCGGTGTTCGCCCTTGTCCGCGACATAGGCGTGGCCGTCTTGGAACACCATCACCGCGCAGGGCGTCTTGCCATCGTACTGCGCCGGGATGTAGACCCAGTATTGGCGGATGGTGCCGGCCAGGATGGTGCTCTTCCATACACCTTCGGTGACCTTGCCCTGCGGCACGCCGTCGACGCGCTGGGAATCGGGGCCGAGTTCATACTTGGTCGGCTTGGCGGGTTCTTCGGCGGCGAGTGTCAGCAGGCACGCGGCAGAGAAGAGGCAGAGCAACGAACGGATCATGGGGAGGTCTCCAAGTGAGGTGGCAGTGCCCGCGGTGCAGTGGCTGGTGAAACGTGGTTGGTGAAACGTGGACAGTAGAGAATGTATTGGTCGTGGTGAGGGATTTCTGACGCGTCATCGCGCCGTCAACCACCACGAACCGAGCGTAAAGTAGAACAGCAGCGTCGCGACGTCGCCACTAGCCAGCACGATGGGTCCCGAGGCGATGCGTGGATCGCGGCCGAAGATACGTACGGCCGAGGGCAGCAGCACGCCGAGCAGGCAGGCGGTCAGCATCGCCAGGGTGATGCTGACGGTGATGACGCCGGCCACCCGCACGTCGCCCTTCCACATCCACGCCACACTACCGACGATTGTCCCGCAACTCAGACCGAGCAGCAGCGCGACGCCGAACTCCCGCCGGGTGGCGCGCCAGAGATTGGCAAGGGTCACCTTAGTGCCGTGCAGTTCTTGCAGCGTCAGGCTCATGGCCTGGATGCTGACACTTTCCGAAAGCGCTAGCACCACCGGGATGAACAGTGCCAGCACGATGACGGTCTGCAGCAGGTGATCGAAGAAACCAGCGATCACCGCACACAGGATGCCGCCAGCGATGTTCGACAGCAGCCAGGGGAAGCGGCTGCTGAATCCCAACCACACCGATGGTTTGTGTCTGGTCGCGGCGTGCACACCGATGAGCTGGAACAACTCATCGGCGGCGGCGCGTTCGCTCAGGGCCTGCAACTCGTTGGTGAACAGCCCGACATCGACAATGCCGAGTAGGCGGCGGTCGGCATCGATCACCGGGAAGGCCAGGAACTTGTGGGCGATGAAGAATTCACAGGCATCAAGCACGCTGGCGGTGTCCGGTACGGCGATGACCTTGCGCACTGCCAGATCGGCGATGGCGGCGTCGGGCTGGCTCATCAGCAGCCGTCTGGTCGGCATCACGCCAATGAGACGTTCCTGCGAATCGATGACGTAGAAGTAGACGATCTGTTCGGGCAGTTGCTCAAGCCGCAGGTGTTCCAGGGCTTCACCGACCGTCATGCGTTCCGGCAGGGCGATGACCGAACGCCGCATGTGCTGGGCGATCGGGTCATCAAGATCGATTGCGGGTCGGTCGGACATGACGTGGCGCACCATGCGCCGCACCAATGGCTTGTCACCTGTCCACCGGCAAAGTCGCGGTCAGCGGCGGTCCCACCACGTCAGGATCGCAATGCCGATGCAGGCGCACGGGATGGCCGCTACCAGCAGGGCCGACAACCAGAACAGCAGTCCGTCACTCGCATCGACGCGGAAGGCGGAGCTCTCGGCCTCGGGGATGGCGGTGGCGCGTTCACGGCGCAGCAGCCAGCGCGCGGCATCCACCAGCAGATCGGCATTGGCGAAACGGCCTTGGCCAAGCACTCCGTCGCTGGCCGCCTGACGGCTGCCCCACACCACCAGCCGGGCGCCGCGGTCGTCGCGCACGCTGGCATCGGTCTGCATGGATTCGATCGCCCAGGCGAGCGGCAGCGCTGATTGTTGCGCCAGGGATTCCGGCACCTGGAATGGTTCGCCGCGGCTCTTGACCCAGGCATCACCTGGCGCGGTCTGGAGCAATCGCAGTGCGATGAACGGTACCGTGCCGAGGCTGGTGTAGGCGGCTTGCAGGCGTTTGGCGACCTCGTCGGGCATGCCACCGGGCTGCAGCAACTCGACCGGCGAAGTCCACGGGCTGACCACGCTCTGACCGGAACTGGCGGCGCGCGCGGTCACCGGATGGGCGGGATTCAGCAGGTCGCCATCGAGCAATAAGTTGTGGTGCGGGAAGGCGGCTTCCTGACCAACGGCATGATGACGCAGGCTGACCACCACGCGTGGCGGCAGGTTCGCGCCTTGCGGACCGAGCGCAGCGATCAGATCGCCGGCGGGGGCCATCGCCGTGCGCAGATCTGCCGGCAGCGCGGCACCGCAGATCACCCCACGCGCGCGCAGCGCCAAACTCAGGTCGAGCGGCGTGCGGTCATCCACCAACGCCA
>Ga0105046_10003609_pt1 | contig 24566 bp, 21 predicted proteins | sample MAT03_FD_78385 | JGI IMG/M metagenome (GOLD analysis project Ga0105046, IMG submission 78385) | Freshwater microbial communities from Lake Fryxell liftoff mats and glacier meltwater in Antarctica - MAT-03 (megahit assembly) | ecosystem: Environmental > Aquatic > Freshwater > Ice > Liftoff...
AACTACAGGTATTTTAAAAATATAAAAACATGAGCCTTCCCATATCCAGGACGACTCATGTTTTTCCAATCCTCCCCCGCGCGACTCCGGACTTCGCACTGTGGACTATTTTAGTGTGCGGCTTTAAATTTCTTAATGGCCTCCGTAAGACGTGGTACCACTTCAAACAAATCGCCCACCACACCGTAGTCAGCTGCTTTGAAAAACGGCGCCTCGGAATCTTTGTTGATCACCACGATCACTTTGGAGTTGTTCACGCCGGCCAGGTGTTGGATGGCGCCGCTGATGCCGATGGCAATGTAAAGGTTCGGACGAATGGCGATGCCAGTTTGTCCTACGTGTTCGTGGTGGGGGCGCCAGCCGCTGTCGGACACCGGGCGCGAGCAGGCTGTGGTGGCGCCAAGGGTGGTTGCCAGTTCTTCCACAATGCCCCAGTTGGTGGATTCTTTCATGCCTCGACCGGCAGAAACCACGATTTCAGCTTCCGGTAATGGAACTGTGCCTTCCTGGGTTTTCACCGATTTTACTCGGATGCGGGCTGCAGGAACCGTTACGCTGATGTTTTCAACACTTACAGAGCTGCCCGAAGCTTCCGGACGTACAGCGTTACCCATCAGCGACACGATTTTTACATCGCTGGCAATGGTGTAATCAACGATGGCTTTGCCCGAAAAAACGGATTTGCGCACGTTGAAAGTACCTGCTTCGGGCAAGCTGGTAACGCCCGAAACGAGTCCTGCGCCAAGACGAACAGACAATCGGCCAGCAATGGCCTTGCCTGTGGAAGTGTGGCATAAAACCACAACTTTTGCACCTTGTTGTTTGGCCACATCGGCCAGAACAGCAGTGTAGGTTTGGCTGTCAAAATCATTCAAAGCGGCATCGGCCACTTGCAACACTTTGGAAGCGCCGTACTTACCGAGTTCGCTGGCGTTGGTGGCATTGGTACCAAGAACGACGGCTACACAGGAGGTGCCGAGTTGGTCGGCCACTTTTTTGCCGTACGTAACGGCTTCGAAAGAGGCTTTTTTGATTTGTCCGCGCGGACTTTCCGCAAAAACGAGAACCATATTTGTGTATGATGAGTCGTGAAGAAAATTAGATGGATTTGGCTTCTTCGTGCAGCAGCCGCACGAGTTCGTCCATGTTGTCGGGGCTTACCAGTTTTACGCCGGCTTTGGCGGGTGGTAGGGTAAATTTCAGGGTTTCAACCGATTCGTCGGAGGCTACGGGGGCAATCACATGAAGCGGTTTGGTACGGGCGGACATGATGCCTCGCATGTTCGGGATGCGTTGTTCGGCCATGCCTTTGGCTGCGCTGGCAACAAATGGCAAATCGACCTCCAGGACCTCAACACCACCTTCAATTTCGCGTTCAACCGTAGCGGTATTGCCGTTAAGGTCGAGTTTGGAGGCATAAGAAACATAAGGTAAATCAAGATGTTCGGCCACCATGGCGCCCACTTCAGAGCCATTGTAATCGATGGTTTCTTTGCCCAAAAGAATGAGGTCGAAATTTTGTTCCTTGGCGTAGGTTGCAATTTGTTTGGCAACAAACGCGCTGCTTGGTGGCACAGCATCGATGCGTACGGCTTCGTCGGCGCCGATGGCCAGCGCTTTGCGGACGGTGGTTTCGTTGGTTACCGGACCCACATTGAGGGCTGTTACGCTGCCTCCAAGCGATTCGCGGAGTTCGCAGGCGCGAACCAAAGCATACCATTCATCGTAGGGGTTCATGATGAACTGAACGCCAGCCTCGCTGAAGGTAAGCCCATCGGCGCTGAAGGAGATCTTTGACGTGGTGTCGGGAGTTTGACTGATACAAACCAGAATTTTCATAAAAATGGCAAAATGGTGATAAGGCGTTGTAAAAGTATCGGTTTGGGGCAAATAGCCCCTACCTTTGCAGCAAGCTACTGGCACAAATGCCCAGCCCGCAGCGCAAAGTTAGTAATCAACAAGCAATAAGGATCAATTGTTTTAGCGAATTTTCGCTAATTTTTCAGAAGTATACCATGTCCCAACGACTCGAATTGTTGCAACAAATGCTTGCCAGCACACCTGGCGACCCATTTACCCTGTTTGCTCTGGCCAAAGAACATGAAAAAACAGGCGACCAAGAACAAGCGTTGGGCTACTATTTGCGTTTGTATGCTGAAACGCCCGATTACGTTGGATTGTATTACCATCTTGGAAAACTGTACGAGCAACTCGAACGACTGGATGAAGCCGTGGCTGTTTACAAACAAGGTCGCCTTGTAGCCAAAAAAGCAGGTGATCAACACAGTTACAACGAATTGAGCGGCGCCCTCATTCAGATAAGCGACGAAACAGACGATTAAACACATTCATGACTTACCCTTTTGTTCCTTCATGCCGGCCATCCCTACTATTTCCGGCGGCACTTTTTTTATTGTTTGTTCTCAGCTCTGCTCAGGAATCTGGTTGCAAACGCAAAAGCGGCAGCATCACCGCAGCAAAACCCGCTTCTTCGGTTCGATCGCCCGAGTACCTGCAAAAACAATTGCGACGCCGCGACATGAGCGACATGCAATCCATGACGGCACGTGCCGATATCTTTGCCGAAGGCAATGGTGACAACATCTCGGCCAATGCGCAAATCATTTGGGTTCGCGACAGCGTGATTTTTGTAAATGTTAAAAAATTTGGTCTGGAAGCCATCCGCGCGATGATTCGACCCGATTCGGCCTTTATACTCAACCGCCTGGATAAAACATACATCGCCGAAGACCTGGAATCCCTGCAGCGAAGATTCAGCATGCCTGAAGGTTTTCCACTTTTGCAGGAAGTACTTTTGGCTTCCGCCTACTTTTTACCAGACTTAAAACTCAAATCCGATATACGGGAAGATTTGCACCGGCTCAGCGGTGCCAATGCACAATACAGCAGCGAATACCGCATCGAAGAAGGCAGTTTTTTGTTGAGGCATGAGACGTTTATCCGACAAAAAGATGCAAGTTTGATCTCTTTAAGCTACGATTCGTACAAAAAAACGGAAGAGGCCGGGGCCTTTCCTTACCTTCGCCGCATCGAAGCTTTCAGCCCGGAAACTGGATCCATGCGCCTTCAAATAAAATTTGATCATGTCGTATTCAATGTACAACCCAAATTCAGGTTCGAAATTCCCGACCATTACAAGCGCGTTGAAAATGACTAAGGCATCCAAAATTTTGTGTCTTTTGCTCACCGTATTGTTGTGCCTGCCTATGGCCGGATACGGACAATCCAAAAAAGAACTGGAAGACAAAAGACGCAAGCTGGTGAGGGAAATTGAGCTCACCAACAAGATGCTCAAAAAAACCACCCAGACCAAAGAAGCCACCCTTGACCGTTTCGAAACCCTTGAAAAACAAATCAAACAACGCAAAAACCTTATTTCTACCCTCGGACTCGAAATATCACGCGCCGAGTCGGGCATGGAACGCAACAACGTTGTGATCGCTTCTCTTGGGCTCGACGTGGAAAACATGAAAGCCGAATACGGCAATATGCTCCGTACCGCTTACCGCCGCAAAACACTCAGCAATCCGCTTTTGTACATTCTTTCTGCAGGAAGCCTCAACCAGGCCTTCCGCCGTTGGTTGTTCCTGCGCAAATACGATCAATACCGCCGCGAACAAGCTTCATCCATCGCTTTTACCCAGGCCATCCTTGCCAAACGAAGCGACCAACTGGAGGCTTCCCGCCGTGATAAAGAAACCCTGCTGGTTAGCCTGCAGGGACAGCAATACTCTCTGAGCACCGAACTGGCCGATAAGGACAAACTGCTCGAAACTCTGAGTACCGACGAAACCCGCCTGCGCAGCGAATTGCAGCAAAAACAGGCTGCCCGCGAAAAACTAAACCGGGCCATCGAAACCGTCATTGAAGGAGAGGTACGTAAAAAGGTGGAAGAAGCCCGCAAACCCATTGCGGCTACCTCCGGTAAAAAAGCAGACAAACCAGCCGTCACCTCAAAACCCGAAGGAACCGAAAATCCTTCGGATTTTGCACCCGATGACGCCACCTCTCTCGATTTTAAAAAGAAAATGGGCAAACTACCCTGGCCGGTAAACGACGGTTTCGTTTCCAAAGGATTCGGCCGGCAAAAACACCCCACCATCAAAAACATCGAGATCAACAACAACGGCATAGATATCCGTACCGATGAAGGCGCCCAGGTTGCTGCCATTTACGGCGGAAAAGTGTCCATGGTGCGCTACATGCCCGGCACCGATTATACCGTCCTGCTTCAACACGGCAATTACTACACCGTGTATTCCAACCTGAGCGAAACTACCCTCGCTGAAGGTGATGTTGTTCAAGCACGCCAGACCATAGGACGGGTGAGTACAAGCCCCATTACCGGTGCGTCGGAATTGCATTTCGAACTATGGCATCAGAAGCAGAGGCTGAATCCAGCAACGTGGATAAAAAAGTAAAGATTTCCGCAGAAGGTTCACGAACCTTTGAATCGGCGGGTTATTTCCCAACCAAATCTGTAGCTTTAAAATACGTTCTTTCCGTCGGCAATCCCAACCACCGCGCCGCATCGCCCAGGATTTTCTCGGGTCCCTCCCTACCCTCTCTTGAGGTGTTTACAGCATCTGAACCGGCAGATTTGGATAATTTCCCACCTTTTTCGTTCAACAACAAAGGATGGTGGAAAAATTTGATCGTTGCAAAAGCCGTAACCCCCATACGTGCTGCCAGGTACTTTTGCGCTGCCGTGGACGCCTCCAAATCGGCGCCCCGAACGGCATGGGTAATATCAAAATGCAGGTCATCACACACACTGGCGATCTGGTAAGCAGGCAACCCGTCGCGGCGGCGCACCACAAAATCGGCCAAAGGAAAACCAGGCGGAGTTTTGATCCGCCACGCAACATCAGAAGCGTCAAGATCAAGTCCCTGTTCGCGAAAATGTTCAGGATACAACCCATTAAAAGCAGCAAGATCACGGCGTGATTTGCCACAGGCAAAAATCAGGTTTTTGCTGCGCAAAATTTGTAACGCGTCGTTGTACAGCGGGAGTCGCAGGTGTTGGGACCAATGGGTTTCGAAATCGTCGGTTGACCGCGGACCTTCGTCCCAATGGATGCCGAGCCATTCAAGCGTACCAAACACATCCTGCACATACGCCGTACGTTTGCGGTCGGTATCAAGGTCGTCGATGCGCAGTAACAACCCAGCTCCCCTGCTTTTGGCGGCAACAAAATTTAAAAGAAAATTAAAAACATTGCCTGCATGTAAATAGCCCGATGGCGTGGGCGCCAGTCGAAGTCGACTTTCTTTGCCGATGCTTTCAACGAAGGCTCGGAATGCCGCGTGCATTATTTCGGTGTCTTCTCAAACGACTTGATGATCTCCTCTGGCGATTTGCCCAGCATTTTCAGGGCCATTTGCGCATCGTCGGTGAAGTCCGGATCATTGGGATATTTTTTCAAAAACCCTTCGTAAACAGTGCGCGCTTTTTCCACGTCGCCAAGATCGTTTTCATAAATAAAACCGGTCATAAATAAAGCCGTTGGAGCTTTGGCGTGGGAAGGCATGTTGTCAACCACATGGTTGTACAACTGAAGGGCCTTGTTGGGATTTTCAATCGTTTTGGCTAAACCACCCGCCCGCATCAGCAAATCAACGCTTTTATCCACTTGTTTTTTCTGAACCAGATCGGCGAATGCTTCACAAGTTTCAATGTATTGCATGGCAAATCCCTTGTCCGGACGAGCAGCTGAACCCATTTTGCGTTCAAGGCTGACCAAGCTGGAATCTATCCAGGGAAGGTTTTTTTCAAGATGGAACCTCATTTTATCGATGTCGTCTGGATCAAGTCGGACTGCCGATTGTTTTTTGTAGAGGTAAGCGGCCCAGATGCGCGCATAAAGGCCAATGGGAGCGGTCATTGCCTGACCGTCGGAATGGTTTTTGATGGCGTCGTCGAGCCAGCGGCAGGCGCTCACGGCGTCTTCGGAAACCGTAAAACGCAATTCCGCAGCACGGCATAGGTATGCCAGGTTTTCAGCGTGTTTTTCTGGATGGCTTTTTACGGCTTTGCGGTAGAGGTTCGCAAGGCTATCGGCAATCGTTGCGGATGGCGCAGCAGCATATCGGGATTCAAGTTGCTGGATGGTCGCAGTATAGTCGTTCTTACAGGAGCTCCAAATCAGGGACAAAAGAAGCGGAACAAGCGTAAAGATCAGCGCTTTTTTCATGCTTAAGGATCAGTTTTTCTGTTGGTTATGCGTAATCAAAAGTACCATACGGCGTTTGCAATTGTACCGTTGGATGGTCGGCTGTTTCTACCCTTCCAACCACGCGTGCGTCTATGCCGAACGATTTGCTAAGGGTAACAATTTTATCGGCAAGGTGTTCGGGAACGTAAATTTCCATTCGGTGGCCCATGTTGAAAACCTGGTACATCTCGCGCCAATCGGTGGCGCTGTTGCCGTGGATGAGGCGGAAAAGCGGTGGCAAAGGAAAGAGGTTGTTTTTCACCACCCTTGCATTTTGCAGGAATTTCAAAACCTTGGTTTGCCCTCCACCGCTGTTGTGGATGATGCTTCTGATGTGCGGACGGTATTCGGCCAAAAGTGCGTGCAAAACAGGCAGGTAAGTACGGGTAGGTGAAAGCACCAGTTTGCCAGCTGCCATGGTATGCCCGCCGCCGATGTCTACCATGTCGGTAAGTTTGGTTTTGCCGGTATACACCACTTCGTTGGGCAGCGAGGGATCAAAACTTTCAGGGTATTTGGTTGCGTAGCTTTTTTCAAAAACGTCGTGGCGCGCTGCAGTGAGTCCGTTGCTGCCCATACCGCCGTTGTAGGTGTCTTCGTAGGTTGCCTGTCCGTACGAAGCCAAACCCACAACCACGTCGCCGGGTTTGATGTTGCTGTCGATCACATCGCTGCGTTTCATCCGAGCAAAAGCGGTAAAACCTACGTCGATTGTGCGTACGATGTCGCCCACATCGGCTGTTTCGCCGCCTGCCAGTTGGATGTTGACACCGTGTTTCTGCATGTTTTCAACAAAATCGGACGTACCGCGGATGACGGTGGAAATGACGTCGCCGGAAACCAGTTTTTTATTGCGGCCTATGGTACTTGAAAGCATGATGTTGTTGGTACAACCCACGCAAGCCATGTCGTCGAGGTTCATTACGATGGCATCCTGTGCCACGCCTGCCCAAACGCTGAGGTCGCCCGTTTCACGCCAATAGAGGTAAGCCAGACTGGTTTTGGTACCGGCGGTATCTGCATGCAGGAGGTTGCAATAGTCCGGATCTCCCGCGGCGATGTCGGGCAAAATTTTACAAAAAGCATTGGGATACAAGCCTTTGTCCAAGTGTTGGATGGCTGCGTGCACTTCGTCTTTGGAGGCGGAAACGCCCCGTTGGTCGTATTTAAGCGGCATAAAAAATGGGCCAGTTTTTATTTATCCCACGTACGGTGGGTGGCGGTGCGGTCGTAAATGTGGTACAAAACAGCCTTTTCAATTTCGTTGAAAACAATACCTCTGCGTTGCAAAACACGTTCGGCAGTTTCACAGGCATCGGGGAAATTGTAGGTTCGGTAGGCGCTGTCGGCCCCACCCCAGGAAAAATCGGGGATAAAATTGCGTGGATAACCTGCGCCAAAAACGTTGGCAAAAACCCCCACAACGGTACCTGTGTTGAACATGGTATTGATGCCGCATTTGGCATGGTCGCCCATCACAAGCCCGAAAAACTGCTGGCCCGTTTTTTCAAACCGGCTGGTTTCGTAGTTCCAGAGTTTGACCTCGCTGTAGTTGTTTTTCAGGTTCGAATTGTTGGTATCGGCGCCAAGGTTGCACCATTCGCCGAGCACGGAATCGCCCAAATACCCCTCATGCGATTTGTTGGAATTGCCGAAAACAAGACAACGAGCTACTTCGCCGCCTATGCGGCAGCCAGGACCTATGCTGGTGGGTCCGTAAATTTTAGAGCCCATTTTAATGATGGACTCGGCACCTATGGCCAGCGGACCGCGGAGCATGCTCCCTTCCATGATCTCGGCATGTTTGCCGAAATACACAGGACCATCGGACGCATTGATGGTGCAACATTCGATGCGGACACCGGGTTCGAGAAATACAGGGTGTTCACCGATCACGCGGTTGGTTTCGGACAAAGGTTGCGATTCCCGACCAGCGGTAACATCTGTAATGTCAGCAATTAAAGCCTCCGCGTTGAAACGGATCAGGTCCCACGACCGTTCGATGAACTGAAGGGGGATGGCTTGGTCGATGTCTACGCCATCCAGTTCGCGTACTTCCTCGTCTTCAATGAGTGCTTCAAACTGGGCCTCATTGAGCCTGGCTGCAAGGAGTTCACCGTTGAAGAGCAACGCCTGGTTGGTTTCCAATGCCTTGATCTTGAGGACAAGCGCATCGTTTGGAATAACACCACCGTGGATGATGAGGTTGTCGTCCTCAATACGCATGGGAAATTTTTCCTGAAGGTAATCCTGTGTTATGTAGGAAACAGAAGCTTTCAGGCGGCGTTCCCATTTTTCCCGAAGGGTAAGTACGCCTATGCGCAACTCCCCCATGGGCCGTGTGGCCGTAAGCGGCAGTAGGTGGTTACGGGCATCGGAGTCGAAAAGAATGACGTTAAGCATAATGTGCGCAGCAAAGCGTGTACCGGATGTTTCGTTCCTTTAAAAAAGGTTTCAAAACTGTTGTCGGCACAAAAGTCGCAAAAGAAGACATAAAAAAAAGTCCCAATCTGCACGAAGCCTATCGGGACCTTTTAAAGCAAGCCATTTTGAATGTACTTACTTGGTAAATTTTGCAAATTTCTTGTTGAACTTGTCGATACGGCCAGCCGTATCCACAAATTTCATTTTGCCCGTGAAGAACGGATGGCTGAAGGACGAGATTTCCATTTTGACCAATGGATACTCTTTGCCGTCTTCCCAGGTGGTTTTTTCACGGGAGTTGGCGCAGGAACGGCCCAGAAATGCTTCATCAGTGGAAATATCTTTGAATACCACGAAGCGGTAGTTGGACGGATGGATTTCTTTTTTCATAATATAAAGCAGAAAAAATTACTTACAAAATCGTTTTGAACAAATCGAGGCGCAAAAGTATGGTTAATTCCAGTTTTTTCCAACACATTTAAAACAAAATATTTTTCACCAAACTTGTGCCGACGCTTTAAATCGTTTGTGCAAGTCCCAAACCTGTGGAACCAAGGCATTCAAACCATCATTTATTATGGTAAAATGGGCCAAAGCTACTTTTTCAGCTTCCGGCATTTGACTTTGTATCCGCGCCCGCACTTCTGATTCCAACATGCCATCGCGTTGCATGACACGTTGAATACGCACGTTTTCGGGTGCAGTTACCACTACAAGGTAGTCTAAAAACCGGTAAGCGCCGCTTTCCACCATAAGAGCCGCCTCCTTGATGGTGTAGCCATGCCCTGCCCCTGCCATGGAAAGGTGCCAGGAGGAACTGTCCGTTTCCACGGCTGGATGCACCAGGGCATTCAATGCCGCAAGTTTTTCGGGTTGCGCAAATACCACCGACGCAACGTACGCCCGGTTGTAGGCGCCATCGGCGTGGTAAGCTTCGCTTCCGAGCAAGTTGGTGATGCCTTCACGGAGTGCTGAATCCTCGGTGATCAACACTTTGGCTCGGTCGTCGGCGTAATACACCGGCACACCAAGGATTTCAAACATGGCGCAAACGGTTGTTTTGCCGCTGCCAATGCCTCCTGTGATGCCTACTCTTAAACTCATGTTTTTGGTCGGTTTTTAGTCGGTTGGTCGGTTGGTCGCGTCTAAACCGACTAAAAACCGACCAACCGACCAAATTGCTTGATGGCGGCGAGGGTAAAAACACCTGTGGGCGCCGTAGCCATAATGCGTAAATTTTCCGCCAAGGTACTGTCTTCGTCGAGGAAACGGAAAACCGTCGTTGCCGGCAGGGCACGGAACATACGTTTGAACACTTCGCCGCCTAAATCGCCTTTTTGTTGCAAAACTTTGAGCAGAACGCTGTCGAAAAACCGGAAATGTGGCGCTGAAGCCAAAAGTGCCGGGTTGGGCACACCGTTTTTTGCCCAATCATCAACGAGCAATTGGAGTTTGCGTTGGGTCCTTTTAAAGGCATAACCGCTCGAGCCTTTTACAAAACCGCCTGCGGTACCAATGTTGATTACACGACCATCGGAAACGGCGGGAAATGCCGCGTCTGTCATGGGGATGATGCCAAATTCGGTTTCTTCTACGGTGTATTTTTCAACGTTCAAAAAATGGGTGAAGTAGTTTTTCAACGCTTCCTCGTATTCCTTTTCCTGCAGAAGATGGGGAGAAAAAATGGTGTATTCCACCAATGCGCGGGTAGCAGAAAAGGGCAACACATAGACGAAACGCGTGGCGCCGTTCTGGTCCATCCGAAAATCCATAAACGTTACACAGGTTGGATCAAAAACCGGCTTTTCTGTCTCCACCAACCAACCTTTAAAATGTTGCAAAAGAAGGATGTGGTTGTCACTACCCTGCTGCACCGAATGGCGGGCATTGGAGAAAGGCTGTTCAAAAAACGGGTTTTCGGGTATCAAAGGACTTTTGACCAGTGCGCTGTTGAACACCACCCCGGCCGTGAAAATACCTGCATCGGTTGATACCGTTCCGTTTGGAGCATCAATGTTTAGTATGCCGGCTTTCAACCAAGTGTGGTTCGGATTGGTTGCGATTTGTTGTTTCGACCATTGGTAAAAATCGCTGGCACGCACCATATGGTAACGGTAAGGCGCTATGTCGAGTCGACGCTCAAAACCGGGGGCGTAAAACTTGCAGGCATCCCAGGTAAAAGTTGCAACGGCGGGCATGTTTTCATCGTCGCGCGCCCAAAAACACCACGTACGGTCATTGGCATTTTTATCATCGCGATCGATGATCAACACCCTTTTTGATCGCAACACAGGATCAAGCGCCAAAAGCCGGGCCAGCGTAAGTCCGGCCAAACCTGCGCCTGCTATGACCACATCGTAGGAGTTCAAGGTTTGAGGTTTAAAAGTTTAAAGGAGTTTGAAGTACTTAAAGAATTAATTGGGTAAATGGTTCATAGGTTGGGTTCTGAGATAAGTCCATTACATTTACGGCCGCAATATCCGTTGAAATGAATGCATCCCTTCCCTTTTACAACAGTCTGTCAGAAGACGCGATCAAGCGTGCGTTTGTTCCGTTTTTAAAAGATTTTTACAAAAACAGGTATGCTTTTCACCATGAAAGTTTTGAAGCGCATACCGACAATGTGAGCGCAAGCGGCATCATCGCCGATGGCATGGTGCGTTTCAGGCGCGAAGACGGCAGGGAATTCCTCTGCACCTACGAGGCCACATCGCTCGACAAAACCGAGGAGGTACGTTACACCCTGAACACCAAATACCTGATGTGGGACGCTCTGGCTTTCGGTGCCTTCGCCACGGCGCTAAACTACGCTGTTTTGTACTATTTCGGGTTTGAATGGCTGCACGGACTACAAACCATAGGAAACATCGGACTGGTACTTGGCATCGGCATGATCACTTTTTTTGCCTGGCAGTTGCTGATGCAAAACTGGCGCAAATACCGTTACATCTACGCCGTTGAACAATTTAAAAGATATTTTGCACACGAACAGTGGATAGCCCTTGGTGAAGATGTTTTCCCAGCGCCCACCGACCCCTACCTGACGGAGTTGAAAAACCAGTGCATGTACCACGGCTTCGGCCTGGCTTTTGTGCACAAAACCGGTCTTGTTCGTATTGTTATGGCGCCTTCACGGCTGGGTATTTTCGGAAAAGACCGCCGCATGGCGGATTGGGTCACTCAAAACCAGTGGTTCCAAACCGTAGCCAACAACCTCAAAGTGGTAACACAAACGCGGTCGGACATGCCGTCCATCACCACACGTACCGTCAATTTTGTATTCCGACCCATCAACCAGTGGGTAATCAAACCCGTCAACAAATTCTTCCTTCCACAAGCCGGCGATGTGAACCGCTACATGACCGTTCAGGGTGTTCAGAAATGGATATTTGCCTTATCGCTGATGCTTGTCATGCCCCTCATGTTCCATGTTTTCAAATACGAGGAACAGGCTTTCACCGACACCGAAAAGTACCTGCCCAAACGCTACGAGGAAAACCCGGAAGACGAAACCTACTACATTGAAAAAAACGATCCTGTGCCCGACGATGCTTATGACGGACAGGGCATACCCAAACAATACCCGCTTGGAAACAGGACCGCTGCTTCCGATGAAGCCATTAATACCATCGATCTGAGCAGCGGTGATGAGGAAGAACCGGTTAAACCTGTAAAAAAACCGGTCACCAAACCCGTTGAAAAGCCCAAGCCAGCCTTCAAACCCAAACCCATAGAACCCAAAAAAAATCAGTCGGTAAGCATACAACCTGTAAAACCCGTTGATCCTTGTTCGGTGTGGGACACCCGCAAAGGATGGATCATTCAGGACAACGCCTTCTCCGCCCGAGAAACAGCCAATCTTCGTGTAAAAGCGCTGCAACAACGCGGTTTGAAAGCCGAAGTTGTGGCGAAAAAATGCTTGTCGCCCGGCGGCTCAGGGTTCATTGTGTTGCTCGACGTATTGTTCAGCAAAGAAACCGAAGCGCGCATACGGGCCGCTGAGATCCTGGAAGCCCTTGAGAGATACAACCTCGACCAGGGCTCTCCCCTGGTCAAAAGCATCAATTTGTGACGGCTTTGGTTTTGCGTTTGGCTTGTTTGGGTCTTGCAGCACAAATAGGCATGTCGCTTCCGCTGTGGTTGCCAATGGGTCTGGCTTTGCCACCCAGAGCATCGGTGTTCAACGGCACCGGGATTCCCGACCTGTTTCTCAATGCTGTTTTGTATGTTTCAGTGATCCAACTTTTCATTTGGCCCGAGCGTAAATTTGCAATCGGGTTGGCATTGCTTTGCATGTTGATGTTGGTGTTCAACGACATCAACCGCCTTCAGCCCTGGTTTTATTTTTATGCATTGATGTTGGGCACGGTCGTTTTGTCCAAACGTCCCGAAACAGGCATGCGCTGGATTTTAGCCTCGGTGTATTTTTGGAGCGGTTTTTACAAAATAACACCTTGGTACGCCGATCAAAACTTCGCCTGGTTTTGCGAAGCGTTTCCTTTTACAGCTTGGGCGGGCAAATACCCGGCTTTGGGTTATTTAAGCGCAGTTTTGGAAATGTTGATGGGAGTGGGTTTGCTTTGGAAAAAAAGTCGGCCCTTTGCACGTATTTTTATCGTGGTTTTCCATGTTTACATCATCCTGATGCTCAGTCCATTGGGCCTCAACTGGAACCACGTTGTATTGCCCTGGAATGCCGCCATGGCAGGGATGGTGGGGGTGCTTTTTAAAAATTACGATGCAGGCGATTTGAACCTTGGTAAAACAGGTTTGTGGTTTGCGGTTGTGCTGGCAGGTGTGGCGCCTGCCGCTCATTTGCTCAACCTTTGGCCTTTTGCTTTGTCGTGGACCATGTACAGCAACACCCAAACTGAAGCCGTTTTTTTTACCCAAAAGGAAACATGTACCAACCTAAGGGATGTTTGGAAAAAACACGCATTCGACGAAGGCGATAAGTTGCTGCTCGACGATTGGAGTATGGAAACGCGAAACACGCCTTTGTACAACAGCGAATACCATTTCCGCACCTTGGGTAAGTATCTTTGCGGTTGCCAGGGTAGCACGCCCGACAGTTCAGGCATCTACCTTTTGAAAGTGAACCGCTGGGAACGTGGTTCAGACACCCTGATAACCATACCATGCAAAGAACTTCTTAATCCAAATACATTTTGAAAAACAGCTTGCTTTGGCGTCTTACGCCTCCCAATGGCGGTCCGGACTCCTACCTTTTCGGCACCATGCATGTACGCGACCAACGCGCTTTCGGCTGGCTCGATCTTGCCCTCGTTTGTTTGAACCGTTGTGAACTTTTTGCCGCCGAATTCGACTTGGGCGACACCGATCAACAAGCCCTTGCCGAGGCCCTTCAACTTCCCGAAGGAAAAACCCTCGAACAATGCCTGTCGCCGCAGGCCTGGAAAAACCTGGTGCGTCAAATGGGTAAAAACAACAATTTGCCCGTCGAAACCTTGCGTCAAATCCATCCCATGGTGATTTCCATGACCTTGAGCGCTCAAATGCTCGGCGAAGAGGCCAATTTTTCACTCGATGAAACCCTTTGGCGTCATGCCGTAGACGGTGGCAAACAAATTTCCGGCGTAGAAACTTTTGAAGACCAATTGCACACCCTGCGCACCATCCGTTTCGACCAGCACGTCGGCAGCCTGACCTACACCCTCAAAAACCTCAAACCTCAGAAAAAGCGCATTAAAAAAATGCTGAAATATTACGCTGCCGGCGATGTTGGGGCCCTTTACCAAGCGGCGCGGCGCGACACCAAAGGCATGCGAAAAATCTTGCTGTACCAACGAAACCAAAACATGGCCAATCGTTTTTTCGAAATGGCCAACCAAAAAAGCCTTTTTTGCGCTGTAGGCGCCGGACATCTTGCCGGAGAAAAAGGCATGCTGCGCCTGCTCAAACACCACGGATTCAAACTTCATCCCATTCTTCCGGCATGAGCGTATTGTTGTCATTGCATTACCTGCCCGGTGTCGATTGGCTTACGGTTGCCCACAACAATCCAAATTGCCGCATAGAAGCGCACGAAAACTATCAAAAACACAGCATGCGCAACCGCTGTCACATCGCCGGACCCAACGGCATACAGCGCTTGAGCATCCCGCTTGTGAAAGGCAAAAACCTACAGACCCCCATCCGCGATGTTCGCATCGCAAACGACGAACCCTGGCAACGGCAACATTGGCGCAGCATCAAAACAGCTTACGGCAATGCGCCTTATTTTGAACATTATGCCAACGATTTGGAGCGTTTTTATGAAAAAAAGTATACTTTTTTATTCGATTTCAACATGGAATTGTTGCTGTGGACGATGGAAAAAATGGGCATCAAAAAAACCATTGAACTGACGCACTTTTACGCAACGCCTACCGCTCCGCTTTCCGACCTTCGTGGCTTTTTATTCCCATTGGATGCAACAATAGTTCCAGCGGCAACCTATGCCCAGGTATTCCAGGATCGCCATGGTTTCCTGCCCGGCCTTTCGGGCATCGACCTGCTGATGTGTTGCGGGAAACAATCGGTTGAAATTTTGGAAAAATCGGGGACAGCGGCGTAAGTTTGTTCTTGCCAGCAAAACCAAACAGTTATGATGCTCAACCAACGTGCCGAGGCACTGCGTACCCAACTCGAGGACATTGTCAAAGACCTGCACCAGTTGAGTCAGGAAATTGGCCACAAAGAACTGGCCGTTATGGTTGGCGAATTGCGCAACCGCATGGGCGAACCTTACATGTTTGTCATCGTCGGTGAGGTAAAAGCCGGGAAAAGCAGCTTTGTAAACGCTTTGCTCGACGCCGGCCGGGAGATATGCAAGGTCGCTCCACAACCCATGACCGATACCATCCAACAAATCCTTTACGGCGATCCGGAATCGGAGGTGATGGTAAATCCTTACCTGAAAAAAATCATGATTCCGGCCGAGATCCTGCGCGACATCGCTATTGTGGATACGCCCGGCACCAATTCCATTGTGGAACGGCACCAGGAAATAACCGAAAGGTTCATTCCTGCAAGCGATCTGGTGGTTTTTGTTTTTGAAGCCAAAAACCCTTACCGGCAGTCAGCGTGGGATTTTTTCGACTTCATCCACCGGGACTGGCACAAAAAAATCATCTTTGTGCTCCAGCAAAAAGACCTATTGAACGCCGAAGATCTGGCGGTAAACCAACGCGGCCTTTACGATTTTGCTCAAAAAAAAGGCCTCAACGAGCCTGTTATTTTTGCCGTCAGCGCCAAAGACGAGCTTGATGGTCATTTTGATACCAGCGGTTTTTCCGCCATGCGCGATTACATCCGAACCCACGTGACCGGAGGCCGCGGCGCAGCGCTCAAACTCCAGAACAACCTCGATACCTCGAACCAAATTCTGGGCCGGATTCGTCAGGACCTCGATACCCGCGCCCTACAGTACAAAGCCGACATCGCATTTAGGGATGACATACACCAGACACTCAACAACCAGGAGAAAAAATCCAACCACCATGTCGGCATCCTCATCGAAAATCTGCTGAATGGTTACGACCGCATTACCCGGGAAACCGGCACGCAGCTTTCTGGCGGTTTGTCGTTCCCATCCATGTTGAAACGTTCTTTTATGGGTTTTTTTGGAAAAAAAGCCTCCATCAAAGACTGGCTGGACGTCCTGGCCAAAGAGCTCGAACGCAACCTGAATGCCGAGCTACGCACCAAACTCAACGACGGTGTTGTGGATCTTGCCGACAGCATCCAGCAAATGGCCAAAATGATCGACCTGAAAATCAGGGCCGGCAATACGGTCGTACGCAGCGATTCTTACATCTTTGAAGACATTGCCGACAAACGAAGCTCCGTGCTCAAAGAGCTCCAGGAAGCTTTCGGCAAATTCCTCTCCCGCGCCGAAAATTTCACCGACGAGCGGCTTTTTCCTGAAAATGCATCCGTTTCGCCCAACATAGCCGCCAGCAGCGGAGTAGCCATCATCGGCATCATCCTGGCTGCCGTTACCAAAGTTACCGTGCTCGACATCACTGGCGGCATACTCACGGGTATTGGCATGTTGTTCGCAGGCATCACCGCAGGAATACAGCGACGTAAAATCGTGCAAGGCTACAATGAAGAAATCGTCCGCGGGAGAAAACGCATGCAGGAAGCTCTTGACAACAAACTTAGGGGCTACGTTCACACCATCAAAAGTCGCATCAATGACAATTTTGTAGAATTAGATGCGCTGCTCGGCAATGAAGAAAAACAAATCGCGCACTACGAAACCGCTTTTGACGCCCTCAGCAAACGCCTTTCCGAAGTTGACAATCAGCTAAAAATCAACTAACTAAACAACTGCGTTTAAAACAATCCCAACAACACATTTTCGCGCAGTTTGTGCATGAAAAAAACCAAAGCGGCCGAATTACCCAACCATGGGTATTTCGGCCGCTTTGGTTTGTTTTACATTTGTACCATCGTTTGCAACAAGTTGTTGTGCCTGAAAAAACAGCAAATGCTTCCGATCACACCAACCCCAACCTTCTGCAAAAATTCACCTTGAAGCAACATGAGCCTATTGTGCCAGCCCGGCGCAACCTGGCATCCTCATAAAGAAGTAATCGGTTTTTGGGATGTCCTCTCTCCGCAGCAATGCAGAGAGGGGATTTTTTTGAACTTGGGGTAAGTGGGATTTTATTGACGAATGACGACGTACGCCAATCAAATCCATAAGATATCGTACGTCTTCATCTGTCAATCAAATCCCACCTGCACATGCTTACTGATGATCACGGCGATTGAAGCGTTTCATCCAGCCAGCCGAAAAAAGTACGCTGCCAAAGGATGCTGTTTTGCGCTTTGGTAACCCAGTGGCCCTCGTCGGGGAAGTAAAGGAATTTGGATTTCAGCCCTTTGAGCTGGGCTGCCTGGAAAGCCTGCATGCCTTCGCCCAGAGGAACGCGGTAATCCAGTTCGTTGTGGATGACAAGCATGGGCGTGTCCCAGTTTTGCACGTAACGGTGTGGTGAAAATTTCTGCCAGGTTTCGGTATCGGGATTTTCCCAATAAGGTTTTCCAAGGTCGTTGTATGCAAAAAACACTTCCTCAGTGGTGCCGTAAAAACTTTCCAGGTTAAACAGTCCGCAATGCGAAATGAAGGTTTTGAAGCGTTTGTTGTGGTTTCCTGCGAGCCAGTACACCGAATAACCGCCGTAACTGGCGCCCACAGCGCCGAGATTGTCCTTGTCGATGTACGGTTCTTTGGACACGTCGTCGATGGCGGAGAGCAGGTCCTGCATGGGCTGGCCGCCCCAGTCGCCCACGATGGCATCGTTCCATTCCTGTCCCGAACCGGGCATTCCGCGGCGGCAAGGTGCTACCACCACATAACCTTGGGAAGCCATCATCTGGAAATTCCAGCGGTAGGAAAAGCCCTGGCTGAGTGGCGATTGTGGACCGCCCTGACAGTACAACAAAGCAGGGTATTTTTTGGTGGGATCAAAATCGGGCGGATATATGACCCAAACATTCATGTCTTTTCCGTCGGTCGTTTTTACATTTCGGCGCTCCACTTTGCTTTTTTGAACATTTTCCCAGGGCTCATCGGTTACAAAACTGAGTCTTCTGTCTTCCCCGTTCAACGGGTTCACGCGGTAAACCTCGGCAGGAGCATCCATGGCCGTGCGGGTAGCCACAATGTTGGTTCCGGCCACACGAAAAGCGGTGTAATCGTGACGGCCAGCGGTGATGCGTCTGGGCTTATTGGCCGAAAGAGGCCATTGGTAAAGCTGGTAACTAAAGTCGGTGGAACTTTGCAGGTAAAACGATTTGCTGTCGGGGGCCCACTGGGGATGATTGGCCTCATAGTTCCAGCCTTGTGTGAGCTCGCGGCGTTGTCCGTTTTGTAGATCGAGCAGCATGATGCGGGTACGGTCGGCTTCATAACCGGCACGTTCCTGGCTTGTCCAGGCAAGGTACCGTCCATCGGGCGACCAAATGGGATCCAGGTCGTAGCCCGGCAAACCTTCTGAGCGGTTTACCGTGATGCCTGTGGCCAGTTCGTACACATAAATATCGGCGTTGGTGCTCAGTGCTTCAGCCGTTCCTTTTTCCTTGCGGCAGGCGTAAGCAATGAAACGGCCGTCGGGGCTCCAGCTGATTTGGTCCATACCGCCCATGGGACGCAAGGGAGCGTCGTAGGGTTCGTTCATAATGTTTCTCGGCGAACCCATGAGTTTGCCGTCTTTGTAATCTGCCGCAAAAATATTGCTGTAGCTGTAGTCGTGCCAGCTTTTCCAATGTCGGTAAAAGAGGCCGTCAATCACACGACCGGAAGTTTTGGGAAGGTCAGGATTTTGTTCCGCAGCCGTTGTGTCCAACTTAACATCGCGGGTGAACAACACCTTATTACCGTTGGGGGCATAATGGTAACCGTTCATGGTTTCTTCGGAAACGACTACCGGTGTTCCTCCGGAGAGCGGAATTTCGTGCAATTTTCCGTCGCGCAAAAAACCAACCGTTTTGCCGTCGGGATGAAAGGAAGCATCGGTTGCTGTTTTGCCCTCTTCGGTAAGTACTACGGTTTCGCCGCCAAGCACATCAACACGGTACAAAACACGGCTGTTGGAATTTTGGAAAAGGTCGAAGCGTTGTACGCCATAAATGGCAAAACGGCCATCCTTTGAGACAGCCTCGAGGCCTACCCGGCCAATTTGCCAAAGCATCTCTGGCGTAAGTTTTTGTTGTTGTGCCATAAGCAGGTTGCAGACCAGCATTGCAGGAAAAAAAGTGGAGATGAAACGACATTGCATGCAGGAAGTGTTTTAATGACAGGAAAAAACGCAACGAGGAAGGTCTATCTTTGCGGCGGCAAAAATGCATTATTCGAATGCAGAATTGCAACATTTTGAAAAAAACTAAATTCTTTCAAAATGGTAAAAAATTTGAAATCAAGTAAAAATCGATACCATGCGCATCATTGGGCAAATTGAGCACCCTGTTTTGAAAATCAGTGTTTTTAAAATGGATGGACGTGTAAGTGTTAAATTTGAAAATGCACATTACGAACAAACGTTCAAATTGGGAAACGACGAACGTCTCCAGTCCCTCGAAGATGTGCAAAGCCTGGTGGATACCACCATGGCCGAAGAGGTATTGTTCAGCATGCAACAACAACACCGTTCGCGGCTGGCTGCAATGCGCCGCCTTTTTGGAGATCAAAACAATGCCTCTGTTTTTGAAGAAATCATCTGATTGGTTGCGCATGACTTCCTTACAAGAGCTTTTCGTATCATTGCACCAGTTTTAAACTGTTTGGTTTTTTCGCAAGGATTCATCGAGCCGTTTTTGCAAACCAAGCCAACAACTACTCATCTAAACTCTACAGCAGTTTACCATGAAAAAATTGCTTATCACCCTTATTTGCCTCTTGCCTGCTTTCATTCATGCCCAAAACGGCAAAGCGACAGTCCGACCTCTTTTCGACAAAAAAACCATCGGTGAAATCCGCCTCACACTGCCTTCCGCAAACTGGTCGGACGCCCTCGATTCCATGCGTCTCTATGGCGATGGTCTGTTGACAGGAACCGCAAGCATCGACGGCATGGAATACCAAAGCGTCGGCGTTCGTTTCCGTGGAAACAACTCTTATCAAATGGGTATGAAGCGCAACCCGCTTCAAATCAAGCTCAATCACACCACCGCTGATCTTAACCACCAGGGTTATACTTCCATAAAACTCTCCTCTGCCCTACGCGACCCAAGTATGGTCAGGGAGGTGCTTTTCCATGAAATCGCAGGCAGGTACATGCCTTCTCCACAGGCCAATTACCTTAAACTGTTCATCAACAACGAATACGTCGGCGTTTTCATCAACCTTGAAAGTCCCGACGAACTGTTCCTGAACAACCATTTCGCTTCTTCTGAAAACCCGTATTTTAAGGCCGGTGTAGACTACAAACAACCGTCGCCACAGGGTTGCAAACAAAACATCGACGGCAACCTTGAATACGAAGACAACCTCGATTGTTATCGGGGCAATTTTGAAATGCAAAGCGATCGCGGATGGAGCGACATTCAGGAACTTACACGCGTTTTGAACAACGATCCGAAAAGCATAGAGCGCATACTTGATGTCGACAACACCCTTTGGATGCTGGCCCTGAACAACGTGATGATAAACCTCAACAGTTACACAGGCAGCCGAAGCATCAACTACTACCTGTACAAAGACAACAACGGCCATTTCCAACCCTTCCACTGGGACCTGAACCTCGCGTTCGGAAGCTTTAAAAATACAGGGGTTGGCAGCGACCTCGATCTTAAAGACCTGCAGCGCCTCGACCCCATGCTGCATTTCGACAATCCATACAAACCCCTCATCAGCCAATTGCTGAAAGATCCGCTTTACAAAAAAATCTACCTCTCGCACATCCGTCAGATTGTGGATGAAAATTTCACCAACGGCGCTTATGAAAAACGCGCCCAGGAACTTCAGGCACTTATTGTAGTGCCTTTCAATGAAGACAAATACAAAACTTACAGTCTCGACGATTTCAAAAACAGCCTGCGTGAAACAGTCGGAAAACGCAGCAAAATTCCTGGAATCGTTGAACTGATGTCGAAACGGGCAAAATTCCTCAAAGAACACCCCGAACTTACCGCCCTGCCATCCATGGTATCGGATGTAACGGTTCAGGGCCGTGGCAAGTTCGAAAACCAGCGCCTCAATACGTTCCGCATTGCCGCCAAAGCAGACAGGTTTCCCCAGCGGCTCATCATCTTTTACCGTTTCGAAGGACAGTTGGACTTTACCCATCTCAACATGACCGAAGAAGCCTCCAGCGATCTGCCTTCGGGTGTAAAAATGTTTTCCGCCCTCGTGGAAGCCAAATCGGCCGACGATACGCTGGAGTACTACATCCTCGCCGAAAACGCAGGAACAGCCCAATTTACCCCATCCAATTACACCTCAAAACCGTTTAAAATCAAACTGAGCGACCTGAACAAATAATGAAGAAACTTACGCTCCCCGCATTTGTTTTACTCCTCTTTTCCGGTTTTTTCATACCGTCACTCCATGCCCAGGACTTTTACAAAGGCATCCGGGAAGTGCGGATCACTTTGCCGCACAACGACTGGGACGACAAACTCGATTCGTTGAAAAACAACAACCCAGAAGCCAGGCTTGCAGGCAATTGCATCATTGCCGGACAAAAATTCGACTCCATCGGCATCCGGTACAAAGGCAACAGTTCGTATTTCCGAACGCGGAAGGACACCTACAAAAAGCTGCCTTTCAACATCAAACTTGATTACAAAATCAAAAGCCAGCGCATTGCTGGCGTCCATACATCGGTCAAGTTGTCCAATGCCTTTTTGGACCCCAGTTTCATTCGCGATCCTCTGGCCTACGAGGTCATTCGACAATACATGCCCGCGCCCGAATGCAATTTCGCAAAGGTTTATGTCAACACGACCTTTTATGGTCTGTACGTCAATACCGAATCCATTGACGAAGCTTTTGTTCAAAAGCATTTTCAAACCGATAAAGGATACCTGATCAAATGTGATCCCGACAACTGGAAACGGGTGCGCAGCCAAACGGGTTGTCCAAAAGGCGAAAACGCATCGCTCGCCTACCTCAACGACAGTGCGGGCTGTTACGACTCTTTTTATGAAGTAGATACCGCTGCCGCCTGGAAACCGTTGCTCCGGCTCATCAAAGTGCTCAACAAAACACCCGACAAAATAGAACAGGTGCTGGACGTGGACCAAACCCTCTGGATGCTTGCTCTAAACAATACGCTGGTGAATCTCGACAGCTACAACGGTTCTCTTTCCCACAATTATTACCTTTGGTTTGATACCACTGGTGTGGCGCATCCACTAATCTGGGACCTCAACATGGCTTTCGGCGGCTGGAGGCGCAACTTCAGCTTTGAACTTATGACCGACGATGATCTCATCCAGTACCAGCCGCTGGCAGAAATCAACAACGTCAAACGTCCGCTCATTTCAAAACTACTCGCCAACCCGCTTTACCGTAAAATTTACCTTGCACACATGCGCACCATCGTCAAAGACAACTTGACCAGTGGTACCTTGATGAAGCGGGCAGAGGTGTTGATGAAAGAAATTGACCCCTGGGTTAAGTTGGACTCTATGAAGCTTTACAGCTACACGGAATTTCAACAATCGATGAACAAAACCATGGAGAACGGCCCGGATAAAGTCATCGGTTTGCGGCAACTTATGGACAAACGCAGTGAATGGTTGCAAAAACACCCGCTGCTTACCAAAACAGCTCCTGTCATTTCTGAGGTAAAACACGTACAACAAGGTGAAAAATGGCTCATCACAGCCAAAACTGGCGACGCCAAAAGTTCGTGGCTTTTTTACCGCAACAACCCAGCTTTCGCCTTCAAACGCACCGCCATGTTCGACGACGGCACCCATGGCGACCTTGCTGCGGGCGATGGTATATTCACCAATGAGGTTGAGGCGGTATCTTTAACACATTATTACATCGCTGCCGACAACGACGAAGCGGCAAGCCTTTTCCCGGAAAAAGCCTCGCACGAGTTTTTAAAAGTACAGTAGCAAAACAGAAATCGGGGTTGTGCAAAAAGCCTGTTATTCAGACAAACAAAAACCACAATAAACCCACGAGCAGCACCGAGCCAAAGGTAATGAGCAGGTAAGGGCGAAGGTGAGCATGCCCGCGCAGGACGGCTACCGTTGTTTTAAATACCGTATTGGAAAGCATGGCTACCAACACAATTTTAGACGCCACGGCATTTTGGGAACCTTCCCTAACTTCCATCTGGGCACTGTTGATGGTGATGGCGTCAATGTCGGCTACACCGGAAATCAAGCCGGTCAGGTAGGCCCCGGAGGCACCCATCCATTTTTCGGAGTAATACAAAAGAAAGCCAATGGCGACGTACAGGATGCCGAAAAATACTGCATTTTTCAAATCCAGCGGGTTGCCCAATGGTATACCCTCAGCATCTTTTTGGGTTTCGCTGTCGCTTTTGGTGATGCGCCAAACTGCAAACAAACTGAGCAAAAGCATGATGCCGCATGGTACAGCAAGCCGGTAAGCAAGTCCCGGATTAAACAAAGCTGCAAGGGCTACCACACGCACATACATGATGGTGGACGCCAACAATATCCCGGCAGCATAAGCTTTGACAAGAGCAGGGCTTTCGCGGCTCCTAGCAGCAAAAACCCAGGCAACCATGGTGGAAGAAAACAAGCCGCCAAGCAGGGCGGTAATAAGAACACCATGCTTGGTCCCGCCAAATTTCAGCAACAGGTAACCAATGAAACTTAAGGAGGAAACAAAAACAATAATCCATCCTATGTCGCGGTAGTTGAGGATGCCTTCCGGACCGAAATCCTTGTTGGGCAGGTTGGGCAACAGGAGCAGGGCAATGATGAAAAACTTAATGAATGCCAACAACTCCTGGTCGGTAATTCGGGCTACAAAACTGTGAAACTCATCTTTCAAGGACAACAGCAACGTAACCGTAACTACCACAGCAAGCGCATTGTTCACCTGCCCATTCGCTACCATAATACCCAGAAAAAAGACAACTATGACGGCAAATTCGGTGGTAAGTCCGAATTTCCCTTTTTGTGCTTGAACATAATAAGCCACTGCCACAAGCAACAACAGCCCTGCAGTGGCCATTGGCAGCAAGGCCATGGTATAATCTTTGGCCAACATACCTGTTAAAAACCCAAAAATGCAAATCAATGGGAACGTGCGAAAACCAGCCAAATGCGGCTTTTCACTTTGGGTGCTGTGCTCACGTTCCAGCCCAATCACCAGGCCAATGCCCGTAGCGACCACCAGGCCCTGCAGAAACGGAGGAATGAATTGAAGCCATTCGATGGGTTCCATGACCCAAATATAGT
>Ga0105046_10003613_pt1 | contig 24562 bp, 18 predicted proteins | sample MAT03_FD_78385 | JGI IMG/M metagenome (GOLD analysis project Ga0105046, IMG submission 78385) | Freshwater microbial communities from Lake Fryxell liftoff mats and glacier meltwater in Antarctica - MAT-03 (megahit assembly) | ecosystem: Environmental > Aquatic > Freshwater > Ice > Liftoff...
GCCTGACGCCTCAAGCCTGACGCATCAGGCCTGACGCATCAAGCAGCCCCGCGTTCAGGCCCTGGCCGCGTGGGCACGACGGCGGATTTCCGGATCCAGCCACAGCTCGTCGAGCGCCGCAAAGCCCCATTGCGCCAGGGACTCGCGGCCGACAATGCGGTCGCTGCAGCCCGCGCGAGACAGGTCCAGCCGGCGCGGCGGCAGATGCATCTGCGTCAGCGTCGAGAAGAACACCTTGACGACAGGCGCGGCCAGCTGCTGTGCGTTCTGCTCGACCACCACCGCCAGCCGCGCTGACTCGAGCCGCACCAGCGAGCCGGTCGGATAGATGCCCAGGCTGCGCACGAAGGCCTGGAACAACTGCGGGTCGAAGTGCCCTGTCCACGAGGCCATGCGGGCGATCGACTCGGCCGGGTCCCAGCCGGCCTTGTAGGGCCGGTTCGAGGTGACGGCGTCGTAGACATCGCACAGCGCACCCATGCGCACGACGGTGCTGATCGCATCAGCTTCCAATCCATGCGGGTAGCCACCACCGTCGATGCGCTCGTGGTGATGCAGGCAGACCTCGAGCACTTGTTCATCCACACCACGCGCCTCGACCAGCATCTGGTGGCCGCGCTCGGGGTGCAGACGCACCAGCGCAAACTCCTCACTGGTCAGCTTGCCTGGCTTGTTCAGCACCTCCAGCGGCAGCACGGCTTTGCCCAGGTCATGCATCAGGCCGGCCAGCCCGGCGTTGCGGCAGGCGGCGTCGTCCAGGCCGAGTTGCCGGCCCAGCGAGACCATCAGCGCGCACACCGCCATCGAGTGCATGTAGCTGTAGTCGTCCTTGGTCTTCAACCGCGCCAGGCTGACCAGGGCGCCAGGGTTGCGCATCACCGAGGCCGAGATCTCCTCGACCAGCGGCCGGCAGGCCTCGGCGTCGACCGGCTGGCCCAGGCGCGCTTCGGCCAGCATCGACTGCACCGCCTCGCGGCCGCGGCGGCAGATGGCGGCGGCCTGCGTCAGTTCCTCATCGAACGAACGGCTGGCCGCCGACGGCTCGTGCGTGGGTTTGAGCACAGGCGGCGGCAGCGCCACGGGCAGCCGCGTCGGCACGGCTGCCACCCGGTCGCGCCGCGGCGCCGGAGCGTCGGGCTCGGGAGCCGCCACATCCAGGCCCAGCGCCGGGTCGATCCAGCAGGCGGGCACGCCGCTGGCCCGGATGCTGCGCAGATCGGCCGGGTCGTCGAGCGAGAACCGGGTCTTCCAGAAGGGATGCGACATCCATGACCCTTCCAGCCGGTGAATGTGCATGCCCAGCCGCAGCTGGGTGACGGGAATTTTCTTGAGCATCGCGGCCAATGAACTGACCACGATTTCGGCCGCCTTGCGGCCCGCCTTCAGAGCGCCGGGCGGCGGTCAGCGGAACTTGGGTTCGGGCACCGTGCGAAGTTCACCCGGAAGCGAGCCCAGGTACTGCGCGATCACGCGCAGTTCGGCCAGCGTGTAGGGCTTGGCGATGCCCACCATGACGGCGTTGTTGCGGCCCACCTGCTCCTTGCCCTGGATCTGATAGGACTTCAGCGCCACGTAGAGGTAGTCGGCATGCTGCCCAGCCAGCTTCGGGTAGGCCCCATCGATCGGCTTGTTGAAGTCGGCGCCGTGGCAGGACGCGCAGGCGCCCTTGGCCAGAAGCGCGGCCACCGCCGGCGACGCGGGCGGCGCGGCACGTTCGGCCACCGGCTTGATACCGCCGCGGCCCTGCTGCTCATAGAACGCGGCCACGTCGGCCATGTCCTTGTCCGACATCGAGCCGGCAGCGCCGCGCATCGTCGGATGCTTGCGGTCGCCTTTCTTGTAGGCGGCGAGTGCGGCAACGATGTACCTGGCGTTCTGGCCGGCGATCATCGGCACCCGATGCACTTCAGGGAAGCTCGCCTGGTAGCCAGGAATGCCGTGGCAGCCGCTGCAGCTGGCGATCAGCTTCTGGCCGGCGGCGGCATCCTGCGCTTGCGCGGCGCCTTGAAAGCCCGCCAGCGCCAGCAGCAGGGGAAGCAGAAAAGAGGCTCGGTTCATCGCGTTGATCGGCTCGATACAGGCTCGGTGCGGACAACTTTCGAGTATAGGCCCGACCCTTATACTGATTCGGCATTCCCTCCCAGTGCCCTGCCCCACCACCCGTGAGCGACTCCACGATGAAGTTCCATGGCTCCGACAGCTACGTCGCCACGCCTGACCTGATGCTCGCCGTCAATGCGGCAGTGACGCTCCAGCGCCCGCTGCTGGTCAAGGGCGAGCCCGGCACGGGCAAGACGATGCTCGCCGAAGAGGTGGCGCGCGCGCTCGACATGCCGCTGATGCAGTGGCACATCAAGAGCACGACCAAGGCGCAGCAGGGCCTGTACGAGTACGACGCCGTCAGCCGGCTGCGCGACAGCCAGATGGCCCGCGTCGACGACTCGCAGCGCGTCAGGGACATCGGCAACTACATCGTCAAGGGCGTGCTGTGGCTGGCCTTCACCGCCGAGCGGCCGGTGGTGCTGCTGATCGACGAGATCGACAAGGCCGACATCGAGTTTCCGAACGACCTGCTGCGTGAACTCGACCGCATGGAGTTCTTCGTCTACGAGACGCGCGAGACGGTGAGCGCAGTGCATCGCCCGCTGGTCTTCATCACCAGCAACAACGAGAAGGAACTGCCCGACGCGTTCCTGCGCCGCTGCTTCTTCCACTACATCAAGTTCCCGGAGGCCGAGACGATGCAGCGCATCGTCGACGTGCACTTCCCCGGCCTGAAGAAGCAGTTACTGGCCGCGGCGATGAAGACTTTCTACGAGGTGCGCAACCTGCCCGGGCTGAAGAAGAAGCCCAGCACCAGCGAACTGCTGGACTGGCTCAAGCTGCTGGTGGCCGAGGACATTCCGCTCGAGGTGCTGCAGAACAGGGACGAGAAGGTCGCCGTGCCCCCCCTGGTGGGCGCGTTGCTGAAGAACGAGCAGGACGTGACGCTGTTCGAGAAGCTGGTCTTCATGCAGCGGCACAACCGCTGAAGGACGACCCGGTGGCGGCCCCGCCCTGGCCCGACGCGGTCACCCTGCGCGGCAGCCATGCGACGCTGCAGCCGCTGCGGCCCGACCAGGAAGCCGCGCTGGCCCAGGCCGTGCAGGACGGCGAACTCTGGCGACTCTGGTACACCGCGATCCCCGCGCCCGAGCGCATGGGCGCCGAGATCGCACGCCGGCTGGCGCTGCGCGAAGCCGGCTCGATGCTGCCCTTTTGCGTGCTCGACGCCTCCGGCACTCCGGTGGGCATGACCACCTACATGAACATCGACGCGGTCCATCGGCGGGTCGAGATCGGCAGCACCTGGGCCGCCGCTCGTGTGCAGCGCACGTCGCTGAACACCGAGTGCAAGCGGCTGCTGCTGGGCCATGCCTTCGAGGCGCTGGACTGCATCGCGGTGGAGTTCCGCACGCACCGCTACAACACGCAGAGCCGGCGCGCCATCGAACGGCTGGGCGCACAGCTGGACGGCATGCTGCGCGCGCACCAGCGCGCCGCCGACGGCACGCTGCGCGACACCGCCGTCTACAGCATCACGGCGGCCGACTGGCCCGCCGTCAAATCTCACCTCGACTGGAAACTCAACCGCCCCCGACCCGAAGCCCCCGCCTCATGAGCAAGAAGAAGAACCTGAGCATCGACGACCTGTGGCGGCTCGAGCGCCTGGGCTCGCCCAGCCTGTCGCCCGACGGCGCGCAGGCGGTGCTCACGCTGAGCCGCTATTCGATGGAAGACAACAAGGCCAGCAGCTCGCTGTGGCTGCTGTCCACGCTGGGCGGCGAGCCGCGCCTGCTGACCGCCTGCGGCGACAAGGACGGGCAGCCGCGCTGGAGCCCCAAGGGCGACCGCATCGCCTTCGTCGCCAAGCGCGAGCAGCAGGGCAAGAAGGACGAAGAGCCGCAGCTCTACCTGATCGCCCCCGACGGCGGCGAAGCGCAGCGTGCGGCCACGGTGGCCACCGGCGTCGATGCCTTTCGCTGGTTTGCTGACGGGCGGCGCATCGCGTTTGTCTCCTGGGTGTGGCCAGAGCACAAGGGCGAGAAGGCGCAGGCAAACGCGCTGAAGGAATTCAAGGCGCGCAAGGAAACCGGCTACGCCACCAGCGAGGCGTTCTACCGCTACTGGGACCATCACGTTCCGATGGGCCGCGCGGCGCACCTGCACGTGATGGATCTGGGCCGCGGCGGCAAGCTGCGCGACCTGTTCGAGGGCACGCCCCACGAGCTGTCGCGCGGCGATCCAGACGCCAACTGCTTCGACGTCTCCCCCGACGGCAAGCGCATCGTCTTCGCCTTCGACCCGGCGGACGAGAAGCGCGTGGGCAACTGTCATGCGCTCGCAGAGATCGAGCTGAAGAGCAGGCACATCCGAGTGATCGCCCAAGACGCGGCCTGGGATTTCGGCGCGCCGCGCTACAGCCCGGACGGCCAGCGCGCCGCCTTCATCGCCAGCCACCAGGGGCTCAAGCACACGATGCCGGGGCAACTGGCGCTGTGGGAGCGCGAGACCGGCCTTTGGGAGACGGTCAGCGCGGAGTGGGACCACGAGGTGCACGCGCCGCTGCACTGGGAGGACGATGGCCAGGCGCTGCTGCTGTGCGCCGAGCAACACGGCCGGCGGCATCTGTGGCGCTTCGACCTGCCCGACCGCCGCGCCGAGGTGGTGGCGCGCGGCGGCTCAGTGCTGGCCTTCGACAAGGCCGCGGGCACGCTGCTGACGCTGGCCGACAGCGCGCTGCACCCGCCACAGGTCTTCGTGCAACTGCCCGGTGAAGCTGACCGGCGCATCGAACACTTCAACGACAAGCTGCTGAACCAGCGCGTCGTCGGCGCGGTCGAGGAGCGCTGGGTCAAAGGGGCACAGGGCGACCCGGTGCAGGTCTGGCTGACCTATCCGCCGGGCTTCGACGGCCGCAAGAAGACACCGCTGCTGCACTTGATCCACGGCGGCCCGCACACGGCCTTCGGCGATTCATGGCACTTTCGCTGGAACGCGCAGCTTCTTGCCGCCCAGGGCTACGTGGTTGCCGCCGTCAATTACCACGGCTCGAGCAGCTTCGGCTACGCTTTCCTCGACAGCATCACGCACCGCTGGGGCGAACTCGAGCTGCAGGATGTGGAGGCCGCGACCGACGCGTTGCTCGAGGAGCGCTGGGCCGATCCGCGGCGTGTCTTCGCCACCGGCGGCAGCTACGGCGGCTTCATGGTGGCGTGGATGAACGGCCATGTGGCGCCTGGCCGCTACGCGGCCTATGTCTGCCACGCTGGCTGCTTCGACTGGACGGCGATGTTCGCCGACGACGCCTACCCCTGGCATGCCAGGGAACTGGGCGCCTGGTACTGGGACAACCCGGCGCAGATCGCGCGCCAGAGCCCGCACAGCCTGGCCGGCCAGATGAGCACACCCACGCTGGTCATCCACGGGGCACTGGACTACCGCGTGCCCGATGCGCAGGGTCTGGCCTACTACAACACGCTGAAGGCGCGCCAGGTCGATGCCCGGCTGCTCTGGTTCCCCGACGAGAACCACTGGATCCTCAAGCCGCGCAACAGTCGGCTCTGGTACACCGAGTTCCTGGGCTGGCTCGAGCGCCACGACCCGGGCCGCAAGACGCGCGGCTGAGCCCCCCAGGAGCACCCCGATGCTGATCGACTTCTTCTACACCCTGCGTGCGGCCAAGCTGAAGGTCTCGGTCAACGAGTACCTGATGCTGCTGCGGGCGCTGCGCGAAGGCGTCATCGACGACGACGGCGGGCCCTCGGTGGACAAGTTCTACTATCTGTCGCGCGCCACGCTGATCAAGGACGAGACGCAGTACGACAAGTTCGACCGCGCCTTCTCGGCTTACTTCAAGGGCGTCGAGATGCTCACCGACTTCACGCAGGAACTTCCGCTGGAGTGGCTGCGCAAGACGCTCGAACTCGAACTCAGCGCCGAGGAGAAGGCGGCGATCGAGAAGATGGGCTGGGACGAGCTGATGGCGACGCTGAAGAAGCGTTTCGAGGAACAGAAAGAGCGCCACGAGGGTGGCAGCAAGATGATCGGCACCGGCGGCACCAGCCCCTTCGGCGCGTACGGCTACAACCCGCAGGGCATCCGCATCGGCCAGGACAAGGGCCGCAACAAGAGCGCGGTGAAAGTCTGGGACCAGCGCTCGTACAAGGACTACGACGACGCCAAGGAACTGGGCACGCGCAACATCAAGCTGGCGCTGCGACGTCTGCGCCGCTTTGCCCGCGAAGGCGCAGAGGAAGAACTCGACCTCGACGACACGATCCACAGCACCGCGGCCAACGCCGGCATGCTCGACATCAAGATGGTGCCCGAGCGCCACAACCGCGTGAAGGTGCTGCTGCTGATGGATGTCGGCGGCACGATGGACGAGCACATCCACCGCGTCGAGGAACTCTTCAGCGCGACCAAGACCGAGTTCAAGCACCTGGAGTTCTATTACTTCCACAACTGCGTCTACGACTTCATGTGGAAGAACAACCGGCGTCGCTTCAGCGAGAAGTTCGCCACCTGGGACCTGATCCGCAAGTACAACAAGGACTACAAGCTGATCTTCGTCGGCGACGCGACGATGAGCCCCTATGAGATCCTGCAGCCCGGCGGCAGCGTCGAATACAACAACGAGGAACCCGGCGCCGAATGGCTGCAGCGGCTCACGAATGCCTTCCCGCGATTTGCCTGGATCAACCCCGAGCCGCAAGGCGTGTGGGAGTACCGCCAGAGCATCGGCATCATGCGCCAGCTGATGAACCAGCGCATGTTTCCGCTGACGCTGACCGGTCTGGAAGGGGCGATGCGGCTGCTCAGCAAGTGATCCCGCCGGCCGGCTCGCGGCCGACCCGACCGGCGGCACTCCGGGCTGCGCTGGTGGCCTGTGGCGCGCTGCTGATGACGGGCTGCGCGCAGCTTGGACGAGTCAGCCCGTCTCCGGCTGCAGGCATGCCCACCGAGGCGGCGTCACCCGCCCCGGTGGTGCAGGTGGAGGCGCCACCCGTGCTGCGCGCGCTGCTCGAACGCCACCTCGACCTCGTGCGCATGCCCGGCCTCGCGCAGGGCGACGCGGTCACCGATGCCGAGTGGTCGCGGCTGGCCGATGCCGCGCCGGCGCAGGTGCGCGAACTGCTGCAGACCGAGGGCTACTTCGATCCGCAGGTGCAGGTGCTGCGCGACGCCGATCCCGCCGGCGGGCCACTGCCGCGCACGCGCATCGTGGTCGAGCCCGGGGCGCGGGCGCTTGTCGGGCGGCTGCAGTTCGAGTTCGAAGGCGAACTCGAGCGCACCCGCGTGGCCGGCGACGCCTCTGCGCGCGCGCTGGCCGACGATCTGCGGCGCGGCTTCGCCCTGCCCACCGGCGCCGCCTTCCGCAACGCGCAGTGGAGCGAAGCCAAGGCGCGGGCCCTGGCGCGCCTGCGCGCAGCCGGTTACGCCGCGGCCAACTGGAGCGGCACCAGCGCCGAGGTCGACACCGCCACGCAGCGCGTGCGTCTGTACCTTGCCGCCGACAGCGGGCCGCTGTTCCGCAGCGGCGAGCTGCGCATCGAGGGCCTGCAGCGCCAGGACGCGCAGACGGTGCGCAACCTGGCGGCCTTCGCCCCGGGCACGCCGGTGACCGAGGCGATGTTGCTCGACTTTCAGGAGCGCCTGCAGGGTTCGGGCTTGTTCGACAGCGCCACCGTGTCGCTGCAGACCGACCCGTCCACCGCCGGTGCGGCGCCGATCGTCGTCAGCGTGCTCGAGGCGCCGCTGCAGGTCTACACGGTCGGCGTGGGTATCAGCGCCAACACCGGGCCGCGGGTCTCGGTCGAACATGTCTACCGACGCGTGTTCGGCGCCGCCGCCACCGCGCGCAACAAGCTCGAGTGGGGCCGCGACCGCCAGGCCTGGGACGGCGAGCTCTCGAGCCACACGCGCGCCGGCCTGCAGCGCAACCTGCTGGGCGGCGCGGTCGAGCGGCTGCAGACCAGCAGCGACGTGGTGCTGGCGCAGCGCCTGCGGCTGGGGCGCGCGCGCGACGACCCCAGGCGCGAACAGCTGCGCTTCATCGAGGCCGAGCGCTCGGTGCGCAGCACGGCCACGACGCGCGCCGAGAGCCTTGCGCTGTCGCTGAACCAGCATGTGGTTCGGCGCATGCTCGACAGCGTGATCCTGCCCACCGAGGGCTACACCCTGTCGCTGCAGGGCGGCCTGGGCAGCTCGCACAGCACCGACGCATCCGGCGGCGCCTTTGCGCGGATGTACGGCCGGCTGACCGCCTATCGGCCGCTGCCGGCCGGCTGGTTCGGCCAGGCGCGGGTCGAACTCGGGCAGATCGTCGGGCCCGGGCGCGCGTCGGTGCCCGAGGCGCAGTCCTTTCGCGCCGGCGGCGACGACTCGGTGCGCGGCTACGCCTTCCGCAGCCTGGGCCCGCTGGACAACGGCGCGGTATCCGGCGGTCGAGTGCTGTTCACGGCCAGCGGCGAAGTGGCGCGGCCGCTGTCGGCCAACCTGCCCGCGCTGTGGGGCGCGCTCTTCGTCGATACCGGCAACGCCGCCGACAGCTGGGGCACGTTGCACCCGGCGCTGGGCCTGGGCGCCGGCCTGCGCTGGCGCAGCCCGGTGGGCCCGCTGCGTGTCGACTGGGCCTGGGGCCGCGAGACCCGGCGCGCGCGGCTGCACTTCAGCGTCGGCATCGCGTTTTGAGGCCGCCCGGATGAGCCGCCGAGGATGAACGCGCTGCGTGTGCTGTGGCAACTGCTGCGGCCTTCGGTCGCCATGCTGGCCGGCGTGTTGGCGCTGGTGCTGGCGCTGGCCGGAGGCGCATGGTGGCTGATCGGCACGCCCGCGGGCGCCGCCTGGCTGCTGCCGCGGCTGCCCGGCGTGCAGGCCGAGGATGTGCAAGGCAGGCTGCTCGGGCCGCAACTCAGCGTGCGCCGCCTGGTGGTGCAGCAGGGGCCGCAGGAACTGGCCATCGACGATCTGCGCATCGAGGGCCTTTCGTGGACCTGGCGGCCGGCCCCCAGCACCTGGATCGGCCTGCAGGCCAGCGCGCTGACGGCCGCACGCGTGGTGCTGCAGACCGGGCCGGCATCGGCCACGCCGGCATCGCTGCCGGCCTCGTTGCAATGGCCGCTGCGGCTGGATCTGCCGCGTGTGCAGGTGGGCGAGTTGCAGGTTGACGGCTTGGCGCCGCTGCGCGATCTTCGGCTGGCATTGCAGGCCGGTGAGCAGGCGGGTGAGCAGCACCGCATCGACGAGCTCGCCTTCGTCTGGGACCGCCTGCAGGCCAGCGGCGGCGGACTCACGCTGCAGACCACGGCACCTTTTGCACTGCAAGGCACGCTGCAGCTGGCTGAGCGGGCCGAGCCGGCGAAGGCACCACGCTGGCAGGCCGATGTGCTGGCGCGCGGCACGCTGGAGCGGCTGACGGTCGCAGCCACGCTGCGCGGCGGCAGCGTCCGGCCGGGGGCGGGCGCGGGCAGCCGCAACGTGCCTTCGCTGGACGCGCAGGCCGAGCTCGCGCCCTTCGCGCCGTGGCCGCTGCGCTCGCTGGTCGGCCGCACGCAGGCGCTGGATCTGTCGGCGCTGGTCAGCGGCTGGCCGCAGACCCGGCTGGCCGGCCAGGTGGACATCAGCAGCAGCAGCCGCGATGCCCCGGTGGGCGCCGAGTTGCGGCTGGACAACCTGCTGCCGGGCCGCTGGGAGCAGGGGCGGCTGCCGCTGACCCGGCTGGCGATGTCGCTGCGCGCCGACCCGAAACAACCCGATCGACTGCAGCTGGGCGCTTTCACCCTGGCGCTGGGCGACGCCGGCACCTGGCGCGGCAGCGGGCGCTGGCAGGGGCCGGCGCTTCAGTTGGAGACCCAGCTCGACACCGTGCGCCCGCAGCAGCTGCAGACCGGCGCCGCGGCGATGAGCCTGTCCGGACCGCTGGCACTGACACTCAGCGGGCTGCCCTCGCCCGACACGCTGGGCGAAGCGGCCTGGCCGCCGCTGAAGGCGCTGGTGCTGGAGCTTCGCGGCACGCTCGACGGCCGGCTGGCCGAGACACCGCAGCCGCTGCGGGTGGAGTTCGACGCGCGCGTGTCCGATGGCCGGTTGCAACTGCGCACGCTGCAAGCCGGGGCCGGCGCCGCGGCGGCGCGCGGCCAACTGCAGGCCCTGCGCGGCGCCACCGGCGGCTGGCAGGTGTCGGGCGATCTGGCGCTGAGCCGCTTCGACCCGCTGCCCTGGTGGTCCGGCGCACCGGAGGCCTTGCGCCGCGGCCCGTACCGGCTGAGCGCCGACGCGCGCTTCGAGCTGCAACTGCCGCCCGGCGCGCTGCAGATGACGCCGCTGGCGCTGGCGCCCCGGCTGGCCGGCAGCGGGCGGCTGGAGGTTCGCGATTCGCTGATCGCCGGTGTGCCGTTGACGGCCGCGCTGCAACTCGGCCGCGACGCCGGCACGCCCGACACGCCCAGCCGCCTGCGCGGCGACATCACGCTGGGCGGCAACCGGCTCGCCATCGATGCCGCCGGCAACCCGCTGGGCGACGGGCGAAGCGACCAGGTGAAGCTGGACCTGCAGGCCGGCGACGTCGCCACCCTGGCGCCGCTGCTGCGGCTGTGGCCCGAGCTGGCCGCCTGGGCACCGCGCCAGGGGCGGCTCGACGCACGCGTCGAAGCCACCGGGCGCTGGCCCGTGCTGCGCACCAGTGGCCAGGTGCGCGCCGAACGGCTGCAGCTGGGCACGCTGGCGCTGCAAAGCGGCGATGCCAGCTGGACCTTGGGCAGCGCCGACACGAGCAGCGGCGAGCCGCTGTCGATGCGCCTGCAGGCGACCGGCTTTCGCTGGGGCGAGCAGCGCGTCGCGCAACTGCGCGCCGAAGTCGGCGGTACCTGGGCGCGCCATCAGATACAACTGAACGCCAGCTTGCCGAAGGCGCCGCCGGACTGGCTGGCCGACCTGAGCGGGCAGCGCGCGCGCGCCGGCATGCTGGCCGAACTGCGCGCCGATGGCCGCTGGAGCGGCAGCCCCGCCGGCGGCATCTGGCGTGCCGAGGTGTCGCGTCTGCGCCTGGCCGGCTGGGATGGCCGCGCTGCGCTGCCCGCGCTGGACGCCGCTGGCGGAACAGCAATCGCTGCACCAGCGGCACCAGCGGCACCAGCGCCACCAGCGGCCCCGTCGCCACGCACTGCCACGGCCGAACCCGCCGACTGGCTGGACCTGCGCAACCTGCGCGCCGAGCTGCGCTTCGGCCCCGGCGGCGAGTTGCTCGGTGGCAGTGCCGAGCCCGGACGCGCGCGCGTGGCTGGCGTGCTGACGCTGGCCTGGCAGCGTGCCGAGCTCGACCTCACCGGCGCCCGCGCCGCCTACACGCTACGCGCCGAGGTGGCGCCCTTCGCGGTGGCGCCGCTGCTGGCGCGCGCGCAGCCGTCGATGGGCTGGGGCGGCGACCTCAGCGTGCGCGCCGCGCTCGACCTGCGCGCGGCCGAGCGCTTCGAGGCCAACGTCAGCATCGAGCGGGCCGACGGCGACCTGACCACCGGCGGCGCGACCAGCCCGGCCGGCGGCGGCATGCTGCTGCTGGGCCTGACCGAACTGCGGCTGGGCCTGACGGCACGCGACGGCCAGTGGCTCTTTTCGCAGGCGATGAATGGGCGCACGCTGGGCGAGGTGGCTGCCACGCTGCGCGTGCGCACTGCGCCGGCTGACCGCTGGCCGGGGGCCGAGGCGCCGATCGACGGGCAGCTCGACGCGCGTGTCGGCAACCTCGGCATCTGGAGCGCCTGGGCGCCCCCGGGCTGGCGCCTGGGCGGCACGCTGCGCACCAGCGTGGCGGTCGGCGGGCGCTTCGGCGCGCCCGAGTACCGCGGCGAACTGCGCGCCAGCCGGGTGGCCGTGAGCAACCCGCTGCAGGGCGTGGCGCTGGACGCCGGCGAGGTGCTGGTCACGCTGCAGGGCGATCGCGCGCGCATCGACACCTTCACGCTGCGCGGCGGCGAAGGCACGCTCAGCATCAGCGGCAGCGCCGCGCTGGGCGCGCAGCCGTCGGCACAACTGCAGTTGCAGGCGCAGCGTTTTCGCGTGCTCGGGCGTGTCGACCGTCAACTGGTGGTCAGCGGCAGCGCCGAGCTGGCCCTGGCAGCCGCGCGCACCCAACTCGACGGCCGCTTTCGCGTCGACGAAGGCCTGTTCGACGCCAGCCGTGCCGATGCACCCACGCTGGACGACGACGTGAGCGTGCGCCGCCCGGGTGACCCCCCGGTCGACAACGATGCCGACGCGGTGCCCACCACGAGGCGCGACCTGCGCGTGGGCGTCGAAATCGACCTGGGCGAACGGCTGCGCGTGCGCGGCCGCGGCCTGGACACCACGCTGCGCGGCCGCGTGCGCGTGAGCACTCCCGGCGGGCGGCTGGCGGTGGTCGGCAGCGTGCGTGCGGTCGAGGGCACCTATGCCGCCTACGGCCAGCGGCTGGAGATCGAGCGCGGCGTGGTCGAGTTCTCCGGCTCCCTGGAGAACCCCCGGCTGGACATCCTGGCGCTGCGTCCGAACCTGGACCAGCGCGTCGGCGTGCTGGTCAGCGGCAGCGCGCTGGCGCCGCGCGCGCGGCTGTACAGCGAACCCGACATGAGCGACACCGACAAGCTCTCCTGGCTGGTGCTGGGGCGGCCCTCGGGCGGCCTGGCGCGCACCGACACCGCGCTGCTGCAGCGCGCCGCCGTGGCGCTGCTGGCCGGCGAAGGCGAAGCACCGACCGACCGACTGTTGCGCAACCTGGGTCTGGACGAGCTCTCGCTGCGCCAGTCGGACGGCGAGGTGCGCGAGACCGTCGTCACCGTCGGCAAGCAGCTCTCGCGCCGCTGGTACGTGGGTTATGAGCGCGGCGTCAACGCGGCCACCGGCACCTGGCAGCTGATCTACCGCATCGCCCAGCGCTTCACGCTGCGTGCGCAGTCGGGGCTGGACAACTCGCTCGACCTGATCTGGATCTGGCGGCTGGATTGACACCCCGGTCGGCCGGAGGCTGCGTGCCAGAATCGACGCTTCGCCGCCGTAGTTCAACGGATAGAACGGGCGCCTCCTAAGCGCCAGATACAGGTTCGATTCCTGTCGGGGGCGCCAGCAGCGCATGACGCGCAGCGCCGCGATGGTGCGGCGGCAGCGGCGCCACGATGACCACCTCCACATCGCTCTTCACGCCCCTGCGGCGCCCGGCCTTTCGCGGCCTGTGGGCCGGCGGTTCGGTGTACTTCATCGGCAACGCGATGCAGGTCATGGCCGCGTCGTGGCTGATGATCGAACTCACCGGCTCGTCCTTCCTCGCGGCGCTGGTGCAGACCGCGGTGTTCTTGCCGATGTTCATGCTCTCGCTGCCGGCCGGCGTGCTGGCCGACCTCACCGACCGCCGGCGGCTGATCATCGTTTCTCTGGCAGTGCAGACCGTCATCGTCGCGCTGCTGGCCGCGTTGCTGCTGGCCGGCTGGGCCGGGCCGGCGACGCTGCTGGCGCTGACCTTCCTGGCCGGCTGCTGCACCGCGCTGCTGTCGCCGGCCTGGAACTCGACCGTCATCGACGCCGTGCCGCGCGAAGACCTGCCGCAGGCCATTACCGCGATGGGCATGTCCTACAACGCCGCACGGGCGGTCGGGCCGGCGCTGGCCGGCGTCGTCTTCGCGCTGGTCGGGGCCGGCTGGAACTTTGCCCTGGCCGCCGCCGGCACGCTGGTGTTGCTGCAGACCGTGCGCCGCTGGCCGCCCAGGCCGCATCCGATCTCGCGCCTGCCCGCCGAGCGGATGTGGGGCGGCATGGTCAGCGGGCTGCGCTTTGCCTGGCACAGCGAACTGATCCTGGCGCAACTGGTGCGCACGGTGGCCTACAGCGGCGCTGGCTCGGCGCTATGGGCGCTGCTGCCGGTGATCGCCCAGCGCCAACTGGGGCTGGGGGCCGCGGGCTTCGGTCTGCTCATGGCCTGCCTGGGCGGCGGCGCGGTGGCCGCCGGGCTGGTCATCGGCCGCCTGCGGGTGCGCTTCGGGCTCGAGCTGCTGGTGGCGGTGGCCTGCGCCGTCTATGCGCTGGTGATGCTGGCGGCGGCGCTGGTGCGCTGGCCACCGGTGGTGTATGCAGCGCTGGTGCTCGGCGGCGCAAGCTGGATGACCGTGATGTCGACCTACAACACCGCCACCCAGACCAGCGCGCCGCCCTGGGTGCGCTCGCGCGCGGTATCGATGCACATGGTGGCCGCGCTCGGCTCCTTCGCGCTCGGCTCGGCGGTCTGGGGCGCGCTGTCCGATCTGCTCGGCCTGACGCCGGCGCTGTGCCTGGCGGCCGCGGCAATGGCCGCCGGCCTGCTGCTGGCGCGGCGCTTTCCGCTGCGCATGGGCGAGAAGCAGGAGGTCACGCCGGCCAGCGCCTTCGAGGACCTGCAGGACCTGCAACTGGCCTGGCAACCGGGCCACGAAGACGGGCCGGTGGCGGTGGAGTTCGGCTACCGCATCCGCACCGACGACACCGAGGCCTTCCTCGACGCGCTGACCCAGTTGCGCGGCCCGCGCAAGCGCGACGGAGCCACCTTCTGGCGCATCTACCGGGACCTGTCGGACCCGACGCGCTACGTCGAGCGCTTCATCGTCGAGTCCTGGGCCGGCTACCTGCACCAGCGCGCCCGCGCCACCCAGGCCGACCAGACGCTGGAGGCGCAGGTGCGCAGTTTCCTGCTGCCCGACGAAGCGGTCACGACGGCGCACTTCATCGCCGAGCGCTGACACGCTGACAGGCTTGCGCTTTGGCGGCCGCCGGTCGCCGGGGCGACAGCCCGCGGGCACGCGGCACCAGACAATCGCCGCCATGGGCACCCTCACACTCGTCCGCCATGGCCAGGCCAGCTTCGGCAGCGAAGACTACGACCGACTGAGCGAACTCGGCCAGCGCCAGTGCCGCCGCCTGGGCGAGCATCTGTGCCAGCGCGGGCTGCGCTTCGAGGCCGTGCTGACCGGGCGTCTGAAGCGCCACGCGCAGTCCTACGACGCACTGGCCGAGGGCCTGCAGCAGCGGCCCGTGCCTCTGGTCTGGCCCGGCCTGGACGAATACGACAGCGAGGCGCTGGTGCGCTCCATCCACCCCGAACCGCTGCAGCGTGCCAGCACGCCCGATCAGGTGCGCGAGCACTTCCGCCTGCTGCGCCGCGCACTGGCGGCGTGGATGGCCGGGCAGACACAGCCGGCGGGCATGCCCACGTGGCCGCAGTTCCAGGCCGGCGTGGTCGGCGCGCTCGACCATGTGCGCCAGCAGCACCAGGGCGAGGTGCTCATCGTCTCTAGCGGCGGCCCGATCGCCACCGCGGTCGGCCATGTGCTCGGGCTGGCGCCGGAGAGGGTGATCGAGCTCAACCTGCGCATCCGCAACAGCGCGCTGACCGAGTTCAGCTTCTCGTCGTCGCGCCACCTGCTGATCAGTTTCAACGGCATTCCGCACCTAGAGACACCCGAGCACACCGGCTGGGTGACGCATGCCTGAACCGATGGCGCCCCTGGACTGACCGCCGCCGCCGCCGCCCCTGAACCCCAGCACCACGAGCTCGCATGCGACAACTCGAGACCGACTACCTCGTCATCGGCGCCGGCGCCACCGGCCTGGCCTTCGCCGACACCCTGATCGACCACAGCAACGCGCACATCACGCTGGTCGACCGCCGCGGCAAGCCCGGCGGCCACTGGACCGACGCCTACGGTTTCGTCACGCTGCACCAGCCCTCGGCCTTCTACGGCGTCAATTCGACCGAACTGAGCGGCGGGCGCAAGGACGTGGTCGGCCTCAACGCCGGGCTCGGCGAACTGGCCTCGGGCGCCGAGGTGGCCGGCTACTTCGACCGCGTGATGAACCAGCGCCTGCTGCCCAGCGGCCGCGTGCGCTGGCTGCCGATGAGCGAGCACCTCGGCGACGGCCGCGTGCAGAACCTGCTCTCGGGCGAAGCAACGCAGATCGTCGTGCGGCGCAAGACCGTCGACGCCCACTATCTGTGCCCGGCGATCCCGGCCACGCAAGCCCCGCGCTTCGAGGTGGGCGCCGGCGTGCGCCTGCTGCCGCCCGGTGCCCTGCCGGGGCTGTGGCAGACGGCGGCGCAGGAGCGATGGCCCGAGCGCTTCGTCGTGCTCGGCGCCGGCAAGACGGCGATGGACACCTGCATCTGGCTGCTGCAGTCGGGCGCCGCGCCCGAGTCGATCCGCTGGGTGATGCCGCGCGACTCCTGGCTGGTCAACCGCATCACCACGCAGAACACGCCGGAGTTCTTCGAGGCGGCCATCGGCGGCCAGGCCGACCTGCTGCAGGCGCTGGCCGAAGCGCAGTCGGTCGAAGACCTGTTCCTGCGCCTGGAGGCCTGCGGCCAAGTGCTGCGCATCGACCGCGAGCGCTGGCCGACGATGTTCCACCTGGCCACCGTCTCGCCCGCCGAGGTGGCGTTGCTGCGCCAGGTGCGCGATGTGCTGCGCCTGGGCCGCGTGCGCTCGATCAGCGCGGGCGAGATGGTGCTCGAGCAGGGCCGGGTGGCGGTCGAGCCGGGCACGCTGTTCATCGACTGCACCGCGTCGGCGGTGTGGCCGCGGCCGCTGCGGCCTACTTTCGAAGGCCGGCACATCGTACTCAACATGCTGCGCCTGCCCCAGCCGACCTTCAGCGCGGCGCTGATCGCCTGGGTCGAGGCGAACATCGACGACGAGCGCCAGAAGAGCCGCCTGTGCAGCGCCGCGCCCTTCCCGCACACGCTGGCCGACTATCCGCGCGCGATGATGGCCAGCCTGTGGAACCAGGCCCAGTGGGGCCAGCACCCTGCCCTGCGTCAATGGATGCGCGAGAGCCGGCTCGACGGCTTCGGCAAGCTGGTCGCCGAAGCCGACCGCAACGATGCCGGCAAGATGGCGATCCTGGCGCGATTGAAGGTGCAGGCCATGGCGGCGATGGGCAATCTGCAGAAGCTCAGCGCTGCCGCACCCACTGCGCCCGCCGCGCGCTGACTCAGCCGCCCACGCCCGCAGAGATTCGGCGCGCCAGCGCCACCAGCGAACGATCGCTGCCCGCCGGACCGAGCAGCGAGAAGCCGAGCGGCGCGCCCAGCCGCGTCGCGCCCGGGATCGAGATCTGCGGCAGCCCGGACAGCCCGGCGATGCACAGCAGCCGGATGGCGCGGTTGCGGTAGTCGTCGAGCGTGGACTCGGCCGCGCTGCACAGCGGGGCGATGTCGGGCATGGTGGGCAGCAGCAGCACGCCGTCGGCGCCCAGCAGCGCCTTGATGTGTCGACGGAAGGCGGTACGGAACTCGTTCGCCGCCGCCAACTGCGCATCAGTGACCTGCGCCGACCAGGCGAAGCGGTCACCGACGCCCGGGCCCATCGGCGGCGCGTAGCGCGTGATCAGCGGGCCGTTGGTCATCCAGGCCTCGCGGCCCTGCAGATGGCGGAAGTGCCAGTACATGGCGTCGAAGCTGTCGAGGGCGACCACCGCCGACTGTGCCGCGCCGCAGGCCGCCTCGGCCGCCTGAACCATCGGCGCCAGCGCGGCGTGCACTTCGCCGTCGACCAGCGCCCAGGCGTCGGCGGGGCGCAGCAGCCGCACCGGCGCGGGCTCCGGCAGCGGCGCCGGATCGGCACCCAGCAGCACCTCGGCGACGCGCTCGAAGCTGGCGATGTCGCGCGTGAACCAGCCGCAGGTGTCGAAACTCGGCCCCAGGTCGAGCACGCCGGCCAGCGAGACCCGGCCATGCGTGGGCCGCAGCCCGACCAGCCCGCAGTGGCTGGCCGGCGCGCGCACCGAGCCGCCGGTGTCGCTGCCCAGCGCCAGATCGCACAGCCGGTTCGACACGGCCGATGCCGAGCCCGAAGACGATCCGCCCGCGATGCGATCGGGCGCCGCGCCGTTGATCGGCGAGCCGAAGTGCGCGTTCTGGCCGTTCATGGAGAACGCGAATTCGTCGGTGACGGTCTTGCCGACGAAACGCGCGCCAGCGTCCAGCAGCGCCTGCACGGCCCAGGCATGGCGCGTCTTGATGCCCGACATCGCCAGCAGGAAGGGGCTGCCGCCGCCGGTGGGATAACCGGCCACGTCGTACAGATCCTTGACGCCGAAGTCCAGCCCGCACAAGGGGCCGCTGGCGGCGCGCGCGACCGGCACGTCGGGGTACGGGACGAAAGCGTGGGCGGGGTCATGCAGGGGCATGGTGGGCTCGATGGGGTCAGGCGGCGGCCTCGACCGTCGCATCGGTGCGCAGGCAGCGCACGCGGTGCCCGGCGGACAGCTCCAGCGGCGGCGGCTGCTGGGTGCGGCAGGCGTCCTGCGCCAGCGCGCAGCGTTCGGCGAAAGCGCAGCCCGGCGGCAGCTGCGACAGATCGGGCGGCGAGCCGCCGATCGTCAGCAGCCGCTGCCCGGGCTTGGGCGCACCATGCGCGCGGCCCAGCAGCAGCGCGCGGGTGTAAGGGTGGCGCGGGTTGCGGATCAGCGTGCGGGCGCTGCCCTCTTCGACGATGCGCCCGGCATACATCACCGCGATGCGGTCGGCCACCTCGACCGCGGCGCCGATGTCGTGCGTCACGAAGATCACGCCCAGGCCGAGTTCCCGCTGCAGATCACGCAGCAACAGCAGGATCTGGATCTGCACCGTGGCATCGAGCGCGGTGGTCGGCTCGTCGGCCAGCAGCAGCTGCGGCTTGCAGGCCAGCGCCAGCGCGATCATGGCGCGCTGGCGCATGCCGCCGCTCATCTCGTGCGGGTAGGCGCCCAGCCGCCGCTCGGGGCTGGGGATGCGCACACGCTCGAACAGCTCCAGCGCACGCTGGCGCGCCGCGGCGGCACCGATCGGCTCGTGGCGGCGGATCGATTCGATGATCTGCGCGCCCAGCGTGTACACCGGGTCCAGCGCCAGCAAGGGCTCCTGGAAGATCATCGACGCGACCTTGCCGCGGAAGTCGGCCAGCGCACGTTCGCTCAGCGCCAGCACATCGTGGCCGGCCACCTGCACGCGCCCGCCCATCGTGGTGCGGCGCATCGGATGAAGCCGCAGCAAGGTGCGCAGCGTGACGCTCTTGCCCGATCCCGACTCTCCGATCAGCGCCACCACCTCGCCGCGCTGCACCTGCAGGCTCACGCCGTTGACGGCCTTCACCGGCGCGCGGCCGCCGGTGAAGGTGACCGTCAGGTCTTCGATCCGGACCAGCGGCTCTTCCATCGTCAGGCCAGTGCAGCAGAAACGGCCGCCGCGCTGTGCCCGCTGCCCGGCTCGTGCACCAGGCAGGCGACCCCGGCGCCGCCGGCGAAGCCGCTGCGCGCGGGCGCACGCTGGCCGCACACCGGCTCGGCGATCGGGCAGCGCGGGTGGAAGCGGCAGCCGCTGGGCGGGTTGATGGGGTTCGGCGGGTCGCCGGCCAGGGGTGCGCGCTCGGTGCGCCTGTCCGGGTCGAGTGTCGGCATCGACGACAGCAGCGCGCGTGTGTAGGGGTGGCGGGCGGCGCCGAACAACTCGGCCGAGGGCCCCAGCTCGGCCACCTCGCCCAGGTACATCACCATCACGCGGTGCGACATGTACTGCACCACGTTGAGGTCGTGGCTGATGAAGACATAGGTCAGGCCGAAATCGTCCTTCAAGTCGAGCAGCAGGTTCAGCACCTGCGCCTCGACCGACTTGTCCAGCGCCGACACCGCTTCATCAAGGATCACCACGCGCGGCTGCAGCGCCAGCGCACGCGCGATGTTCACGCGCTGGCGCTGGCCGCCCGAGAGCTCGTGCGGATAGCGCTCGGCAAAACGCCCGGCGTCCAGCCCGACCTTGCCCAGCAGTTCACGCGCGCGCTTGACCGAATCGGCCTGCGACAGCCCGTGCACCATCGGCCCGAAGGCCACCGAGTCCTGGATCGTCAGCCGCGGGTTGAGCGAGGCGTAGCTGTCCTGGAACACCATCTGCACCTGGCGCCGGTACTCGCGCAGCGGCAGGTCGCGCGAGCCCACGGCGGCGCCTTCGAAGATCACCTCGCCGGCGGTCGGCTCGATCAGGTGCATCAGCAGCCGCGCCGTGGTGCTCTTGCCGCAGCCCGACTCACCCACCACGCCCAGCGTCTCGCCGGCGAAGACCTGGAAGTCCACGCCGTCGACCGCGCGCACCAGCCCGCCGCCGCGGCCGATCAGGTCTTTCTTCAGCGGAAAGTGCTTGACCAGCCCACGCACGGTCAAGAGCGGCTGCGCGCCGCTCATTGTTTGTTGTCCATCGCCGAGCGCAGCCCGTCGGACAGCAGGTTGAAGGCGATCGAGGTGACGAAGATCATCGCCCCGGGCAGCGCCGCCACCCAGGGCTGGCTGTAGATGGCGGTGCGCAGCGTGTTCAGCATCAGGCCCCACTCGGGCTCGGGCGGCTTCACGCCCAGGCCGAGGAAGCTCAGGCCCGACGCCAGGATCATGCACACCGCGATCAGGCTGGTGGCGTAGACGAAGATCGGCCCGAGCACGTTGCCCAGCACGTGCACGCGCACGATGGTGAAGCCACCGGCGCCCGAGGCGCGCGCGGCCTCGACATAGTCGCGCGTGCGCACCTGCGTGGTCACGCTCTCGGCCACGCGGGCGATCGGCGGGATGAACACGATGGTCAGCGAGATCAGCGAGTTGGTGATGCCCGCGCCCAGCGCACCCGACAGCGCGATCGCCAGCAGCACCGAGGGGAAGGCGTAGAACACGTCGATCGTGCGCATGATCGCGGTGTTGACGAAGCCGCCCGCGTAGCCGGCCAGGATGCCGACGGTGGCGCCGAAGACGAAGGCCAGCAGCACGGGCGTCAGACCCATGAAGAGCGACAGCCGCGCGCCGACGATCAGCCGGCTGAGCATGTCGCGGCCGAGTTCGTCGCTGCCCAGCGGGTAGCCCTCGGTGCCGATCGGCTTGAGCCGGTTGAGCATCGACGCCTGCAGCGGATCGGCCGGCGCCAGCCAGGGGCCGAAGATCGCCATCAGCAGCAGCAGGCCCACCGCGATGGCGGCGCCGACCGCCACCCGGTCCTGCCCGAAACGCCCGATCACCGAAGCCCAGTAGCCGCGTGCGCTGGGCCCGGGCGCGGACGGGCTCGGGGGGCTGGGTGGGCTGATGACCGCACTCATCGGGTCAGGCCCGTGCGATGCGCGGGTCGAGCATCGTCTGCACGATGTCGACGACCATGTTCAGCACCACGAAGAACATCGCCAGCACGAGGATGGTGCCCTGCAGCAGCGGCAGGTCGCGCTGGAAGATCGCGCTGTTGAGCAAGAAGCCGGTGCCGGGCCAGGCGAACACGGTCTCGATCAGGATCGAGCCGCCGAGCAGGTAGCCCAGTTGCAGCCCCATCACCGCCAGCGCCGTGGGCGCGGCGTTCTTCACCACGTGCAGGAACACGCCCAGGTGCGTCAGGCCCTTGGCGCGCAGGCCGACGATGAACTCCTGCGCCAGGATCTCGGCCACCAGCGCACGCACGGTGCGCGCGATGATGCCCATCGGGATCACCGACATCGTGATCGCCGGCAGCAGCATGTGCTTCAAGTGCTCCCAGTCCCAGGCCCAGTTGCTCGAGCCGCCGGGGCCGGCGCCGCTGGCCGGCAGCCAGTTCAGCTGCGCGGCGAAGATGATCACCAGCACCATGCCCAGCCAGTAGTGCGGCACGCTGACGCCCAGCACACTGAGCATCGACGCGCCGCGGTCCAGCCAGCTATTGCGGAAGTAGCCGGCGACGAAGCCGAAGAAGCTGCCGAGCACGAAGCCGATGAGTGTGGCCACCACCGCCAGCCGCAGCGTGTTGACGACCGCCGTCAGCACCTCGCTCGAGACCGGGCGGTTGCTGGCGATCGAGGTGCCCAGGTCGCCGTGCAGCGCGCGCCAGACCCAGCTGACGAACTGCTCGGGCAACGAGCGGTCCAAGCCGTAGAGCGTGCGCAACTGTGCCTGCAGATCGGCGCTGGCGTCGGGCGGCAGGATCGAGACCAGCGGATCGCCCGGCGCCAGGTGCACGAGCGAAAAGCACACCAGCGCGACGCCGCCCATGATGGGCAGCGCGTAGAGGATGCGACGCAGCAGGTAGGCGAACATGCGGCGCCGCGATCAGCCCCGGGCCCGGGCGATCACTCGATCGACATCGTGGCGATGTCGATGAACCAGCTGCGCGGCTGCACCACGCCCTTGACCTTGGCCGACATCGCCCGCGGGCCCACGTCGTGGGCGATCCAGATGAACGGCGCTTCCTCGACGATGCGCGCGTGCAGCTTGGCCAGCGCGGCGTCGCGCGCCTTGTCGTCGAAGCTGGTGCGGGCATCGGCGATCAGCTTGTCGAACTCGTCGTTGCCGAAGTAGCCCCAGTTGTTGCTCACCGGCGGGAAGGTCTTGGTGCTGGTGAAACGCACCATGGCGAAGAACGGATCCATCGCCGCGAAGCTGACGTTGATCGCGTTGGCACCGTTGGCCGTCGGGTCCTTGGCGCCTCGACGCCAGTTGGTGAACAGCGTGTTCCACTCGATGACGTCGAACTGCACGTCGAAGCCGCAGGCCTTGAGCGACTGCTGCACGAACTCGTTCATCGGCAACGGCTGCATCTGTCCAGAGCCGCTGGCGCTGATCTGCACCTTCACGCGCAGCGGCTTGGCGGTGGACCAGCCAGACTCGGCCATCAGCTTGCGCGCTGCATCCGGGTCGTAGCGGATGTCGAACTTCGGGCCACCCCACCACGGGTGGCTTGGCGGCACGGTGCCCTTGGGCACGCCCATCATGCCGCCCAGCAGCTTGAGCAGCCCGGTGCGGTCGACGCACAGGTTGGCCGCCTGGCGCACGCGCTTGTCCAGCCACGGCGAGCCTTCGGCGAACGACAACTGCCACGGCCACACGTGCGGCTGCTGGTTGAAGTAGATCTTGTGGCCGCGGCTGGTGATGACGCCCATCGCGTCAGGTGACGGCGCCTCGATCCAGTCGACCTGCCCGGACAGCAGCGCGGCAGTGCGCGCGTTGGCCTCGGGCATCGGGATCATCACCACGCGGTCGAGCTTGGGCACGCGCCTGGCGTCCCAGTAGGTCTTGTTCGCCACCACCTCGAGCCGCTCTCGCGGCACGAAGCGGGTCATCCTGAAGGGGCCGGTGCCGCTGGCATCGGCAGCGAAGGCGGTCCATGCGGTGCGCGACTTGTCGGCCGGCGTGGCACCGGCGGCAGCCTCGAACTTCTTCTGCCAGTGCGCGGGGCTCGCCATGAACAGATTGGTCAGGTTCAGCGGCAGGAAGGCATCGGGCTCACTGGTGACCAGTTCGACGGTCAGGTTGTCGACCTTGGTGGCGGTGCGCAGCGTGGGCATGCGCGACGCGGTCACGCCCACCTGGCTGGCGTCGAAGTGCGGCGCGTCCTTGTCGAGCACCTTGCGCACGTTCCAGACGACGGCGTCGGCGTTGAAGTCGCTGCCGTCGTGGAACTTGACGCCCGGGCGCAGCTTGAAGACCCACCTGGTCTTGTCCTTGGCATCCACCGCCCAGCTCAGCGCCAGGCCGGGGATCAACACGCTGGGCGCGTCGGCCTTGGACAGGTCCCACTGCGTGAGCCCGTCGTACATCGGGATGCCGGTGAAGCGGTTGCCCTCGAAGCCCTGGTCGGGCTGGCCCAGCGTGCGCGGGATGTCGGCGGCGGTCATCGCGATGCGCAGCACCTTCTCCTGCGCAATCGCGGGGGTGGCCGCCAGCACGCTGGCGAGCGCAAAGGTACCGCTGAGACCACGCAGCACGGTCGAAAGGGCAAATCGGGTCATGGCTTCTCCTGGGACAGTTCAGAGCGACGATCGCAAGACCTATGCCACGGCCGCGCCGCCGGCCAGCGCCCAGGCGGCATGGATGCCTGCGTCCACGCTGTCGATCAGCGGCAGCGGCACACGCGGCTGCAACGCGGCGGCCATGCCGGCCAGCGCCGCGCCGCCGACGACGATGCACTGCACGTCGGGCAGGCGCAGCGCCTCCTGGCAGGCGGCTTCGAGCAGCCTCAGCGCGGCCGGCGGGTCGGCGGCCAGTTCGGCGCCGTTGGCCTGCACCGTGACGATGCCCGCCAGCGGCGAAAGCAGATCGAGGCTCCAGGCCAGCCGCTCGAGCATCGGCCGCCAGCGCGCGCCGCCGGTGACGATGGCGAAACGCCCGTGCACTGCCGCGGCACGCATCGAGGCCTCGGCCAGACCCGTGACCGGGCGCTGGCCCGGCTCGCGCAGCGCCAGCAGCCCGGGGTCGCCGAAGCAGCCGATCAGCACGGCGGATGCGGCATCCGGCCGCGCCGCATCGGCGTCGGCGGCATCGAGCACCGCGTGCGCAGCCACCGCGGCGCTGCGCTCGTCGACGATGTAGGCCGCGCCGAAACGCGCCGTCACCGCGTTCAGCTCGCCGCCCGGCGGCGCCAGCGCCAGGGCACGCTCGGCCATCACGCGGGTGACGGCCTCGGTGGTGTTGGGGTTGATCAGCAGCAGACGGGGCATGGCCGAAATCGCATGCAAGCACCGCGCCTTGCATCAGCCGCAAGCTGCCGAGTCGCCGACGC
>Ga0105046_10003614_pt1 | contig 24551 bp, 21 predicted proteins | sample MAT03_FD_78385 | JGI IMG/M metagenome (GOLD analysis project Ga0105046, IMG submission 78385) | Freshwater microbial communities from Lake Fryxell liftoff mats and glacier meltwater in Antarctica - MAT-03 (megahit assembly) | ecosystem: Environmental > Aquatic > Freshwater > Ice > Liftoff...
TATCTGCTCCTTCGGCGCAGTGTGGTGAAATTGATTCTTGGCATCGCCGTGTTGAGCCAGGCCGTGAATCTCCTGATTTTTACGTCAGCCGGGCTGAGCCGGGGTATGGCAGCTTTTGTGCCGCTTGATGGCACGGTCCTGCCAGCCCAAAGCGCGGATCCCCTGCCGCAGGCCCTCATTTTGACCGCCATCGTGATCAGCTTTGGTGTGCTTGCCTTCACGCTGGTGTTGGTTCAGCGCGCTGACAAAACCGTGGGGAGTGACGACCTCGATGACCTAAAAAGCACCGACGCCTGATGGATCCTGTCACTCTCTGTATTCTAATCCCGTTTGTTTCCGCATTGGCCTGTCTGGCCTGTTGGCAAACACCTGCTTTGCAGCGCGGGATGAGCGTGGCGGGCATGGTGGCCCTGCTTGGGAATGCGCTCTGGCTGCTGAGCGAGGTCTGGCATCGCGGAATTTTGGTGGTGAAAGTGGGAAATTGGGAGGCACCGTTCGGGATCTCGCTTGTGGCGGATATGTTGTCCTCCATCATGGTTTTGGTGACGGCCATCACCGGCTTGGCTGTGGTGGTGTATTCGCTGGCTGAAATTGATGCCGGGCGGGAGCGGTATGGTTATTACGGCTTCTTGCAGTTCATGTTGATGGGGGTCTGCGGCGCTTTTCTCACGGGCGACATTTTCAACATGTTTGTTTGGTTTGAGGTCATGCTGATCAGTTCCTTTGTGTTGATGGCGCTAGGCGGAGAGCTTCGACAAATGGAGGGAGCGGTCAAATACGTGGTTCTCAACCTGATCTCCTCCAGCCTCTTCCTCGCGGCCTGCGGAATCCTCTACGGAAAAATCGGGACATTGAACCTCGCGGATCTTGCCCTTCGCGTGGGAGATATGCTTGACCCTGCGCTGCTTACCGTGACGGCGGCACTTTTTCTTGTGGCGTTTGGCCTGAAGGCGGGACTTTTCCCGCTGTTCTTCTGGCTTCCGGCCTCCTATCACACCCCGCCCGTGGCGGTGTCCGCGATCTTTGCGGGACTGCTCACCAAGGTCGGTGTCTATGCAATGATACGCATCTTCACGCTGGTCTTCACCAAGGATGTGGAGTTTATCCACACCCTGCTGCTGGCGCTTGCTGGGTTGACTATGTTGACGGGGGTGTTGGGGGCCGTTGTGCAGTTTGATTTCCGGCGGCTTCTGTCATTTCACATCATCAGCCAGATTGGGTACATGATCCTCGGGCTGGCGCTTTTCACGCCCCTCGCGATCGCGGGAACCGTGTTCTATATTTTCCATCACATCATCGTGAAATCGAACCTCTTCCTCATCAGCGGCGTCGCCCATCGGTATTCGGGAACCTTCGACCTCAAAAAACTTGGGGGCCTTCTGAAGGCCTCCCCGTTCCTGGCGATTTTGTTTTTCATCCCTGCGATGTCCCTCGGTGGCATCCCGCCGCTCTCCGGGTTTTTTGCCAAGTTCGCGATCGTCAAAGCCGGTTTGGCGGGAGATACGATTTTTGAAGGAGCTGCGGCCTGGCTTGTGGGGATCGCATTGGCGGTCGGGCTGCTCACCTTGTTTTCGATGACAAAAATCTGGGCCGAGGCGTTTTGGAAGCAACCGGATCCTGCCGCCCTGCCGAATCCTGAGAGCGTTCCGCTGCGCGAAAAGATCCTGTTGTTGGGGCCGATTGTGGCACTCGCCTTGGTGACTATTTCCATTGGATTGATGCCCGAATTCTTTTTTGCTTTTGCCATGCGAGCCGCCGAGGAGCTCCTCAATCCCAACCTTTACATTGAGGCTGTCCTCGGTGTCACCCGGCGATGATTTTGCCCGCTCTCCATCTCCTTCTCACCCTTGTTTGGGCTGGCCTGCTGGGGGCCATCAACATGGAGACGCTTGTCTCAGGATTTGTGCTGTCGTATTTCGTGCTTTTTATCGTCGCGCGCAGCCATCGGGAGTTCCACTCGTACTTTGGCAAACTCCCCAAGATCATCTCCTTTGTGGGGTACTATCTCTGGGAACTCGTCAAATCCAATTTGATTGTGGCATGGGACGTCCTGACTCCAAAACACAGGATGACACCCGGCGTGGTCGCCATCCCGATTCTTGCAGAAACGGATTTTGAGATCACCATGCTGTCCAACCTGATCTCCATGACACCCGGCACTCTGAGTTTGGATGTTTCCGCAGACAGGAAGACCCTGTACGTGCACGCCATGTATTTGAAAGACCCCCAAGCCCTTCGCGACGACATCACCAACAACCTCGAACGCCGGGTGCTGGAAATCCTTCGCTGAATCCCATGGAAACGTCGCCAACCATCATCGCAGCAGCCTGGGCGGCCACGATCCTTGTGTCCTTGGGAATGATCCTTGCCTTTGTCCGGTTGGTTAAGGGTCCGAGTTTACCGGATCGGGTGGTGGCGCTCGATGCCCTGGCCACCATGGGCGTTGGTGCTCTCGTGTTGACGTCCATCACCACCGGCCAGGCTGTCCTTCTCGACATTGCTCTCGCCATGGCATTGATCACTTTTCTTGGCACGATCGCGCTGGCTCTCAGCATACAGAAAGGCATTTTTAAATGATTTACCTCATCGTTCCGCTGGTGCTTCTGGGGGCGTTGCTCATGTTTCTTGCCGGGTTGGGGGTGTTGAGAATGCCTGATCTTTTTACGCGCATGCACGCCTCCACCAAGGGTGCATCACTGGGCGTGGCTCTCCTCCTCATCGCGGCCGCGCTCCGATTCCAAGATCTTTCGGTGGTCACCAAGGCGCTCATCACGACGGCGTTTATTTTCATCACCGCCCCGGTCGCCGCGCATTTGTTGGGCAGAGCCGCCTACGCGTGCAAGATTCCGCTTTGGGATCGATCGGTCATTGATGAGGCCCGCGGCAAGATCGGCGAGGAGGAGGAGCCAAAATCCTGACTCCACATGGCGGTGGACGATTCACAAAGGCTGCTATTGCTTGGTAAGGCGTGCGGATGTAGGGGGGCGTGTCGTTCATGTTGGATTCGGTCCTGATTTTGGCAGCATCACAAGCGGGGGTTCCTCTTGATCCCAACCCGCTCTGGATTATCCCTTTTGGAGTGCTCCTGGCGAGCATCGCACTGGCTCCGTTGCTGCTTCCGAAATGGTGGCATGGCCATTTCCCCAAAGTCGCCATTGGTCTGGGTTCCATCACGCTGTGCTACTACCTGTTCGGGCTTCAATCCTATGAACGCGTGATGCACACGGCCATTGAGTACGTCTCTTTCATCGTCATGATAGGGGCGCTTTACGTGGTGTCCGGGGGAATTCATATCAATGTGAAGGGTGAGGCCACGCCGTGGGGGAATGTGCTTTTTTTGCTGTTTGGCGCGGTGATTGCCAATCTGCTCGGCACCACGGGCGCGTCCATGCTGCTGATCCGGCCTTGGATCCGGATGAACAAATACCGGATAACCGGCCATCACGTTGTCTTTTTCATTTTCATCGTGTCGAACGTGGGTGGGTGTCTGACGCCGATTGGTGATCCGCCGCTGTTTCTTGGTTACATCAAGGGCATTCCGTTTTTCTGGGTGACGGCGCATCTCTGGCCGATGTGGTTGGTCGGCGTGGGCATGTTGTTGGCGACGTTCGTTGTGGTGGATTGGTTGAACTACCGCAAAGCACCGAAGTCGGTGCGCGACAAATTCAACGGCCTGGCGGACCGTTTTGAGTTTAAGGGGCTGGCGAATGTATTTTTTCTCCTAACCATTCTGGTTGCCATTGTCTTCGTGCCAAAACCGTTGTTCCTGAGGGAAGTCATCATGCTGGCCGCGGCTGCGGGATCGTATTTTACCACGAACAAACACATTCACGCATTGAACCACTTCGATTTTTTTCCCATCAAGGAAGTCGGCATTCTGTTCATCGGCATCTTTTGCACCATGATGCCCGCGCTGGACTGGCTTGGGCTCCACGCCAAGGAGTTCGGGCAGCCGACGCCCAGCTTTTACTACTGGGGTAGCGGAATATTGAGTGCGGTGCTGGACAATGCGCCGACGTATCTAAGTTTTCTGAGTGCGATGTTCGGGGCATTGATCACACCGGATGTCATCCAGCAGTTGCAGCACCTTGTGCAGACCGGGGGCGCGGACTTTGCGACCTATGTCAATGGACCGGAAACGGAGCACATCAAGTCCACGTGGGCTGCGATGCAGCTTTATTACCCGGCCTTGGTTGCTGCGAAGACGATCAGCCTAGAGAATATCGAGATTGCGTTTTTGCTCGGCAACGCGCGGTTCACGACGTTCCTCATGGCGATCAGTATTGGTGCCGTGTTCTACGGAGCCTGCACCTACATCGGCAACGGACCGAACTTCATGGTGAAAGCGATTGCGGAACATCAGAAAATCCACACCCCGAGTTTTCTCGGCTACGTTTTCAAATACAGCATCCCGTTCATGCTGCCGATGTTGATCGTCGTGTGGCTGCTGTTTTTCCGCTGAGCGCGCCGGTTTTTCCGCTGTTTGCGGACCGGGATTTGGGGCATTTTGCGCCGTGCTTGAAATTCCGCTGATCGTTCCCGATGTCTGGCAGCAGCAGGCGGTCAAAGCCCTGCGCGAGGGAAGGGACGTTGTGGTCGATGCCCCGACGGGCGCGGGCAAGACGTTTATTTTCGAGTTGTTCCAGCCTTCGCTGAAAGGGCAGGCGGTGTACACGGTGCCGACCCGGGCGCTGGCGAATGACAAGTTTGCAACGTGGCGGAAACTGGGATGGGCCGTGGGGATCGCGACGGGCGACGTGGCGCACCGGCTTGATGCGCGGGTGCTCGTGGCCACGTTGGAAACGCAAAAAGGGCGGCTGTTGCAGGGCGCAGGACCGCGCCTGCTGGTGATCGACGAGTACCAGATGATCGGCGATGCCGTGCGCGGGGTGAATTACGAACTGGCCATCGCGATGGCACCGCCCGGCACGCAGATTTTGTTGTTGAGCGGCAGCGTGGGCAATCCGCAGGCGGTCGTCGCGTGGCTCGAAAGAATCGGACGCAGCGCCGTGCTGATTTCGCATAAGGAACGGCCCGTGCCACAGGAGGAGGTGGACCTGGAAGGAATGCCGCAACGCGCGTCGGGGTCGGGTCGCAATTTCTGGCAACGCACGCTGTTCAACGCGTTGCGGGCGGGGTTGGGGCCGATCCTGGTGTTCGCTCCGAGACGACGCGCCGCGGAAAAACTCGCCGAACAGCTCGCATTCGCGGGAAGTGGCGGGCTTTCGCTTTCACGCGAGCACGAGGAGCTTGCGGGCGGAGCGTTGGCGAAATTGTTGCGTCAGCGCGTGGCTTATCATCACAGCGGCCTCAGCTACCGGGTGCGTGCGGAAATTGTTGAACCGCTCGCGCGGGCGGGTCAGCTCGACATTGTCGTGGCCACGATGGGACTGGCTGCGGGCATTCATTTTTCGATGCGCTCAGTCGTGGTGACGGATCGGCGTTATTTCGCAGGGCATTTTGAAAAGCAGGTGGAGGCGGACGAACTGGTGCAAATGTTCGGACGCGCCGGACGCCGCGGCCTGGACGAGATCGGTTATGTTCTCACGTCGGAACGTCACCCCGGCTTGATGGATGCGAGTCCGAAGACCTTGCGCCGTGCGCAGGCGCTGGATTGGCCGACGCTGCTGGCGGTGATGCACGCCGCGAACAAGGAGGGCCGCGATCCGTTCGCTGCGGCGGCGGAGTTGAATCGACGGTTGTTCACATTGCAACCGCTCACGCTGGGCGTGGAGCATTCGGTGAAAACCGGGGAACGTCCGTGCGGGTTGCGGGTGGACATGGAGCGCGCGCGTTTTGCCCGCAGGGCAGTGAAGGAAATGCGCAACGCCAAAAATGTATGGGAACCCTGCGGGCGCGCGGTTGAGGGAACGCTTGAAGAATTGCTTGTGCGCAAAGGCGAGCGCTGGTGGCCCGCGCTGCAATTTCCCGCTGCGTTGGATGGGCTTGGAAAAGGCACGCTGTGCAAGCTGCAGAGCGGGCAGGAAAAACGTTACGGCCGCGAAATCGTGATTGCGACGTCGTTTCAAACAGGACCGTGGTGCGTCACGAAATCGCTCCGCAAAGAGCTTGGTTACAAGGAAGGCAGCCGGGAGGAGATCGAAGCGAAGTCGCGCGGTAAGCTGGAAGCGTTCGCCGCCGGCAAACTGCACGAGTGGATGGAAGGAAACGGTGTGCTTACCGCGCGGTTCAGCTACGGGGCCGTCCCGGTGCATGGTTTTCGGGATGCGTCCGGTGCGTTGTTGCTCGATCCGCCGATGCGCGAAGTGCGGCAGGGACCGTGCATGGATTGTTCGGATTTTGAAACGTGGTGCAGCGCTGTGCCGATGACGGCAACGGCAGCAGACGCGTGGCGGCGGATGGGACTGGTCGGGGCCAATGGCGCGCCCACGTTGCGCGGTCATATCGTGAGTTTTTTCAATCATGGCGAAGGTCTCGCCGTGGCGGCGGCTCTGGAGGACGCAACGTATGCGTTGGAAGACATGGTCTTCGATCTCGCCAATCTGCGTGCGGGCTACCGGTTTGCAGGCGATGAGGCGTTGCAGAGCGGACGACTCGGCGTGGTGTGCCAGCGGGTTTATGAGCGCGCGGATTATCCGGGTTATCTGGAAATGGGCGTGCCGCCGGGCTATGGCGCTGGAGCGTCCGAGGCGATCCGGGCGATGATTGAAAAAAACACGCCCCGCCACAAACTGCTCACCGAGGAGTTGCGGATGGGGGATTTGGAGCGTGCGTTGATCGAATGGAAGAGCCTGCTGCGCCACATGGTGTGGGCACCCGATGCGGAGTTCCAGCGCTGGCGCGATTTAAAAGCGTTGGCCGCGAAGCTGCTGGCCTAGCGCTACTTGGCGTGTTTGCTGCGCATCGCTTCGCACATGGCGGCGACGCGCTTGGGATCTTGATTCACCAGCACCATGCCCACGACGTGGTTGCCCTGGAAATACTGGGCAATGAACTTTTTCTTGTGCCGATCTCCTTCGAGGATGTCGCAGCGCGAAGGTGGTCGGCTCACGTCGCCGACGATGTCGAACTGAAGATCGAAAACTTTGGTGGAGTAATGCGGGGTGTGTTCGAAACGCACACGCTTTTTCCCCGTGATATTGGTGCCGGCCACGCGGCCCTGCTCGAGAGCACATTGGTAATGCTCAACGCGCCGGACACCACCGAAAATTTTGTCGGGATAAAGAGCGATGTCGCCTGCGGCAAAGATACCTTTTTCGTCGGTCTCAAGGAATTCGTTGACTGGTGTTCCGTTGGGACTGCTGAGAGGCGTATTGGCGACCAGATCGAGATTCGGTTCTGCTCCGATCGCCACGACGGCCAGCGATGCGGGAAAACGCTGGCCGCTTTTCGTTTGGATGTTGCGCAGGACCGTTTTGCCTTCAAACCCGTTGAGCGCCTCCTGCATCAGCATGTTCACGCCGTGCGCATGGAAATGGTCGGTGAGCCAGGTGGCCGTTTCGAGATCGAGCCGGTTCTGCCAGAGGTACGCGTAGCGGCTCATCATGGTCACCGGACGTTTCATCTGCCGGAGGGCAGAAACGACTTCCATGGCAATCAGTCCGCCCCCGAGGACGACGATGTCTTTTTCTGTGGCAGCGATTTCGCGAAGCGCACGAAAATCCCGGACCCCGCGCAGGTACAGGACCTGGCCGAGATTGGCACCCGCCACTTGCGGACGTCTGGGGCGACTGCCCATCGCGAGTAGGGCTTTTTTAAATTCGATGGCCTGACCGGTGCTCAGAACGGCGATTCGGCGTTCCGTGTTCAGTTGCGCGACAATGGCGTCGGTGCGCACTTCGACTTTGTTTTTGTCGTACCACGAGGCGGGTAGATGCAGCAGTTTATCGGGTGCGGGCTCGGTCTTTGCGAGAAGTGTGGGGAGAAGCTTCGGCTTGGCGTAGGGCGGAAGCGATTCGTTGCCCACGACGGTGACGGAACCCTTTTTGTCGAGTGACCGTAATGCCTCTACCGCGCCGCCTGCGGCGATTCCCGCACGTACAATGAGGTAATCACGCTGTAGCATCTTGAAAATGGAGTCTAATTAGGCAATGGAATATGGGCGAGCATTATTTTAAGGGCATTTGACCACTTCCACATGAGGCTTTTTTGTGTGTCTGCGCAAAGAATGTGGCGGGCAGGGATTGCTACGATCAACAAATAGCCATTTCTTCTGAGAAACACCCTTGCGCATTGGCACGGTTTGCGCTGAATTGCCGTGTTGGCTCATGGTTGAAAGTGTTGGCAGGCAGTTGCATCGCGCACGGATTGCTCAGGGAATTCCCTTGGAGCAGGCCGCCAAAGATACGCGCATTCGCCCGGAGCGCATTATTGACCTTGAAAACGATGATTACGGGAACTTTCCAAACCTCACCTATGCGAAAGGATTTCTGGTCATTTACTCGAAGTACCTCAGCGTGGATGTTTCTGACTTCACGCGCTCCTTTGACACCGGAAACGTGGTTGGCGTGGACGATTATGCTTATCTCCGCAGTGAGCGGGATGAGTTCCAGCAGCAGGTCCAGGTGCAAAGAAAAAGCCCGGCGGCGCCGGCCATGATTCTCAGCGTGCTTCTTGTGCTGTGCGTGCTCACGGTTACCGGCATGTTCGTGTGGAGCACGGCGCAACGACTGGGACTTGCAGGTCCGCCTTTGTCACCCATCGCTTCGAATGATGCTCCGCAGCCCGTAGCAGAGGCGCCCGCGTCAGAATCGGTTTCCCGGCCCGAACCTTCGCCGATTGCGGTGGTCACGCCCGCGCCAGCGGAGATGGAAACTTCCCTTCCCGTGTTCCGCGCTGAACCGGTGGACACCATCAACATTCCGGTTTCCAATCCTGAGAACGCCGCGCCTGCGCCGGAAATCTCACTGCGCCCCCTTCGACGGACCTGGGTGGTGATTCGTCAGGGCAGCGCTGACGCCACGCCGATCTTCCAAGACTATCTGGATCCCGCGAGCCCGCCGATGAATCTGCGGGGCGCAAATTTTTTCATCGAAATGAACGATGCAAGCGGGGTGGAGATCAGCAAAAACGGACAACCTGTTGCGTACCATCCACCGGGGTTGTCGATCCCCTGAGCCTGAATCGACGATCTTCTTCGTCGCCCCTTTTATTATGAGCAAACCTGCCAAAGTCGGCCTTATCAGCCTCGGATGTGCTAAAAATCTGGTTGATGCCGAGATCATGCTTGGTGACGTGTTGGCACGCGGCATGCAAATCACCAACGATGCCGCCGATGCCGATGTGTTGATCGTGAACACCTGCGCGTTTATCGATTCGGCCAAGGAGGAGAGCGTCGAGGCCATTCTGGAAGCGCACCAACACAAAGGGCTTCGCAAAAAAGCGGGGCAAAAACTCATTGTCGCCGGTTGCATGGCGCAGCGCTTTTCATCCGAGCTTGCAACGGAATTTAACAGCGAAGTCGATGCGTTCATGGGGTTGGATCAGGTCGCGGAGACGGGATCCATCATCGAACGCGTGCTCGGAAGGAAAACTCCGGCGCCAGTCAAAACCAAACTCGCTCCATCTACTCTCACCGACGAGACATGGCAACCGCTCAATCTCGTTACGCGCAAGCCGGTGTACATTCCGGATTGGGATACGCCACGCGTGCGGCTTACCCCGACTCACTCGGCCTATGTGAAAATCGCGGAGGGATGCAATCATCCGTGCAGTTTTTGTGTTATCCCGCAGATGCGCGGACGTCATCGCAGCCGGACGATTGACTCCGTGGTGAATGAAGTGCGTCGACTCGTTGCGGAAGGGGTGAAGGAAATCAATCTCATCAGCCAGGACACCACGTATTTCGGCATGGATCTTTGGGAGGAAAAAGCGGGGCCGCGGCAAAAGGTTGATCCTTCACGCGGCGTAACGCTTGTCGCGCTGCTGGACGCGTTGCAAGCCCTCGAAGGCGACTTCTGGATCCGCCTGCTCTACACCCACCCGGCGCATTGGAGTGACGAACTCATCGAATGCATAGCTCGTTGCACCAAGGTTGCGCGGTATATCGACATTCCGCTGCAACACATTCATCCGCGCATGCTGGAAGTAATGCGCCGTGAAACCTCCAGCGAACACATCGTCAACCTCATCGCCCGGATCCGTGCGGGTGTTCCGGGGATTGCCATTCGCACGACGTTTATCGTGGGGTTCCCCGGGGAGACGGACGAAGAGTTCGAGTTTCTGTTGGATTTCATCAAGGCCACGCGTTTCGAACGGCTCGGCATTTTTACTTACTCGCAGGAGGAGGGAAGTCGCGCGGGCAAGATGGACGGACAACTTCCCAACAAGGTGAAACAGGCGCGCTATCGCAAGGCGATGAAGCTTCAGCAAAAGATCGCCGGCGAAATTTCTACTGCGCAGTCAGGGAAAACGTTGCGCGTGTTGGTGGACCAACCGCTTGTGGCCCGTGGGATGGGCGATGCCCCGGACATTGACGGACGCATTCTGCTCACCAGCGAATTGCCGGTCGGCGAGTTTTCCGAGGTGCGCGTGGTGGGCACGCAAGTGTACGATCTAGTGGCTGAACCGGCGTGAGAAAACAGGGCCTATAGGACTTATAGGACTTACAGCGCTCCGGGTTCCATCCCGAAAAAGTTGCGCGCATTTTCGTAGCTCACATCGCGCACCAGTTTACCGAGCAGCTCCATGTCGCGCGGAAGTTCGCCGTTTTCCACGTCGTTGCCCAGCAGGTTGCATAGCACGCGGCGGAAATATTCATGACGCGGATACGACAGGAAGGAACGGGAATCGGTGAGCATCCCGACGAAACGCGAGAGCAGACCGAGATTCGATAACGTGTTGAGTTGCCATTCCATGCCCTCCTTCTGATCGAGAAACCACCAACCGCTGCCGAACTGCATTTTTCCGGCAACACCGCCGCCCTGAAAATTTCCGATCATCGTGCCGAGCACGTAATTGTCGGCGGGATTCAGGTTGTAGAGAATGGTCTTCGGCAGGCTGTTCTGGTTGTCGAGTTTGTCGAGGTAACGCGAGAGCGCTGAGGCCTGAGGCCAGTCGCCAATGGAATCGAAGCCTGTGTCCGGCCCAAGTTCACGCAGCGCGCGCGCGTTGTTTCCCCGCAAGGCGCCAAGGTGAAGCTGCTTCACCCAGCCTTTTGCCGCATCCAATTCACCGAAGAAATGCATGAGGTAAGACCGGAATTTATCCGCCGCCGCAAGACCCACCATTTTCCCGGCACGCACCGCATCGAAAACGCTTCCGGCTTCCGCCGCTGTGCAATCATCTGCGTAGGCGTGGCTCAGTCCGTGATCGCTCAGGCGTCCGCCCTGAGCGTGAAAAAAATCGTGCCGCACGCTGAGCGCGTTCAGCAAAGCATCGAGCGAGTTGCATTCCACGCCACTCACCAAGGCGAGTTTGTCGCACCACGCATTCCAGGAAGCCGGATCATTCACCGCCAAGGCTTTATCCGGACGGAACGCCGGATACATGCGCGTGGTGAGATCAACCGCCCCGCTCTCCTGCGCCGTGCGCAACGCGATGTGGTGGCGCAGATCGTCCGTCGGATCGTCTGTCGTGCAAACCACCGTGACGCGGCTCTGTTTTAAAATCTTATGCACAGGCATGTCCGCGAGCCTCGCGTTGGCCTCGTCCCATACTGCTTCGGCGGTCTTCGCGCTGAGCAGCGTGTTGATGCCGAAATAGTTTTTTAGTTCCAAATGGCTCCAATGGTAGAGCGGGTTGCGCAGTGTCGCCGGAACGGTGGCCGCCCATGCGAGGAACTTCTCCTTGTCCCCCGCATCGCCGGTGATGAATTTTTCCTCCACGCCGTTGGTGCGCATGGCGCGCCATTTGTAATGATCGCCCGCGAGCCAGATCGCCGTGAGATTCGGGAACTGATGATTTTCGGCAATTTGATCCGGCGGAATGTGGCAGTGGTAATCGTAGATCGGCTGCGTTTTCGCGTAGCCATGGAACAGCTCACGCGCTGTTTCGGAACGGAGAAGAAAATCGTCCGAAAGAAAACTCATGGCGCGCGGGCAGTGATGACGTTCCTATTCCTAGGCCGTTGCAGCGTGGGCGTCCTGCACCTCGGCCTTCAGGCTTCCACCCTTGCGTCCGCTCCACCACAGAACAAAAGGAGACGCGATGAAAATGGACGAGTACGTGCCGGCCACGATGCCGATCAGGATGGCAAAGGAGAAATCGCGAAGCACAGGGCCACCAAAGAAGAACAGCGCAAGCACCGAGAGGAACGTGGTTCCCGAGGTAAGCAGCGTGCGGCTCAGCGTCTGATTGATCGCCGTATTCATAATGGTCTCGATCTTTCCACCATGCCCGGCCCGCAAATCCTCCCGAATGCGGTCATAAACCACAATGGTGTCGTTGATGGAATAACCGGCAATGGTCAGAATAGCACCCACCATGACGAGCGACATTTCTTTTCCGAACAAAGCGAATACGCCGAGTGTGATCACAACGTCGTGCAGAAGAGCGATGACGGCACCCAGAGCGAAAGAAAATTCGAAGCGCAGTGTGACGTAAACGAGGATACCTAAAAGGCCAAGGCCGAGCGCCAACCCGGAGGTCTTGGCCAATTCCATGCCCACCAGTGCTTTGACCGTATCCTTCTTGCTCTCGGCAAATCCTGCATCCGGGAATTTCTGCAACAGTTGCGATTCGATCTTTTCCGACGTGCCCTCGGGACTGCGGATGCTCAGGAACTCGGTATCAACAGATTTTTCTTTCTGAATGATCACATCGCCGAGTTGAATTTCCTGAAGTGCCTTGCGCGCCTCTGACTCGGAGACGGGATTCTTGTAGGAGAGCGTCAGGAGATCACCCCCACGGAAATCGACACCAAAATTATCTTTGCCGCGGATGGCAAAAGCCACCAAGCCAAAAAGAATCACGCCAATCGAAATTCCCGCCCAAAGACGGCGACGCCCCATGAAGTTAATCTGTCGGTTGGCTGGAATGAGATTAGACATCGTCACTTTTTTCAATCCGGCACCAAGGCACCAACCGAACGTTGTGCGCGTGACGATCATGGCGCAAAACACGGAGGCGATAATGCCGACCGTAAGCGTAACGGCAAAACCTTTGACCGGTCCGCTGGCGAGCCAGAACAAAATGGCGGACGTAATGATCGTCGTCACGTTGGCGTCGAAAATCACGGTGAACGCTTTATTGTACGCACCTTCAATGGCCGCCGCCAAATTTTTGCCCGCGGCAAGTTCCTCGCGAAGGCGCTCGTAAATCAGCACATTAGCGTCCACCGCCATGCCGATGATGAGGATGATGCCGGCGATTCCCGGCAGCGTGAGGGTAAAATTGAACAGGCTCATCGCGCCGAACAGCAGGATGATGTTGGCCGACAACCCGACAAGGGCCACGATACCGGAAAAACGGTAGTAAATCAGCACGAAGACAAGGACCAGCGCCAGACCGCCGATCCCGGCGTAAATTCCGCTCTTGATCGAATCCTCGCCGAGCGTCGCCGAGGCGCTGCGCTCCTCCTCGATTTCCACGGGAGTATCCAACGGGTTGTTGAGCACGCTCGCCAAGTTCAGAGCTTCCGCCTGCCCGAAACGTCCGGTAATGGAAGCACGCCCGCCAAGGATCGCCTCGCGAATCACGGGAGCACTTTTCACATCCCCATCCAGCACGATGGCAAAACGGTTGCCCACATTTTCCTTGGTGAGCTTTGCAAACTGCGCCGCGCCCTCGCTGTTGAATTCCAGAGAAATGCCGAACTCGCCCGTGGGTTCAATCACCGCAGCCGCTTTGCTGACCAGTTTGCCGGAAAGATCAGTTTTTTTGCGAACCAGGAGTTTTTCTTCAACTGGCTTGTTGTTGCGTTCCTCTTTCATGGAGAGGATTTCGAATCCGGGAGGAATCAATCCCCCACCGGCCTCGCGTTCGGCCACGATGCGATCGCTCTCGGGATGCACCATTTTGAAATCAAGCCGCGCCACTTTGCGAAGCTGCTCGCGGGCCTCATCGGCCTTTTCGCCTTCCACGCCGGCGATCTGGACCAGAATGCGGTCTGATCCCTGCGGCGTAATGATCGGTTCGTTCACACCAAACTGATCCACACGCTTGCGGATTACTTCCACGGCCTGATCCACCATGGCCGGCGTGATGCTGCGCTGTTCACCAGTGGTTTCGTCGGGCGGCGAGATGAGGCGGAGCAGGTAGGAGGTGCCGCCCTGAAGGTCGAGGCCCTTCTTGATGTTAAATTCCTTCTTTCCGCTGACCTTGTTGACGTGGGGCCATACTGCAGCGAGGCAAAAACCCAAAAGAATCAGCGTGAGAACCGTGCCGATGGCGCGTTTGCGGTTCGGAATATCCGTGGCCACATACCAGCCGAACAGGATAAGAACGAACAACCCCGAGAAAAAAACGAGCGTAGGTGTCATGAGAAAGGAAGGGAATTAAAAGGCGGATTAAGGGAGTGGAAATGTTGCCTAAGCCTTGGCGACTTCAGTGGAACCCGTGGGTTTGGAAATGGTGGCGATTGCGGATTTATCGAACTCGATCCGGACGTTGTCCGCCACGCGCAGGACGATGCTGTTGTCTTTCACTGAATGCACGCGGGCAAACATACCGGAGGAGGTGACCACATCATCGCCGGCCTTGATCGCCGACATGAGTTTGTTGTGCTCCTGCTGCTTTTTTTTCTGAGGACGAATCAACATGAAGTAGAAAATCACGCCGAAGCAGACGAAATAAATGATCATGCCCATGCCGCCCATGCCCCCCTGGGGAGCGGCGGTTTGTGTGGCTGGTGCGGCAGCTTGGGCGAGAACAATGGCGGAGTAATTGGAAAACATGATTAGTAAAGAGAGTGACCCGAAAAAACGGACCCGCAACTATGCAGAGTGGCAAAGCCCTGTCCACTGCGAATTCTCGACTCCAGCGCTCGAAACATGCTACTGCGGGTTTACGAACTGAATACAACTGGGCTTTTTCACAGGAACAGGCTCCCCGTGGGCGGTCAGCGCGCCGGTTGCGGAGTCCACGCGAAACATCTGAATATTGTCGCTGCCCATGTTTGCCAAGGCCATCCATTGCCCATCCGGCGTGATCGAAAAATGCCAGGGGTTTTTGCCTCCGCTTGCCACATGGACGGGTTGGATGAGCTTGCCTGTTTTTTCATCCCGCGTGAATTGCACGATGGAGTCGTGCCCGCGATTCGTGAGGTAAAGCCATTTTCCAGACGGATGAAAACCGATGTGTGCCACGGTATTTTTTCCGGTGAAATCGGATGGAAGCGTGGGCACGATTTCCACAAGGCTCGATCTGCCGTGGTCCACGTCGTAAAACATCGTCGCAACGGTGTTTGACAACTCGTTGGCGAGATAGAGATACCGGTCATCCGGACCGAAGGTCAGGTAACGCGGACCGCTTCCCGGCGGCAGTATGATGTCTTTTTCGGGTTCCGGAATCAGTGCGCCGCTTTCCAGATTGATTTTGGCCGCCACCACGCGATCAATGCCCAGATCCGCGGACAGAAGCTGGGTGCCGGGACTGTTAAACACCACGCTGTGCGCGTGCGGCGCTGTCTGACGGCTGGGATTTGGTCCCGAGCCGCTATTTTGAATCAACCCGGAAACCTCGCCCAAACGGCCCTCCGCATCCAGAGGCAGCAGGGCGAAGGACCCGCCGCCGTAATTAGCTGCCGCCAAAAATTTTCCGGTTGGGGAAATCGCCAACTGGCAGGGCCCGCCCGGGACGGCGCGCGAATTAAGAAGACGCAATGTGCCGCTATCTTCGATGGCAAAAGCATTCACCGCGGCGGGGTTTCCGCTGACGGAATAAACGATTTTTCTGTTGGGCGAAATGACCAGAAACGTCGGCGCAGCGAGTTCGGCGGCAAGCATCGGAGTTCCGAGCAGGCCGGTTTTTGTATCGAGCGATGTGGTGAAAATTCCGTTGCCCGGCCCCTTGTCCGAGAAGGAACCGATGAAGCATCTGGTCTGAGCCGGGAGAAGCGAAGTGGTGGCAAACATAAGTGCGAGAATACGGGGGGTCATAGTTTTGAACGGGAACACTGCACGAACCTTCGTTTTTTTCCACACTTCCTAAGAAAATTGTGCTCTCTTGTTCGCTCATGAGCGTTCCGAGTTTGCCTCCGTTTGAACATCTGCCCTCCCCTTACACCGGGCCGAGTGCGGAAGAGGTCAACGCCATGCGCAAACAGTACGTGAGCCCCGGTATTTTCACGTACTATCGAAAACCGCTAATGATCGTCGAAGGCCGCGGCCAGTATCTCTTCGACGAAAAGGGGCGCCGTTTCCTTGATGGCTTTGCGGGTATCGTCACCGTGTCATGCGGGCATTGCCATCCCGACATCGTTGCGGCGGCGAACGCGCAGAGCGAGAAGCTCCAGCACACGACCACGATTTATCTGCACCCGAACATTGCCGAATACGCACGCGATCTCGCGTCGAAAATGCCGGGCAACCTGAAGGTATGTTATTTCACCAATTCCGGGTCCGAAGCCAATGACCTCGCGCTCCTCATGGCGCGGGCTTACACGGGCAACTGGGATATGATCGCCTTGCGAAACGGTTACCACGGCGGCAGCCAGGCGACCATGGGACTCACCTCGCATCACACGTGGAAATTCAACGTGCCGCACGGTTTCGGAGTGCATCACGCGCTCGCGCCGGATCGTTATCGCGGCCCTTGGGGCTACGACGCGCCGGACAGCGGGACAAAATATGCGGACGACGTGCTGGACATCATCCGGTTCGCCACGCCTGGAAAAATCGCGGGCTTCATTGCGGAAAGCATTCAGGGTGTCGGCGGGGCCATCGTGTATCCTGACGGTTATCTGGCGCAGGCTTATGGTCATGCGCGCGCTGCGGGCGGCGTTTGTATCGCCGACGAGGTGCAAGCCGGATTCGGACGCACAGGCACGCATTACTGGGGATTTGAAACGCAAGGTGTCGTGCCGGATATCGTGACGATGGCGAAGGGCATTGGTAACGGCGTTCCGCTCGCGGCGGTTGTCACCACGCCGGAAATCGCGGCCACGGTGGCGCAACGCATTCATTTTAACACCTTCGGCGGAAACCCCGTGTGCTGTGCGCAGGGCCGTGCGGTATTGCAAGTCATCGACCGCGAAGGATTGCAGGCCAACTCGCTCGCGATCGGGAACCGCTTGTTGGAGGGCTTTTACAAACTCCAGGCGAAGCACAACATCATCGGCGACGTGCGCGGCTCGGGACTGATGCTCGGCGTGGAACTTGTGAAAGACCGCACCACCAAGGAACCCGCGAAGGAAGCCTGCATCGAAATATTCGAGAAAGCGCGGGAAATGGGATTGCTCATCGGAAAAGGCGGATTGTTTGGGAACGTGCTGCGCATCAAACCACCGATGTGCCTTACGGAAGCGGATGCCGATTTCATGCTCGAAGTGCTGGAAATCGGGCTCTCGAGTTTGTGAGATTTTTGAAGGGATAAATCAGGATCAACAAACCAAGCGAAAACGAAACCATGAAACTGCTGAACAACACCTACGGCAAAGGCCGCGTGCGCGTCGTAAAAATCCTCCGCGAAGGAGACATACACATCGTTAAAGAAGTCGCCGTAAAGGTCATGCTCACGGGGGATTTGGAATCTTCGTACACCGCAGCAGACAACTCGAAAGTGGTTCCCACCGACACCATTAAAAACACGGTGAACATCGTGGCAAAAGATCATCTTGGCGAAGAAATCGAGCGTTACGCCGTGACGCTCGGGCAGCATTTTGTTTCGCGCTACGAACAGATCACCTCGGCGACCGTGGAGGTTGAAGAACGGCGCTGGGAGCGGATCGGCGATAAACCGCACAGTTTCACCGCCCCTGGTTCGCCCGCCCCTTTTTGCAGGGTTATCGTCGATGCCGACGGGTTCTCCATCGATTCCGGGGTGCGCAACTGGCTCGTAATGAAGTCCACGGGCGCGGGCTTTGAGGGTTATCCGGCATGTGAATTCACCACGCTGGAGGAAACTCAGGATCGGGTGGTCTGCACTTCCATCGAAGCTACGTGGCGCTGGCAGGCGATCCCGGAAAATTATAACGTCGCTAACTTCAGCATCCTCGAAGCCGCGCTGGTTCCCTTTTGTGATAACCACAGTCCGTCCGTGCAGGCCACGCTCTACCAAATGGGCGAGGCCGCGCTGAACGCCTGCCCGGAAATCGCCCGCATCCATTTCGCGATGCCAAACAAACATTGTCTGCTGGTGAACTTCAAACCGTTCGATCTCGAAAACGCCAACGAGGTTTTTACCTTCACCGACGAGCCGCACGGCCAGATTGAAGCCACGATCGGACGTTAACGCGGAGGGCCGGAACACCGCCGGTGCCACGGGACAAAAGGATTAAAATGCAGGCCGCAGAAATTTCGTGCGGAGCGCCAATCGTTAACACTCGCTAGTAGATGAGTTCTTCGTCGGGTGGCGGGGCTTTTGTGGCGGTGACTTTTTCGGCTTTGAGCAGCGCGGTGTAGCGCCCGTTTTTTTCTTCGAAGGTGGCGATGCCCACGACGCGCAACCATGCGTCTTTTTTGAACACGGCTTTTTCCTTGCTCTCAATCCAGAGGGCGATGCGTTCCTCTTCTTCGTCACAACACACAGTGAACCTGCGGCTGAGTTTGAAACGTGTGGCGCGACCGGATTTGAACTGGCCGATCAATTCCACGCGCTGACCTTCGAGTTCCTTGCGGAGGATGGGTTCTTCGGCCGCGAACAGGAGATCGGAAACTTCGGCGTAAATGTTGCCGCTCTCCCATCGCAGGAAATCCTCGGCCCGACCGGTAACAACCGAGACCAGCGCCAGAACCACTAACGCAAACAACTTGCGTCGCAAGCGATTTAAACCAAGAGTGGTGGCCATGAAGCCTTTCATGCGTTCCTTTGTCGCTGCTTTTTGGATTTTCGCCATCTCGTTTCTTGCGGTGGCGCACGGTTTTGCTCAGGAAAAAAAGCGCGTGATCACCACGACGACGATTCTCGACGACATGGTGCGAAATGTCGCGGGCGTTCATGTGGAATCGATCTGCCTGTTGAAACCCGGCACCGATGCGCACAATTACGCGCCGACTCCGGCGGATGCGAAGGCGGTGGCGGGCGCGGATCTGGTGATCACGAACGGGCTGCAATTTGAGGGTTGGATCGACAAGCTGATCGAAAATGCGGGGTATCAGGGCACGGTGGTGGCCGCCGCCAAAGGGGCGACGCTGATTGAGGAGGAACATGATCACGACGAGGGTCATGATCACCACCACCACGGTGACACGGATCCGCACGTGTGGCAGGATTTATCCAACGGCATCAAAATGGTGGAGGCGATCCGGGACGCGCTGGTGAAGCTGGATGCAGTGCATGCGGCGGATTTCAAAGCGTCGGCCGATCTTTACATCGCACAGCTTCGGGCGGCGGATGGCTGGGTGAAAAAGCAGTTTGCCGCAGTGCCGAAAGCTTCGCGCAAACTCGTGACATCGCATGATGCGTTCCGGTATTTCGGCAAGGCTTACGGCATCGAACTCAAGGCCGTGGCGGGTTTGAGCACGGAACAGGAGGCGGATGCAAAGCACATCGCGGAGGTGATCCAGTATGTGCGGGAGCAGAAGGTGAAGGCGGTTTTCGTCGAAAATGTGAGTAACCCGAAAATGTTGGATCAGATCGCGAGCGAGGCTGGCGTGACGGTGGGCGGACGACTGTTCAGCGACAGCCTGGCCGAGCGGGATCAGCCTGCGGGAACGTATATCGGGATGTTCCGGAGTAACGTGCTGACGATACTTTCCTCGATGCGATGAACGCGTGGAGTTTCGGCCAGTCCGCGTGGGTGCGCCTTAGCTTCGTGGCGCTGTTCGCCGCGTGCGCGGTGTTTGGCGTGCGGAGTGTCGAAACACGTTCGGTGGCAAGCGTGAAGCAGCGGGTGGAACCGCGCACGGAGGCTGGTGATTTAAAAGGCGAACTCGTTTTGGAGTCGACGGTGCCGATTGCGGAATGGCGCGTGACGCTGGACGGCGCAGCGCTTGCGCCGGTGGATCATGACGCCTTGAACTGGCGTGGAAACCTCAGCGCGCAGGCGGATGACGAAATGCTTGTTGAGGCTGTGGGAGCGCCAACGTCGGGGCGACGGGCGCTGCGCGTGGCCGGGGATCGCGAGGTGATTTTCTGGAGTGAAGGGGACATCGTGGAGCGGGTGGAATTAAAGCGTATTTTCGGAGGGACGCCATGAGCCACGAGCAGCTTCACCTCGAAAATGTGACCGTGTGTTACCGGCGTGTGCCTGCGGTGCACCATGTGAGTGCGGTGGTGAATTGCCATGCGCTGACGGCGCTCATCGGGCCGAATGGTGCGGGGAAATCGACCCTGCTCCGCGCGATTCTTGGATGGCATGCGCTGACAACGGGAAGCATCCGGATCGGCGCGACGCACAGTCGCAAAGCGCTTCCGCGACTGGCGTATCTACCGCAGCGGAGCGAGGTGGATTGGGATTTTCCAGCGACGGTGCGCATGGTGGTGGAGCAAGGGCGTTATCCGGTGATCGGGCCGTTCAAGCGGTTTGGCGAGGAGGATCGGGCTTTGGTGGATCGTGCGCTGCACGAGCTCGGACTGGAGGGTCTGGAGCACCGGCAGATACATCAATTGAGTGGCGGCCAGCAGCAGCGGGTTTTCCTGGCGCGCGCGTTGGCTCAGGGCGCGGATATTTTTCTTTTAGATGAACCCTTCACCGGGCTCGACGTGCAGGCGAGGGAGGAGCTGATCCATCGGTTGCAGCAGTGGAAAGAACAGGGGCGCACGGTGCTCGCTGTGGTGCATGATTTGGATTTGTGCACGAGGGTGTTTGATCAGGCGTTGCTTTTGAAAACGCATCTGATCGCTGCGGGCCGCGTAGAGGACGTGGTGACGCCGGCGCATGTGGCGGAGGCGTTCGGACACACGATGGTGCCGGCCGGCCGGTTCGAGGAATGCGCCGAGGAACCCGGAAAGGATGTCGCGTGATGGATTGGTTGCTCGAGCCTTTGCAGTATCAATTCATCTGGCGCGGACTCCTGATTGCCATGCTGCTCGGGGTCAGCGGTGGATTGCTGGGATGTGTGATGGTGCTGCGTCGCATGGCCTTGATGGGTGACGCGCTATCGCATGGGTTGCTGCCGGGAATCGGCATCGCGTATCTGCTTTTCGGGCCGCACATGTGGGCGCTGTTTCTCGGGGCACTCGGGGCGGGATTGCTCACGGCGATTGGAAGCGGTCTGATCACGCGGTTGACGCGGATCAAGGAGGATGCGGCGTTTGGCGCGTTGTTTGTGTTGTTCTTCGGCGTCGGCGTGGCGCTGGTAAGCAAGGCGCAGACGCGCGTGGAGCTGTTGCATTTTCTATTCGGCAACATTCTGGGAGTGAGCAGCACGGATTTGTGGCTGGCGGTATTTGCGAGCGTGCTGACGCTCTCGGTGTTCGCGTTGTTTTACCGGAACATTGTTATTGAGACGTTTGATCCGGTGTTTCACCGGGCGGCAGGCGGATGGGGCGGCGCGACGCACATCGGGCTTCTTGTGCTGATCGTTATTAATCTCGTGGCGGCGTTGCAGGCGATGGGCGTGGTGCTTGCGCTGGGGCTGTTTTTACTGCCAGCGGTAACGGCGTACCTGTGGTGCGATCGTTGGGGCGCAATGCTGATTTTTTCGGTGCTCACGGCGATCATCGGGTCGGCGATCGGGTTGCTGGTGAGTTTCCATGTTGGGATAGCGAGCGGTCCGTGCATGGTCACTGTGCTGGGTGCGGGGTTTCTTTTCTCCGCAGTGTTCAGTCCGTATTACGGAGTGGTCGCGAAGTTCCGGAAATCACGCCGTCACTACGCGGAACCGCAGGAACCCGGCAGGCACACACATGAACACTAAAAAGTTGCAGCGATGAATGACTCGAAGGAAAGCAGGAAAGCTCGAGTTGGAAGAAGTGCATTTCGCGCAGGTGCGCAGTTACCTCAAAGCTTGCCGCTTGAAGCATGGGCTGCTGCTCATTTTTTCACCGCCCCGCTCTCTATAAAACGCGTCATCCACGACGCAGCCTCCTTCCTTCCTGCCTTCCTTAGCGATCCCCTTTAAGATTTCCGCTCGGCGGCGGGAAGGCAGATGAGGTTCAGGTAGTCCTCGGTGGACTGGGGTTTTTTGAAAGGTTGAAGCCCGCGTTTGGTTAGCATAAAAAGATCGTAATCCGCCGCGCGCAGAAGATTGAGGAGATCGTCACCGGTCGTTCCGCAACGGTTGAGGCAGGTGGGATTGTACTCCACCAACATTTTGGGGCGGAAGCGGGCCAGGGTTTCTTTTGCGCCTTTAAGTACCGAGACTTCCGCGCCTTCGACATCGATTTTTATGACGTCCAAGCGCTCAATCTGACGTTCTTTGAAGAAGGTATCGAGCGTGGTGCTCTGCACGGTGACGCGGCGCAGTCCCTCGCGAAAGGCGAGGGCTCCCATGCCGCGATTGCCGGCAGGCGGGGCGCTGAATGAGACTTCGCCAACCTGATCGGAGACCGCGCACGGAACGGTCTCGATATTTTTCGACTCGTTGAGGCGGATGTTTTCCGTGAGCAAGTCGTAGTTGCCCGGTAACGGTTCGAAGGCGAACACTTTGGCTCCCGCTGCGGCGGCGCGAAGCGCATAGTACCCGAAGTAGGATCCCACATCGGCGAACACGGAACCGGGTTTGATCCAGGCAAGCACGAAGCTGGTATCGAGCAGGTCAAGCTGGCCGTGGTAAAGGAGGCGCCGTTGCAGGGTGCATTCCGGCGAAAGCCGCCAGAGGAGTCCGTTGCGCTCAACTTCGAACGTTTTGCCCCGGTCTGCCTTGTCGTATCCCAGCGCTAGGGCAAATGCCTCGATCACGCGCCACTTGCCTCGGTGGTAGGGGAGGCGCAGGGCGTAAATTTCAGCCAGTTGACGGACAATGCTCAAGGTGCGGAATGTATAGGGCAGAGCGTTTTGATTGGCAATACGCCTCACAAGAAGTGTGCTTTGCCTCTTGCACTCTGCGCTTACCTTTTCAAGATTCAGTGTTTTATGCCCGAAATCCCTAAGACCTACGAACCGCAATCCGTGGAAGACCGCTGGTATCAGTGCTGGCTGGATGCCAATTGGTTCCACGCTGATCCCGCTTCGTCGAAGCCCGCATTTTCCATTGTCATTCCGCCGCCGAACGTGACGGGCGTGTTGACGCTCGGGCATGTGCTCAACAACACGATTCAGGACATCCTTGCGCGTCGTGCGCGCATGCTGGGCAAGGAAGTGCTGTGGTTGCCGGGAACTGATCACGCGGGCATTGCGACGCAGAACGTGGTGGAAAAAAATCTGCGCAAAGCCGGTGAAATGAGGCATCGCGATGACCTGGGCCGCGAGGCGCTGGTGGCGAAAATCTGGGAGTGGAAAGAAAAACACGGCGGCATAATCATTCAGCAGCTCAAGAAACTGGGCTGCTCCTGCGACTGGAGCCGCGAGCGCTTCACCATGGATCCCGAGTATTCGCGTGCGGTGCAGGAGACGTTTGTGGATCTCTACCACAAGGGTCACATCTACCGCGGCAAACGCATGGTAAACTGGTGCCCGGTTTCGCAGACCGCATTGTCCGACGAAGAAGTGATCATGAAGCCGCAGAAGGGCGTGTTGTACCAGTTCAAGGTCGAGGTGGAGGGACAGCCCGGCACTTTCCTTTCCGTGGCTACGACGCGGCCGGAGACGATACCCGGTGATACAGCGGTGGCGGTGAACGCGAAAGATCCGCGCTACGCTGCGCTCATTGGAAAATTCGTGACGCGTCCTTTGCCTGCCGAGCTTCCGGCGGAGCAGAAACGCATTCCGATTGTGGCGGATGATGCAGTGGATTTCGAATTCGGCACGGGCGTGTTGAAGGTGACGCCGGCGCACGACAAGGCGGACTTTGCGATTGGCCAACGACACGGATTGGAGGCCATCGAGGTCATCGATGCGACAGGAAAAATGAACGAGCGCGCCGGGGCGGGACTGGTAGGGCTGGACCGGTTTGAAGCGCGTCAGGCAGCCGTGGATCAACTGCGCGAAATGGGTCTTTTGGAAAAAGAAGATCCGTATGACAACAACGTGGGCTTTTCGGAGCGTGCGGATGTTCCCATCGAACCGCGGCTCAGCGAACAGTGGTTTCTCAAGTATCCGCAGACCGAACGCAGTCTCGCTGCGGTGTGCGATGACAAGGAAAGCGCGGACACCATCCGCTTCCGCCCCGAGCGTTGGGCGGCGACGTATGAGCACTGGCTCGAAAACATTCAGGATTGGTGTATCAGCCGTCAGCTTTGGTGGGGGCATCGGATTCCGGTGTGGTATCCCCGGATTGCGGATTGCGGATCGGGGATTACGGATTCTGGTGAAGCCAAGCCGTACGTTTCGATGGCGCCGCCTGTTGATGCGGAAAACTGGGTGCAGGATCCGGATGTGCTCGACACGTGGTTTTCCTCGCGGCTTTGGCCTTACGCGACGATGGACGATGCAACGCGGGTGCGGTTTTATCCGACCACAGACCTTGTGACCGGGCCGGACATCATCTTTTTCTGGGTTGCCCGGATGA
>Ga0105046_10003617_pt1 | contig 24547 bp, 18 predicted proteins | sample MAT03_FD_78385 | JGI IMG/M metagenome (GOLD analysis project Ga0105046, IMG submission 78385) | Freshwater microbial communities from Lake Fryxell liftoff mats and glacier meltwater in Antarctica - MAT-03 (megahit assembly) | ecosystem: Environmental > Aquatic > Freshwater > Ice > Liftoff...
AACCGGAGCCGTAGGTGCCAAATTACTTTATCCTAACAACACCGTCCAACATGCAGGTGTAATTATAGGATTAGGTGGAATTGCAGGTCATACTTTTGTAGGAATGGACAAAGATGCGCCGGGGTATTTCTATTTCTTGAAATGCATCAATAACTATTCGGCCGTCACTGCTGCCTGTTTAATGGTTAGGAAAGAATGCTTTGATGAAGTGGGAGGATTTGAGGAGAAACTTGCTGTTGAATTTAATGATGTGGATTTTTGTTTAAAGCTTAAAGACAAGGGATACAACAATATTTATCTTCCCCATGTAGTGCTGTATCATTATGAATCTATATCACGGGGACATCCACTTAAAACCCCAAAGTCCTATCAACAGCATTTAACAGATGTTGCATTCTTCAAAAACATTTGGCAGAAATACATAGATTACGATCCTTGTTCCAGCCTACACCTTTCGGTGATTTTTGCAGATTTTGTGCCTGGAAAAAAAAGTTCTGAAAAACTTGAACTATTAAATCATGAACATTCTGATAAAATATAATTATTGTTGCAATGCTGGAAACTACAAAAGAAAATATAAAAATCATAAAGAAAAAGATAAAGCGAAAGCTCCGAAATGAGAACCTTAGTTTTCATAGAGTTTGGCTGCTTATTAGTACAAAAAGGGGTCGCAAGAGAGTGATTAATTTTATTTACAAATTATTTGGGTTTTTCTTGTCTAAAACATTTCATATTAAAATTAATACTCATAGAGATTATAAAAAATGGCTGCAAATCAATATGCCGGGACCACTTCAATTGAATACATTCAAAGAAGAAATTGAGCAATTTACTTACCAACCAAAAATCAGTATTATTTTTCCGGTTTACAATACTCCGGCACATTACCTCAAAGCAGCTATTGAATCGGTACAAAACCAAATTTACGGAAACTGGGAGCTTTGCATTTCGGATGATAATTCTCCAAATAGTGATATAAAGCCATTACTGAACTCCTATGCTGAGTTGGATGCTCGTATCCGACTTGTTTTCAGGAAAGAAAATGGCCACATTTCATTAAACTCCAACTCGGCCCTGGAGCTAGCAACTGGTGAATATGTTTCACTGCTGGATCATGATGATTTGCTGGCACCGGATGCGTTGTTTCAAAATGTAAAACTGCTGAATACAGATCGTACCATTGATTTCATTTATTCAGATGAAGACAAAATAGATGAAAAGTATCTTTTCCAAGAACCTCATTTTAAGCCAGACTGGTGTCCTGAGAATTTTCTGTCAAGAAATTATATTTGTCATTTCGTTGTCATCCGAAAAATACTTATAGACAAGGTTGGCGGTTTCCGTAAAGGTTGTGAGGGTAGTCAGGATTATGATTTATTCCTAAGAGTGACAGAATTAACCTCACGTATAAAACATATTCCAAAAATATTATATCACTGGAGGATTCATCCCGGCTCAACTGCTAACTTGGAAGATGCAAAGCCGTATGCTTATGTTTCCGGGAAAAAGGCGCTAGAAGATGCCTTGCAGCGGCGTGGGATGGAAGCTACAGTTGAATCAGAAAATGAAATGGCAGGATATTATACTGTGCGCTACAAGTTGAAACACCCCGGCAAAGTAAGTATTCTCATTCCTTCAAAAAACAGGCAAGACCTATGCCAGGTAGCTTTATCTTCCATTTATGAGCTGACTGAGTATGCCGACTATGAAATCATACTCATCAACAATAATAGTGATGAGCCGGGATTTTTTGAAATGGTAAAAGAATGGAAAATAAAACTGGGTGATCGAATTCAATGTATTGATGACGACGGTGATTTTAATTTTTCAAGGTTAATCAATAAAGGTGCCGCGGCGGCTACAGGCGAATACTTGCTTTTGCTAAATAACGACATTAAAGTTATTCAACCGGACTGGATAACAAATATGGCTGCATACGCCCAGCATAATTTTATCGGAGCGGTCGGAGTTAGGCTATTGTTTCCTGATAATACCATTCAACATGCAGGTGTGGTAATTGGATTAGGAGGTATCGCAGAACATGTTTTTGCCACCGCAGACAAAGATGAAAATGGCTACTTCAATTACCTTAAATGCATCAACAACTATTCTGCAGTTACCGCAGCATGTATGATGTTACATAAAAATGTTTTTGATGAAGTGGGAGGTTTTGATGAAGCTCTGCCTGTAGAATATAATGACATTGATTTTTGCTTAAAGCTGATTGAAAAAGGCTACAGAAATGTGTACTTACCTTATGTTTCGCTGTATCATTTTGAATCCATTTCAAGGGGACATCCGCATAAAACGAAAGAATCTTACAAGCAACACCTGCATGATATAGAGTTGTTTAAATCAAGATGGCAACGTTATATTGATTACGATCCCTGTTACAATCCGCACTTATCAAAAATTTATAATGATTTCAGGTTACGGGTAAACGATTGAAGTTATTTTTTTATGGTAGTGGGAATCTGCAATAAAATCACAATACTTCAAAGTGTATTTATGATGCCAAAAAATCTTCAAAAATCAGCTATTGCTATTTGTTCCGGTTGCGCATGTATTCATTAATGAAATCCTGATCCGCTAAAATTTCAGGCGGCAACTTTAATAAATTATCTGAAAACAGTTCCAACATTTCATGTACTACAAGATCGGGGGACTCTTGAAGCACTGCAGTTACAGGAATATTTGGCGTCCATGCCAGCACCGAAGTATTAAAAGTCGGGACTAAAAATATTTTCAAAAGTTCTGAAAAACTATCTCTTACCAGAAACAATTTCAAATTGTTTCCACTATGAGGCATTTGGCTTTCAGTAAATTGTGCATTCGGGTAATCCAGAATATTTAATGTGATAGTAATAGGTTCATTGCTATTCTTAAATTTAAAGGAAAAGTGTTTCATTTGAAACATATTGGTGAACCCAAGCATTTTTTGCAAGTTGCCATCATACAACATGATGGAATCAACCACAAAATCATTTTCATTATAAGCAGTTAGGTTCGGAAAATCTGATTGAAGAAGCGGCATGAGTTTTTTATAGCCCAGAAAAGCTCCAAACATATTCCAGTGTGTGTCGGTTTGGTAATAGGTGTCTCTTACTTTTTTCCCATCAATTAACTCCTGCTTACAATCGATACTTTTGATAATTTGATTTTTTTTCAAGCGTTCATAAATCTGATCCATTTTGGAATTTGTCATTTCCAGCAATTGCAAGCTCAACATATGTTCCGGGTAAATTCTTGCCTTAACAGGCAACATCATAAAATAGTACTTTATGTTTTTCGAGGCAAAATATTTAGTAACTAATTCAAGGTTGAAAACAATTGTGTCAAGCTGCGCTTCAGTGTAAATTGCCGAAGTTGCCATGATGTAGTCCTTCTTAGCCATAAAAAACCATCCATTATCTCCTATTGCTACCAAATCAGACATAGCAGATTTGTGAAAGATGTTTATTTTTATTCTGTTAATGCCGGCTATCATTTCATTCCGATATGCGAACCTATCTTCAAAATAGGACTGGTATTGAAAGAAAAATTTCCAGATGTTACTCCATCGCCATTCCGGCATAGGTGCCAGAGTCCTGTTTTCAAGACTAGTTATTTCCTTTTTTCCAACCAATGGTAGGAAAATGAAAATGAGGAATGTAAAAATCAATAAAGATTTATTCAAACTGAAATCTTTGATCTTCGCCTTAAAAATTAAAGTACCAACAAAGGCTACTAAGAAAGAGATTGAATAATTCCATATTGTTGATAAATGTAATTGATCAACAATGACATTGCTAAGTACAAATGAATAAGCAAAAAATAAAGATATGTTTATTTTCGTTTTCATTAGAATCTGAAATAAATAAAGGGATTGTAACTTCCAGTTGCGATGATCATACCTGAATAAAAGAGCACCATCAATAGAAAAATTGTTCTACTCATTCTAAATATACTTCGGATAGGAGCTCTGTTAGATTTATTTCTTATGGTCAACACAAATATTTTTTTGATAGCTCGGTTGAACCCATTCACAGAAAGAATTAAACCTATGATAAAAAATGTTATAATTTCATTATCTGAAATAACCGCAAATGTATAGTGTCCGTTTCCATTAAAATTAAACAGAGCATTAAAATATCCAATTGCATCAGGAAGAGTTTCCGCCCTAAAAAACACCCAGAGCAACACTACTGACAATAGCGTATAAACATGCTGAAATATTGGAGGGATTTTCAAAAGTAGTTTCCCAAAGCCTACTCGCTCAATTACCATTAATGTTCCATGTCCAAGCCCCCATAAAACAAAATTCCAACTGGTTCCATGCCATAAACCTGTTAAGAAAAAAACTGTATATAAGTTGAAAAAAGTTCTTCCTTTACCCTTTTGATTCCCTCCAAGCGGAATGTACAGGTAATCCCGAAACCAGTTTGAAAGAGAAATATGCCATCGTTGCCAAAATTCACGAATAGAGCGGGAGGTGTAAGGGAATCTAAAATTCTCAAGGAAATCAAAGCCAAGCATTTTTCCTAATCCGATGGCCATATCTGAATAGCCGGAAAAGTCAAAATATAACTGGAGAGAATAGCAAATTATACCAAACCATGCTGCGGGTGCGGACAACATTGATGATTCAACACCAAATGCAACATCCGCTGCCATTGCCATTACATTAGCTATTATCATTTTTTTGCCCAGACCTATAATAAAACGCTCCAATCCTATTTGAAATAAATGAGAGTTTAATTTTCGATGAACAATTTGCATAGCTACATCTTTATATCTCACGATAGGGCCTGCAATCAATTGAGGGAATAAGCTGATGTAAAGAGCCAGATCAATATAAGATTTCTGAGGTTCGTTCTTTCTCCTATAAACATCAATAAGATAGGATAAAATTTGAAAAGTGTAAAAAGAAATGCCAACGGGCAGTTTAATTTTTACATTTGGAAGTTGATAATGAAAAAATAAAGAAAGTACTTCGTTCAAGTTGTATATAATAAAACCAAGATACTTATAAATTACAAGTGCTCCTATATTGACTATTACCCCAACTACCAATGGAAATTTACTATTGACTCTTCCAATCCACAATCCAATAAAATAATTAATAGTAATAGAACCAAACATCAACAAAATTAATTCACCTTCACCGAAAGCGTAAAAAAACATACTCAGAATGAGTAAGGTTAGATTTCTAAATTTGTATTTATGCGTGAGAAGCGTGAGTAACAATGTTACCGGCAAAAACAGAAAAAGAAAGATAGGTGAACTGAATACCATCTTAGCGTTTATGTTCTTTAAGATGCTGAGTGAGATTTTGTGTAAACCAATCAGCTCCTTTATTATTTAAATGATCCCCGTTAAAAAATAATGTGGAATCCGATATTGAATTCGTGTAATCATAAACAGGAGAATCATTTAACACCGCTTCATCTAAAATTTTCTTAAATCCAGGGTAGCCATTGATATAAACAGGTGGAAGCACGAAAATAATTTTAATATCGGTCTTTTGGCAGTTTTCCTGAATTCTTCTGAATGAGGCCCAATATTTCAGACTGATATGCAAATTGTCCACGTTTATTTTGAGGTTTCTGAATGTAGCAGGAGGATCTTCCTTACGCATAATAAGTAGATTGGCACCATTTCTATCTAGATGATTGGTTTTATAATCTACAATTTCTTGTCCGTATATTGGAAATTTGAGGGCATTCACAAAATTCATGTTTTCGCGATAGGTTTTGGAAAACTTTGTAGCCAAAGTATTTTTTTTCAACTGGAGGGAAACAAATTTATTAACTTCATCATCGTAAACAAAAGGATATAATACATCTTTCCTGAAAATTATATTAGGGATCTCATAAAATGTGGCATGATCATCTACAGAATAAATAATCAATGATGGCTTTTTATTTTGATGAATCATCAGGTTGATAATTGCTTCGTGATATAGAATATTTGATCCGCTGAGTCCGAAATTATAACAGCTTCGTCCGGTAGCATCGCTTATAATTTCAGGGTTGTAATTATTTAATGCTCTTGACGAACCAACAATTATAATATCAGAATTTATTTGTCCATCTAAAAGAAGTCCTATTCTATTGTCGCGAATTTGTTTTTGAGAGAAGAAGGAAATGGCGGTTCCAATCAATTGATCAGTAATAATCAAAATGATTAAAAAGAGAAGAATATGTAATAATCGGTTCTTCATATTTCTAGAACTGGAAATAAATAAATGGAACTTCCGGAACATTAGACATCAGGATGATTGCAATGATGGTAGCGGTATAAAGTACATACCGTATGGCAGGATTAAATCCATTAAGGAATTGATCCAGCGTTTTATTTCTGATATTCCATTGAAATACTTCCAATATTATAACGAACATAATAATGGTGTAAAAGGAAACAGCATCTAATCCAAGATACAGCAAATCTTGTCGAGCATTATTTTCATTGCTGATAATTAATTTCAATGGAGTTGCAAAATCCGTAAAGAAATTTTTAATAAGCGTCATGGAATCTGTCAAATTTCTTGCTCTGAAAAAAACTGTTGTCATAGCGAATAAATTAACTACGCAAATTGATTGAATTACATGACGAAAATTTGTGAATTTTGCCAAACCCATTTTATCCAACAAATTCGACCGGTACTTTAAGGTGGCTTTAGTAATAACTACAAGAAGCCCGTTAATTAATCCCCAAATAATAAAAGTCCAGTTGGCGCCGTGCCAAACACCGCTAATAAAAAATACTAAAATAAAAACATAAGGCCATTTCCATCGTGCCTTTACCAGCGGAAACATGATATAATCTCTGAACCAATTCATTAATGAAATGTGCCATTGCGACCAAAAGTTAGAGAAATTTTTTGCAAAAAACGGCAGCTTGAAATTCTCCATGAGTTCAATACCCAGCAACCGGGCAGAACCTCTGGCAATATCCGAATACCCTGAAAAATCGCAGTAAACCTGCTGCGCAAAAAATAAAGAGCCAAGGTAAATTGCAGGCCCCTGCGCTTCTTCGGGATTATTAAATACATGAGAAACCATGATACTCAACTGATCCGCAATAACAATTTTCTTAAACAATCCCAACAAGATCAAACGTAACCCGGAAGAAATATTATTCCATTCAAATGCATAGTTAAAATGAAATTGTGTAAGCAAGTTTTTTGCTCTTTCAATTGGCCCTGCAACTAACTGCGGAAAGAATGTTACGTACAATGCAAAAATTCCCAGATGCTTTTCCGCATCAACTTTCCCTTTATATACATCAAGTGTATAGCTCATCGCCTGAAAAGAATAGAAGGAAATCCCCAAAGGCAAAATAAGATGAGCCAGCGGAATCATGTATTCCATATTTAAAGTCGTGAAAAGATCATTAGCGGAACCGGCGAAGAAATCAAAATATTTAAAAATGGCCAGGTTACCAAGATTGCAAATGATGCTGATGTACATGTAAGGCTTCCTCTCCTGCTTTGTGGCGAGGTTACTCATTTTTACACCGGTAAAATAATCGACCAGGATTGAAAAAATAATTAATAAAATATAAATTGGTTCCCATACCATATAAAAATAAAAACTGGCAACCAAGAGCATGAACCATCTATACCTGACAGGAAGCAGGTAATATAAAAGCGTGACTAACGGTAAATACAATAAATAATGAAAGGAATTAAAAGTCACAAGCCGGTATTTATATTTTTTATGCTGCCTGTTTCCTAAAGTGGCAACAGCATAGCAGGAATCAGAATTGAAGGCTCAAATATACAGCTAATTCTGAGGAGTTTAGGTGCCCCAAAGAAATTGGAGGACGATGCAACAAGAGCAACAACAATCTTACTCAAGGCCTGATAATCAATCTCCCCAGCGTTAAAATAAGCAATATCCAGGAATAAATCTGAAAGGAATAAGTGATGGTTCTTCTTGCAAATACAAGGATCAACATACCCGTAAGATTCCATAAACTGAAAACCCTTACAAATGACCAATCATCTACATAAATGGCTGCTGAAAGTACGATTGAAAACAACAGCCAGGTGATATAAATCCATGAAAGCGGAAGAAAATGACCAGGTGCGTTGAAACGGTGCCGGAGCAAAAATGAAACTACCAATTTTATGAGCCACAATTGCCAGATAAAATATAAGATCCAAAATATAAGCTGAAAAATATTCTTCGTAGTCGAGACATCCATATTTGCTTTGAACCCTTGAATAATTCCTAAAAAAGGCCATCCAATATTTCCGGAGCCGGCAAGAGCAGTATCGACCGGAGTGTTTTTAATGATGATAGCTTTCCAAATGATCAAAAAGAGTAACGGCAACATCATCCATAATAATTTACCCTCAAACTTTTTAGCACGAAGCATGGCGAACAATTCGAAACCAATAAGTGGAACAAAAGCAATTAAGGAAGTTTCGCGACAGAGCAATGCCAAGAGTGCAAAAAAAGAAAATTTAATAAACGATTTATTGAAATAGAACCATAATGCACCTATGAAGAAAAATAATTCTGTTACTTCTGACAAATCTTTTGCCACCGACATATATATCCCGAAAAGGAAAAGAGGATACAATAAATTTTTTATTGAACATTGTGCCAATAGAATAAACTTCTGAAAAAAAATCAAGATCCCCAAAAAGGCCAATATGTTAACCAATACCAGTGCAAAAGGTACCAATTGAGGGTTCCCTCCAAACGAAAATAGCCAGGCCAGTGCAGGATAACCAATGCGTTGTATTCGGTAGGAGACAAAATCAACAGTGACTCCATAATTAGTTTTTGAAAAATCTAATGGGTCAAGAGCATACCGATAAAAAAACTGTCCGTCATAGCCCTGACCGGGCTGAACGATAACCGGAGCGGGAGTTTGAGTGCTATCAACAAAATCGGTACCGGCTACAAAGAAATAGGAAAAATCACCACCACCAACTATAAATCGACCAAAAACAAAACCGAGCAGCATCAATAAACCGATCAAATAAACCCTGGTGGCGTCCCAATTCCATTTCATGGGCTGAAAATACAAAACAAATTAAGATATTTGTAGATGATGAAAAAACAGATGGCTTCTGGCTTTTTGATATTGTTCGGCATTTTGTCGTTGCTACCACTCATTCAGCATGCTTTTCATCCCATTAAACTTGCGGGATTGCAGGGAGCTTTTGATAAAGGCACACCACCTGTTTTAAAAGTTTCATCATGGCTCGAAGGAGATTATCAGCAAAAGGCAGATTATTATCTGAAAAATAATACAGGGTTCAACGGGGAAATGGTACGGCTGAGAAATCAACTAGATTATTCCTGCTTTGGAAACATCAATACTATTTTAACATTAGGAAAAGAAAATTATATTTTTGATCCTAATTATATTACTGCCCGAACCGGAGCCGACAAGCTTCCTGACTATATATTGTCTTCTAAATCCAGCTCCATTATTGCTTCCATTAAAGTTCTCCGTCACCTCAACATTCCACTCATAATTTGTTTTGCACCCAACAAAGCCAATTTCTATCCTGAATACCTGCCCGATTCAACATCACCTTCAGTAAACTTAAACCAGGAATATTTTAAAACTCTATTTATTAATGAAAATGTGCAGGTAATAGATTTAGACAAATGGTTCATTTCATTAAAAAATTTAGTTCCATATCCACTCATACCAAAGTACGGCGCACACTGGAGTACTTATGGTGCCACATTCGCAGGAGATACGTTGCTAAAAGTTTTGGCATCAATAAAAAATACTCCTGTAGCTTCGTTTAGTTATGAGGATATACTAATTTCGGAAAAGCCGATGTTTACGGATGATGATTATCTGGCTTCTTTAAATTTAATGATCAAATGGAAATCACCGGCCATGGCGTATCCACAACTTAAATTTAAAGAAGGTGCCAAACCGGATGTGTTGATAATTTCGGATAGTTTCATCTGGAATTTTTTCGATTTACAAATAGCGCAGAATTGTTTTGATACTGCTTCCAGAGTGTGGTATTATAACAAGACTTCTTTTGATAACAATAAAAATAATCTGGGTCCTTTGTTAGGGAAAATAGAAATTTCAGATATCAAAAACCGCGATGCAATTATTTTGATTGCTACAGGTGCGAGTTTAAAAGACTTCGGATTTCAATTTTTCGAACAACTTGAATCTCTCCGAATAAATGAATAAAGTTACCTTATATATTCTTTTACTACTTTTCGGAAGTTTGGGTGTGACTTTAAAGTTCAGTCAGTCGCACGAAAAAATGCCCATTGGGTGCGATGAATTCGGATATCTGAATATGGCAAGAAATATACGAGGTGAAAATTTATCTATTGTATCTGAGAGGAACTATTTAAAACCTTTACTTGACACCTTGCGCAGCACTTCGATAACCGAAAATGAAATTGCGTGGATGATTACACCTCATGCCTATCATCTTGTACCGGAAACGAACAAAATAATTAACCAGTATCCTCCGGGTACATCACTGTTACTATCTATCTTCCCTATTGAACTCAGGCAATTAGTCTTTCCGTTAATTTGCATTTTTATATTGTGTTTGTTTACAATTATTATAAATTCCCGATCTCCGGACAAGAGTTATAACTTATTTGATTTATTGTTTCCTGCATTTATTTTTTTGATGATGATTTCTGCACCCTTTACCACGGAGCTATCGCGAATCAATTCCCTTGCTCCTACATTCGGACTGCTCTTTGCTGCAGGTTTGTTGCTATCAAAAAATCCTCTTGCGGCGGCTTTGTTGATAGGACTCTCTGTCAATTTTCGAGTTGTAAATGCATTAATGCTTGTTCCAATTGTTTTGTTTTTACCACTTAAATCCATTTTTAATTTGGCAAATGTAAGGGAGAATTTTGTCCTTTTATTAAAATTCGGACTTATATCAGTTGCTGCTGCACTCCCTTTACTTTTTTATAATTATATTGAAATGGGAAATCCGTTTTCCATCACCTATTCATCCATCGACAAAGCATACAATTCAGAAACAGAAATAACCAATCACGTAAAATACTATTTTAATATTGACCAATTGTGGTTCAGGATACATATTATTGGTTTAGCACTTTTAATCATCTTGAATATATCAGGCAAGTTGAGCAGAAGCTATGTGTTGGCGGCAGCGTCATTTGTAATATTAAATTACCTGTTTTTTATTTTCCATGCTGTTAAGATGGATTATTATCCTTATGCTTCAGCAATTATTGTTTTGGGCTTTATTGGCAGTATACTTTCATCAATAAAACTAAATCAAAAACATACAATCTTCAACAAAGGAATCTTCATAGCTTGTACCATAATCATTTTTGTAATAGGTGGAATACGTTACCTTAAAAAACCGCATCAAACATTCGAAGCATCCAAACAAAAATATGCTGCATTGTGCCGATATGATATTGTTTGGGGCGATTTATATTCGGGCACAACGGAATATGTTTGCAACAATAACGGTTTCAGGTATGGTACAACAACACCCCGTGCCCGAAAAATTGCACTTAGTTTTTTGAAATCCAATAACTACAAACAGGCCATTCTCCTAAATGACAATATCATTTCTGAACAAACAATTCTTGCAGAGATTCAAGAACTTGGATTCAAATACACTATAATAAACGATGTAACAATAGGTAAAATACTGATTATTAAATAATGGTATTCAGCAGTATTACATTTTTACTCTATTTTATGCCATTGTTTTTCATGGTATATTTTTTAGTACCTTATAAATTCAAAAACCACTGGCTGGTATTTTCAAGTTTACTGTTTTACAGCTGGGGTGCACCTATGTTTATATTTGCTTTTATATTAAGTAGCATGTTCGATTATTTTGCTACAACACAATTTCAAAAGGCACATGGCAAACTGATGTTGGTTACTGCCGTTATTTCAAACATAGCATTACTAGGATACTTTAAATACTCAAATTTCTTCATTGAAAATTTTAATTTTATATCAGAATCACTATTTGGATCCTCCATTCCATGGGCTAATGTTTTACTGCCTATTGGGATTTCCTTTCTCACATTTGAAAAAATAAGTTATTTAGTTGATGTCTATCGCAAAGACAGTGGAGCCCAAAGAAGCTATTTAAATTACTTACTCTTTGTAACACTATTTCCTCACCAAATTGCAGGACCTATTGTTCGGTATAAGGAGGTGAGTGAACAGATTGAAAACAGGGCAAAAAATATTAACCCGGTTCAGGTTTATGAGGGTTTGATTCGATTTATTACAGGGCTTGCCAAAAAAGTGCTGCTGGCAAATGTTCTAGGTGAACAGGCAAATTTAATTTTTGAACTACCTCCATCCGAACAAACATTTACAACTACATGGGTAGGAATTATTGCTTACTCCTTTCAAATATACTTCGACTTCTCAGGATATTCTGACATGGCCATTGGACTGGGAAAAATGCTTGGCTTTACCTTTCCGGAAAATTTCAACTTTCCCTATTCTTCAAAAAGTATTACTGAATTTTGGAAAAGATGGCACATGACCTTGGGTAACTGGATGAAAGATTACTTGTATATTCCATTAGGTGGAAACAGAGGAAATAGGACCTATATTAATTTGATGTTAGTTTTTTTTCTTTCGGGATTGTGGCATGGTGCGAGTTGGACGTTTGTGCTTTGGGGAATTTTTCATGGAATGTTTTTGATTATTGAACGTTTAGGACTTAGTACCGCACTTAAAAAAATGCATCCCATACTGGCAATTTTTTATACCTGTTTGGTTGTTGCAACAGGATGGGTACTTTTTAGATCGGAAGACCTTAACTCAGCATTGTTGTTTTTAAACAACATGTATTCTTTGCCCGTAATAGATACAGCCTATCTCCAAAATTTAAACACTAAATTTCATTTTATATTACTAATTGCAGTGGTTTTCTCTTTTAAATCGGAAAGAATACAACAAAAATTAACATTTTTTTACACACAAGCAAGCACAAAAGTAAATGTTAATGTGGTTATGATGGTTGGAATGCTAATACTTTATGTATTATGTTTAGGCGAACTACTGGTAACAGGATTTAACCCCTTTATTTATTTTAAATTCTAAGTTGAGTGAAAAATCAAATAACTACTGCATACTGCTTCAAACGTGTCCCGGAAAAATGATCCGATTTATCAAATACATCGGGGATACAGAACTTAAAAACAGATCCGTGATTGACATCGGAACAAATTTCTATTTTCCCATTCCAATGTTCAACAATTTTTTTCACAACAGGCAACCCAATTCCCATAGTTTCAAACTCATCTCTTGGGTTTAAAGTTTGAAAAATAACAAATATTTTTTCGTGAAAAACAGGATCTATACCCGGACCATTATCTTTTACTGTAAACCAAAAATGATTTCCTTCTTTTACACCTGAAATAGACACTTCTTTATTGGCTTTTGGGTTAAACCTGATGGCATTATCCATCAAATTAATAAAAACCTTTTCAACCAGCGATTCGCTTATTGTCAATACCGGAAATTTCCCCGAAATTCCAATTTGAACCGATTCATGAACAGCAAATTTTTCGGCCACGCTATTAATTACTTTCTCCACATCAACATTTTCCTCAGGTTTAGAGGATTCTATCACCGCAGAATATTCGAGCAACGCATTAAGTAATCTATCCATTCTTGAAACCCGTCCTTTCAACAAATCAAAAAATTCTACCGACTTTGGTTTCAAACGACCTTCTTCTTCATCTTCAATAAATCCTGCCAAACTTCCTATAGCCCTCAAAGGTGCTTTTAAATCATGAGAGGCCACCGAGGCAAATTTTAGCAACTCAGAATTAGTTTTTTCAAGATCTGTTGCATAACTGTTTAGTAAATTATTTTTATTCTCAAGATCTTCATTTTTCTCCTGCAATTGCTTCTTCTGTTTTTCAAGTTCCTGGATCACTTCATTCTTATTGCTTTGAAGGTAGTTGCCTTGAACAGCAATCAAAATAAAGGATAGAAGTGCATTCACCAAAAAATCTTCATTTATAAGAAGTATATCATCCTTAAATAAACTAAAGGAAGTCCAGTCGGTGAAAGATGAAATTACAAAGAGATAAACAACATGGGCCATCACAAAAATAGTGAACCATTTACCTGCATTTCTGCCTAATAGCATATAGGCATAAAGAATGATTACGCCAAAATACATCGTTCCGGCTGTTCTAATACCTCCACAAGAATAAGAAACAATGTGAAGTAGCATGACAGCAGCAGTTAACATAATCAAATAGGATCTCTTAAGTGATTCTACTGTCTTGACAAGAAAATAATTCAACAGCATAATAACCCCCAGTGCATATATGAAAAGTGGAAGTGGTCCGGCATTATAAATAGTCAACACCATTTTGGTGGCGACGCCGGCACAAATGCAAGCACCAAGGATTGAAAAAATCCTAAATAGAGCAAAACGCTGTCTTGAGACAGGTTCATTCTCGGGGATTAAAAGATATAAATGTTTTCTAAATAAGAGGTTAAAAACACCCTTCATAATTATATCTGTCAGGAAGTATGAGGATAAAGAAACTTAACTGTAGTACCCTCATCTTCCCTGCTTTCAATCCATATTTTACCTGAAATGTCGTCGATAAGTTTTTTCGCAATTGCCAATCCCACGCCGGTAGTTTCCTTTTCATCTTTGGATTTCAAAGTATAAAATAATTCAAAAACCTGATCCAAATACTGAGGCTTAATTCCAGGACCATTGTCATTAATAAAGAAGAGGAATCCATTTTCGGTACACTGATAGGAAATTTTCAGGATACCTTGACCGGGATTATTATGATGATCAATAGAATTCTTTATAAGGCTATAAAATATTTTATATAACCTTGTTCTCTCCGTTTTAATAACGGGAAGTGCTTCTGCAACAATTTTAAAATCTGATGGGGCTTCCAGTGATTCAAAAATGGAATGAATCATTTGATTCAGATCCACCGGAACCAGTTCTTCTGATAGCCGCCCACTTCTTGAATACTCCAGGATACCTGCTAGTAACGAATTCATTCTATGGACCCGGCTTCGTAGTAAAATCAGGTTCTCATTAGTGTTGGGATCTGTGCAATTGCCAAGGTCATCGGCAATCCAATTGGTTAAATTTTCAATGGCACGCAAAGGTGCTTTAAGGTCGTGTGAAACTATATAAACAAACTGTTCCAATTGTTTTGATATACTTTCTGCAAAAATTTCAGCTTCTTTCTTTTGGGCAGAGATATGAAAGAGTCTTTCATAGAAGGACACTTTCATTTTGGTTTCTTCCAAATCCAATGGTTTATTCAAGCAATCGATGGTACCTTCTTCAAACTGACTTAAGGGAGGTCGTTCCGATTTACTTACGGCCGAAACAAAAATGATAGGAATATGTCTGGTTTTGTTGTTGGAACGAAGCAAGCCGGCTACTTCCACACCGTCAATATCCGGCATTTGAATATCGAGTAAAATTAGTCCAATATTTTCACGTATCGCAAGACGTAAAGCTTCATTTCCACCCGATGCTTTAATAATATTTCTCCCTTCCTTTTCGATAATACTTTCGAGGGTGAGAAGATTTTCGGGGCGATCATCTACAATCAGAATATTAATGATCTGATGACGCAAATTTATTTGATTTATTCCGGCTAATGTTTCCATGAATCTATTCAACTTAATCTTATTCTATATCTATATTACTTTATCAATCCTAATTCAACCTTTCACTTTGAGCAATTCGAAAACCTGTGAAAGTAACATCTCCACATTAACAGGCTTAGTAACGTATTCGCTGGCTCCTGCACGTAAACAAATCTCCCTGTCGCCTCTCATGGCTTTAGCAGTAACTGCAATTATTGGAACTGTTTGCCAAAGTCCAAAACTCCGTATTTCCTGAATTGCCTGCAATCCATCCATGTTAGGCATCATAATATCCATTAGAATTATATCTATACCTTTGGTATCTTTGAGTCTTTCAATAGCCTCAATTCCATCCATGGCACAAATTACTTCGGCGCCCTCATTTTCGAAAATGGTGGTCATTGAATAAATATTTCTTATATCATCGTCGGCAACAAGGACTTTTTTACCGGCTAATCTGTTGGAGCCTGATGGTATAAAAGTGATACCTTTTTCAGGGGTTTGGAGTGTTGCATTTGCTTGGTAAAGATTTTTTTCTTTCAGCGAAGAAAATAATTCCGGTGCATGTATCTTGCTTAATATTTCAGAAACAATATTTGAATTAATAGCAGAGGTAGTATGCAAACAAACCATATTACCAATTTCTTTTGGTATATACTCAGAAACTGAACGGCAAATAATATAAGCTGAAGAGGTAAGTGGATTTTGTTTGAAATTAAATACTCTTTCAATATATTCTTTATCAGACAGTGTTGCATCAATAATAATTACCTCAGGGCGGGTGCTTAGATTGGCAATGCTAAAATCACTATTCCCACTAACTTCATAATTCTCATATTCAAAAAGTTGTGTCCAATTACTGATAGATTCGCTTTCACTACTTATTACGAGGATATGTCCGGCACGATTTCGGAAATCCGATTGTGAAACCGGTTTCACTTCATTGCCAAATACAGATGGTGTTACCGTAGTAGAATGTTGTATTTCTCCGGCAGGTAAAAACATTTTAAACTCAGAACCTTTGCCTTCTGCACTTTCAACTATAATATCACCACCTAACAGAGAGGTGAGTTGTCTGCAAATGGTTAAACCCAAACCTGTACCACCATACTTACGTGTGGTTGAGCTATCAGCCTGGTTGAATGCTTCAAAGACAAGTTTCTGCTTATCTACAGGAATTCCAATGCCGGTATCAACCACTGAGAAACAGACAATTCGCTTAGCATTCTTTAATTTTTCGTTTTGATAATCATTACCGACAGGAGCTGTAAAAACTTCGAGTCGCACAGTGCCTTTCGGAGGAGTGAATTTGAAAGCATTGGACAATAAATTCTTTAAAACTTGCTCAATTCTTATTCTGTCGGTATAAATAAAATCCGGAACAGATGCATCAATACAGGTTGAAAAGGCAATTAGTTTTTCTCTCGACACTTCTTTGAAGAGTTGATCCATATTGTCACAAATTTCATTCACAGCAGTTGGTTCCTTAATCAGCTCCAGCTTGCCCGCTTCAATTTTAGAAAGATCAAGAATATCGTTAATGATAACCAAAAGATCACTGCCTGATTTATGAATGACATTAGCATGTTCAACCTGTTTAGGAGACATATTCTCTGTTTTATTTTCACTCAAAAGCTTTGCTAAAATAAGCACACTATTCAAAGGTGTTCTTAACTCATGCGACATATTGGCTAAGAAATCGGATTTATATTTGCTGCTTCTTTCCAGCTGTTCAGCTTTAAAGGCCAGAGCTTTGTGCGCATCTTCGATTGCCATATTTTTATCCTCGAGCAAAAGAGCTTTATTCTCCAATTCTGCATTTACTCTTTGAAGAGTTTCCTGTTGGTTTCTCAACTCCGAATCTGAACGCTTCAATCTTTCCGATTGATTCACCAACTCATTATTAATTTGTCGGAGGTCCTCGTCTTGTTGAGCAAGTTCTCTTGTTTTTAACTGTGACTCTTCCAATAACCTTCGGGTAAGAAGGTTTGCTTTGAGGTTAAGAATGTTAGATGCAACAGGCTCTGCTATTCGTTCAATAAATTCTTTCTTTTGGTGCGAGATAGGAAACACTGATTTAATTTCAAGTGCACCTACGACCCTGCCTCCAGCAAAAAGAGGCATAATAAACAAATCACAAACCGAAATTTTAGAAATGCCTGTATCAACAGATGAATCAGTGTCATTCACATTTTGTAAATAAATTCTGCGGTTAGAAGTTATCACTTGTCCGATCAAGCCTTCATTCATTTCGATGCGTTTAATACTCAAGGCTTTTTTGTCGGGAGCAAAAAACGAAACGGGTTCAATAAAGGTATCGCTTTCGAATTGATCATTTACCAAATAAACAACTCCCTGTTGAGCTTCGATATACATTACGAGGCCACAAATAATTTCATCGGATAATTGCTTAATATCTTCCGTACTTCTATGCAAGACAGTGCTTATTTGGGCAAAACCTTCCGAGGTCCAGTTACGGATAGCATCTTGTTCATAAGCATATTTCAGTTTATCACGCATCTCCAGCAAGGTACTTCCCAACACATCCTTACTACTGAGTGGTTGAAAATGGGCATCGAAATTTGATTTTCCGATTTCGGCTGCAAAGGAAGAGGTTCGTTGCAAACCTTCCCTCAAATGCAACAAGGCAGATTTCATTTCAATGAGTGCACTTTTGCCATGTTCAATATCCACTTCCGGGAGTTCCCCCTGGCTCATCTTCAACATTATTTCACGCACATTGATGATTGGAAGGATCACTTTTTTCATCATATAAAATCCGGCAGCCATTACCGAAAAGATAACCATGATTGCCAGAATAAAAACAATCATCAGAAGATGAACATTATCCTCCAGCATACGATCCTGCATTTCTTTGGCTTCATTCTTTTTGACGGTAATCAATTCCCTAAGCTTCACCATCATTTTGTTGGTGCTGGGAATAATTTCACTTTCTAATTGTTCTTCAGCAAGAAATTTCTTCATCGGGTCCTGGTAGTCTTCAAAATCTTTCAGGCTCTTCATTATCTTTTCCTGTTCCCGTATTATGGTTTCATATTCCAAAAACAATTTATTTATCTGAGCAACATTAGCTTCCGACCGCCAGCCTTTTGTTAGTCCGGTAAGTTTAGCGTTTAACTTGGGATAGGCAATACTGTTGAGTTGAATGAGGCTGCTCTTATCATTATTATTATTTGGAAGATAAACCCAGTTGGAAATAAACATCCTGGAGCGGGTAACAAGCAGGTTAAACTCCTCAAGGCTCTCGAGAGTGGGATTAGTGTACTGAGTAATTTCAAAAATAGTGTTTTTGTTATTTCTGATTTTTATGGTGCTGAGCAATGCATTGGCAATAGCTATAGCAACTACTAATACAAAAACGAAGTAAATCCGTTTGTCCAGCTTGAATACATTTTTGTTTAATAAATTCATATCTATTGAATTTAATATATTTTAACAGCAAGCGAAGAAATCTCCTTTGAGAAGAGAACTCCATTATGCTTTAACAATGACTGATTAATTTCAAATCCCATTTTTCCATTTATATTCACAAGATTGATATGCGCTCCTCTTTTAATTGAACCCGATTCTTCAGCAATCAACAAAACGGATTTAAACTTTTCATTGATAGAAAGAGCGCGTAACACTCCACCTGAATGTTCGGGTACAAATATCATTTGAACTCCCACAGCTTCTTTTTCAGAGCTAATAACCTTAACTATAATAGTTTTTCCATTTACAACTTTCCGTTTTGCAATTTCACGGAGGTAGTTCGTAACATTAGATTTTCCGTATACAGCAATTACAAATTCATTTTTTGTGATCTGTTCTGACCAGTCGAAATACTTTGTAAAATTGTAAATGAACATTGCCTTAACTGCATTGGAATCAGTGGAAGAATTCGAACGGAAGGAATAGAAAAGCGACATCAATGGCAATAACACCACCAAAATCACATGTGCATACTTTATACTTCCTGTTCGCTTCACTTGACTCTTACTTATATAAAAATTTATAGGAAACACTCAAAGAAACCTGTCTTGAAGTTCCGGGAAGTGGTGCATGCCCACCATTATAGGGCTGCAAATATTGTTCATTCGCATCAAGAATATTATGTAACGCAAGGCTCATCGACAACCCTTTGGTTAAAAGGTCTTCGGCACGCAATGCTATATTTAATAACAGCGTTGGATCATACTTGCCAATAACTGTTTCATCCTGATCATTAATGGCTACAGTTCCATACTTTACACCAGACATAACAAGGGTTGGGCTGACACTCCAATGTCCTGAAATTTTTAGCAGGGCACTCATTGATAACTTTTGATTAGACAATCCTAAAAGTGAATGCGGCTCATCGGGAACTTTGTAATCACTAAGGCGATTTTTATTAACAGCCGAATAGTATCCATAACCCAGATCTACATATCCATTCTTAAATTTCCATTGAAAATCAAATTCCACACCTTGGGTACCTGTTTCATCGGAATTTTCATACAAATCCTGATCACTTTCATTGTTATAATAAAAAACGATTGGATCTTTAGTTGTGATATCAAATAAGTTTCCCGTTAGATAAAAACTTCTGCCAATTTTCACCCCTGATTCAAACTCAATTACCGTTGTTTTTTCAGGTTGTATGGCAGGATTAAGATCTATGTTTTGAGTGTTCGGTGTACGATATGCCTGGCTGTACAATAATTTGAAATGCACACGATTGATAACACGAGTTATTGAAATGCGCGGAACAAAAGATGAAGCAAACCTTTCATTCCGGTTATACCTTGCCCCTGCTGTGATGTTGGCAATTTTTGTTTTGAGTGATGCTTGTCCGAAAATAGCGGTATTACTATAAGAGAGATTTTTATTGTTGGTAGAAATAAATATTTCATCTCCCAACTGTGTAGCTTTATCATAGAAATATTCAATACCACCCGAAATGTTTAGCTTAAGCGATGGATCATAGGAAGTCGCCACTGCACCCGTATATCGTGTTGAAGAAATATCGAAAGGGTTTATTTCTTCGTTGACTATTTCATCGTTATAATTCCATGGCAACTGCAATTTAAAATTTAAGCGCGGAGTGATGGCCAGGTTTTTTAGTACCTGAAATTCTCTCTTCAACTCCCCTATATAAGAATCAAATTTTATCGCATAACTTCTTGAAGTAATCACATCATAATTATCGCGTGATTCCACAGTATACTTATCAATAATCCCGCGAAACTGAAGCTTGTTGTAGTTTAAACTGATATTCAAAAAATTTTCCAGCAGGTCGGAGTTCTCTGTCATGTCATAACTTCCATCATAAAAGTCGTTGTACTGCTGATTGCTGCGTATTGCCGAACTTCCAAAATAATTTACGGAATAACCAAATCTACCAAATTGTTTTCCGGAAGAAACATTGATCGAATTACCGGCTTCAATATCATCCATAAGTCCATAAGAAACTTTTATTTCTGAACCTGTTAAATCGGAAGGAGATTTTGTGATGATATTAATTACTGCATACTCAGCATTTCCGCCATAGACAGCAGATCCGGGTCCTCTAATGATTTCAATTTTTTTGATGTCGCTTATCGGGTAGTGATTTCCAAACTGCAAGGTTGAAAACAAATTCTCATTCATTTCTAACCCATCTATCAACAACAGCGCTTTACCTTCGTGGGCCCAGTTTCCCCTTACGGCTAAACCAACCACACCTTCTACATCAACACCAAAATCAAAACCGGGAACTAATTTCAATAAGTCGGTGAGATCTCTTGCCCCCGACGATTTAATTTCTTCTTCAGTTATCAGTGTGATGATTCCGGGAGCCTCACGGAGAGTTAATGCATGCACCGATGCCACGTTAACTTCGATGCCCATCAAATCTTCGAGTGACATATCATAAAAGTTCTGTGCCGGTGCTAATGAGTCAGTATTTACCGTCTGACCGTGTGTGGAGACACAACGCAAAGCACACAGCACCAACAGCACACTCATTACCCTTTTCATAAGACGAAGTTCAAATGACAATAACCCTTTTTAGGTGTCAAATGCTCTCCCTTGTACGCATTACACGGAAACGGTTACAATTCGGCAATAAAAAAGTAGAAATCAGTCAATTAGTTCACTTGAGGTCGGATTTCACTATAATTCAATCGATTACTATTTTTGCGTCTAAAAATGTAATATAGATGATCTGAAAATTGCAACTACTTTATTATCAATTATTTGCAATATTAACATGGTTAGAAACGGCTTGTTTTATTAACTTAGTCGGAAATTTGGAGCATTATAGTTATGAACCCAACCATGAGCAAAGAAATTGCAGGTTACCATATGTTGATGATTTTATCGGCTGTTGACGGAAAATTAAATGGAAGTGAAGATAAAATCATTAAAATTTTTATTGAAGAAAATTACGGAAGTCTTAAAAATCTTCATGAGGAAATGTCGATCATCAGTACTTTGGCGGATGAGGACTATCCTGTTCATTTTAATAATGCAATGAATCAGTTTTATCTTCATTCCTCCAAATCCGACAGGAATCATTTTCTGGATATTGCCACACGATTAGTAGCTGCTGATAAATCTATTTCGGCTCGCGAAAATTTGTTTCTCAATGAACTTTACAATGCGTGGGAAGAAGAGTTGGAAGCATAACAGGTGATGTAGAAATTAAGGATATCTCACAAAACCTGCCTTTCTATCTGCCTCAACCTTAATCCCTCTCCTAAAGAGAGGGGAATTGATAGGTTTTGAAAGATACCCATAAGTTACTTTAACCGAATAATTTTTAATATACAACCCACTTTTCTTCTTCCGGTAAAATTACTCCTCACTCAAACCGGGAAAGGATACTTTGATGATATCCCAATACTTTGAATCAAGAGACAGATCAACAGTAATTTTTACGGAAAATTTTTGACGGATGGAGGATGCTTCAACAAGGCCTGTGAATTCTGCCTTAAAAATAGCAACTGCTTTATCCTGATTTATAACCACCGATTCCAGATCAAGATGTGTGATTTCAAAGCTTCTGTACGAATCACGAAAGTTGTGAAGTTGTTTTGCATTTTTGATGGTATCCTCAAATTCTTCAAATTCAAATTTCTCATTATTCTTAAGCAACGCCAAAATAAACTCATAAGACATATCTCCGATTTCAGCTTCATAATTCGGATAATAATTTTCATAAATAAAGTTAGCAATAAATCCCGGTACACTCACATCATCAATCAACTCTTCAAATAATTCTTCTGTAATAAAAGAATATAATTTTCGATTATCAACATCGTACATGGAATCGCAGAAGATCTGATGTTCATACAACTTTCCATGAACTTTATCGAGTTCAATTGCAAGTTCCTCATCGTTGAGTGTGCCGGTTTTTTTAAATTCCGGTCGGCCAATTAAATCATAAATTTTAATTTTTTTGGCTTCCTTAAAAGCTTTTTCAATTCGCTCTACATTGTCGAGAAACATTTTTTCGATGTGTGGAGGTAATACATGATTTGGAGTGAAACTTCCGAATTTAGCTCCATGCTCTAACTCAAGTTTAATTTTCCTTACTTGATTTTCAATACGAAGTTGTTCGTCATTGAGTTGTTTTTGGGATTTATTTTCCATAATAAAAAAGTTTGTGCCAATTTAAAAATGGCCGGTTAAAAATAGTTTTGTTGGCACAAATATAAAACCAAAATTTTAAAAACAAATATTTTCGTAAACAAAAAACCCTCAGCAGATGTTTCTCTATGACAAAAATGGCCAAATAGGGCCAAATAATTTTGTAATTTTGCCGTTTACTCAACCATGGAATACAGAAACAGTCATTCAACGCCCGCACCCGAAGTCGTTCAAAAAGTAGTGGAACTGCCGCTAACTGAAGCCGAAGAAAAGGGAATTGTAATAGTACATTGCAGTTTTGCCGGCGAAGGAGCAATTCGGATCTGGAAATCTACTTTTTTGGTGGATCGTTTGAGCAACTGTAAAAGTAAATTGCTGCACACAGAAAACATTTCAATGGCACCTCAATGGACACTTATAGATTCTTCCAAAACTTACAACTTCACCTTGTATTTCGAAGGGCTCAAAAAATCTTGTAAAGTTTTTGATTTGCAGGAAATCATTCCTCAACCCGGTGGTTTTTTTATTCCTGCAATCATCAGAAATCAGGAAGATGTGTACCGGGTACAAATAGTATAATTTTTTATCCGTGATACACTCTTGAGGCAACAATCAAGCCCTCTTTAATATCCAACACCTCAGCAACATTTATCGTTTCTTCGCCGGGAACCAAACGGGTGTACTCCATAAAAACCCGATCATCATTGGCGGTAATACTCATTTCGCGGTACTCAAGTTGTGGCAAACGGTCAAAAGCATCCTGCCACCAATTCCGTAAAGCTGCCTTGCCTTTAATCAATCCGTTAGTTTCCGGATGCCGGATTTTTAGCTTGGGGCTGAAATGAATGGCTTCATCATGATATAATTTCAACAAACTTTCCAGATCGTGAGCATTGAAGGCTGAAAGCCATGTTTTTGAGACGTTAAAGGTAGTATTCATCTGATTTTTTACTTAGCCTGCAACTTACGGCATGCGAATTATCAGCGAAAATACGAAAGAAATATAATTCAGCAACCTTGCTGAACTTACATTTTGCTAATCACAAAATTGAACAATCGAACTTTTTACATTTTCACAAACTTAACAAACTCAAAACCGGAATTTGTTTCGATGCGAAGAATATAAATTTGTGCAGGAAGTTCTTCGATATTAATACTGTTTGAAATATATTTGCCACTTTTAACTTCTGCGCCAAGCAAATTTAAAATAGTATAATTGAATGCGGTAATTTCAACTTCATTATTTCTAATGAATAATTTTGTTGATGCAGGATTTGGAAATACAGAGTATATTTGAGTAGCATTTATTTCCTGAACACCAACATTGTAA
>Ga0105046_10003619_pt1 | contig 24546 bp, 17 predicted proteins | sample MAT03_FD_78385 | JGI IMG/M metagenome (GOLD analysis project Ga0105046, IMG submission 78385) | Freshwater microbial communities from Lake Fryxell liftoff mats and glacier meltwater in Antarctica - MAT-03 (megahit assembly) | ecosystem: Environmental > Aquatic > Freshwater > Ice > Liftoff...
ATTCGCGGTCGCGGAAGTACAGGAACAGGTGCAGCTCGTGGCAGGCGTACTTGCTGTAGCGGGCCCGGCGGGTGGCGTCGTCGAGGGTGTGCCAGTGGGTGAGGAAGCTAAATTCGCGGAGGGCCTCGGGGGCGCCGAGGGCGAGCAGGACCTGGTGGGCGCGGGCGGTGGTGTCGACCAGCTCGAGCTTGCCGGATCGGAGGTCCTCGACGACGAGGGTGGTGCCGGTGTCGACGCCGTCGACGCGGCGCTCCTCGCTGAAGTGGCCGTCGTGGGCGAGGGCGAGGCGGAGCCGGAGGTCGCGTGGGCGCAGCTCGCTGGCGGGCAGCGGGAGGTCGGCGCTGCTGCTGTGGGTGGGGTCGACGAGGAGCACGCGCAGGTGCTGGGCGGCGCCGAGCTGTTCGCGGGGGACGATGAGCTCGCCGTGTTCGTCGAGGCGGAGGTTGGCGAGCACGATCGCGGCGGCGGGGAGGAAGTCGAGGCTGGTGTCGGCGGCGAGGTCGAGGGCGGACTCGGAGGGGGTGGGCGGGGCCGGCGGGGGGGCGGACGGGGCGGCGCGCGCGGGGCTCGGGGCGAAGGCGCCGCCGCCCCGGGCGAGCTGCACGCTGCTGCTGGTGGTACGCAGGGCCCAGGGGTTGAGCAGGAGGCCGGGCTTGTCGAGGAGGACGCCGGGGCGACGTGGTTGGCCGCGGCGATCGAGCACGTAGCGGACCTCGTCGCCGATGTCGCGACCGGAGACGAAGTGCGAGCGCACGGGCGGGACGGTGAGGGCGAGCGGGGCGCGGGGTGTTCGCTGGAGGGTCCGCGGGAGGGCGCGGTCGGGGCGGAAGCGGGTGGCGACCAGGTGTACGCGGGTCTGGGGGCCGGCCTGGGCGACGCGCAGGTGGAGGCGCTCGGCGTCGGCGTGGAGGAGCTGCAGGACTGGCAGTGGCGGCGAGAGCTCGAGCGCGAGGGGGCCGGCGGCGGCCCAGTTGTCGGCGAGGACGGCGGCCTGCGGGGCGATGATGAGGCGGAGGTCGGGGAGGCCGCGGCACTGCAGGAGGTATTCGCCGGGCGGGAGGGTGCCGGCGATCGTGAGGCTGCGGTCGTCGCCGCGGACGCGGTCGCTGTGATCGTGGGCGATCGCGCCGCCGCGTAGCTCCGAGAGCGCGAGGGAGAGGGCGCCCCAGGGCGGGCGCGGGAGGGTGATCGGGGCGCCGGCGAGGAGGTGCAGGGCGCGAGGGATCGTCAGCTCGGGGGTCAGCGTCCAGCGGTGTCGGGCGCCGGAGGGCAGCGAGGCGGTGATGTGTTCGACGCCGGCGAGGTCGCCGAGGAGGATGCGGCCGTGCTCGTCGGTCTCGAGGGTGGTGAGGACGTCGAAGGTGACGGCGACGTGCTTGAAGGTGAAGGCGACGGCCCGGCCGCCGCGCGGCTCGCCGGACATGCCGAGCAGGTGGGCGACGTGGCCTTCGGCGGTGGCGGCGAGGTGGAGGGCCTCGGTGGCGCTGCTCTGGTGAATGAGTCCGATCGCGGCGCTGGCCTGGTCGATGAGATCGAGGGTCTGCTGGGTGGAGGCGACGCGGACCTGGCCGCGCAGGGCGACGGTGATCGAGGCGGTGTCCTCGGGGACCTGCAGCTCGACGAGGGTCTCGGCGTCGTCGTGCAACTGCACGGACTGGGTCTTGATCGAGGAGGTGCCGGTGCGGTCGACGATCGTGATGTCGACGCGGGGGTCGTCGATCAGGGCGACGGGGGCGGGCCAGTTGGCGACGCGCAGGAGCGGGCGGATGAGCACGCGGGCGGTCTTGCCGGGGACGAGGGACTCGCGCTCGAGGTGGAGGCCGGCGCTGAAGTGGTAGGTCTCGGCGGGGTGCTCGAGGGTCTCCTGCTGGGCGATGTCGCCGTGGACGAGGAGCATGGGGGTGCGCGCGGGGGCGGTGGAGAAGGGGATCGAGATGGCACCGTCGGGGCGTGGGGTGTACTCGCGACCGGCGAGCCACAGGCGGGCGTCGGGGAGCGGGCGGCCGTGCTCGTCCTGGACGCGGACGGTCGGACCGGCGGCGCCGACCCGGACGCTGTGGCGCAGGCCGCCCTTGCGGATCAGGGCGCGGCTGGACTTGCCGTTGCCGATCAGGTCGATGACGTAGGTGCCGGGGCGGGCGCAGGCGGGGAGGGCGATGCGCTGGCGGACGCGGCGGATCGCGGGGGCGCCGGGGCGTAGGGTCTGCTCGTCGCTGGCGACCATGCCGTCGAGGTCGATCGCGGTGTCGACCTCGGCGCGGCGGGCCAGGAAATAGGCGACGGGGTCGACGCGGAAGGTCTTGATGACGAGCTGGCCGACGTTCTTGAGGTCGACGTCGAGGAAGAGCTCGGCGTCGGCGGCGACGTGGGTGGGGTTGTCGACGGCGAGCTCGAGGTCGACGCGCTCACGCAAGGCGGCGAGGCGGGCCGGGCCGAGCAGGGCGGCCCAGCGCTCGGGCTCGGGGGCGCCGGCGAGGAGGCGGGCGCTGGCGAGGATCTCGGTGAGCCAGTCGTGGTCGAGGAACTCGGCGAAGGCGCCGTCGTCCTCGACAGTGAGGAAGTGCTCGAGGTAGGCGCGGACGAGCGGCTCGTCGTCGGTGAAGACAGTGAGTCCGGCCGCCTGGGCGCCGCGGGCGTCGGGGGTGGCCTGGTGCTCGGAGGGGACGGCGTGCAGGCGTTCGGGGCGGACGTGGCGGGCGGGTCGCGGGAGGGCGAGGTAGGCGAGGAAGCGGGCCCGATCGTGACGACCGCGGCGGCGATCGAGCTCGAGCTGTTCGTGGAGGACGAGGGCGCGCAGGGCGTTGAAGCTGGGGGCGAGCGGGGCGACGAAGCGCCAGAGGTCGGCGAGGTAGCGCTCGCGGGCGGCGAGGTCGGTGTGCCAGTCGAGGTGGATCGGCGGGCGCATGCGCTGGAGGACGGCGTGGACCCACGCGGCGCTGTGGCGCAGGTCGGGGACGAGGGCGACGAGCTGGTCGAGTTGGGCGAGGCTGAGGCGGCCGTGGATCGGGAGGGTGCCCAGGCCGCGCGACGATCGCTCGCCGAGGTCGGCGGCGATCAGGGCGACCAGGCCGGGGATGTTGGCCCGCGGGAGGCGCTGCAGGAGGTGGCGTCGGCGGGTCGCGTCGAGCTTGGCGGCGACGAGGTCGGCGAGCGCCCAGTCGTTGAGGTAGGTGAGGTCGTGGCCGCGATCGATCGCCTCGCGGACGAGGCGGGGCTCGGCGAGGAGGGCGGGGTCGAGGCGGGTCGGGTAGCGCTGGGCGGCGGCGACGGCCTCGGCCTGGTCGTCGAGGCGCGGGCCGGCCTCGAAGCGGAGGGCGTCGGCGTGGGCGTCGAGGTCCTGGCCGGCGCGCAGGAGGAGCTGACGCCGGGCGAGGCGCTGGTGGTGGACGTCGGTGTGGCCGTGGCGGCGCTGCCAGTCGGCGAGGATCGCGTCGACGTCGGCGAGCTGGCCGTGGTGTTGCAACTGTACGCCGCGCCAGTAATCGTGCTCGACGGTGCCGGGCAAGAGGACGGCGAGGGCGGCGCTGCGGTCGTCGGAGAGCGCGAGGGCTTCGAGTTGCTCGAGATCCATGCGAGGCCGAGGGTATGCCGGGGCCGCGGCGGACGTCTCGGGGTCAATCGTCGGTCGTCGCGGTCACGCGTTCGCGCGCGGCTCGGCGGCGCCCGACGCCCGGCGGCGGCGCGGGGGCGGCGACGGGACCGCGGCGACGGGACCGCTTCTTGTGAGTGCCGGGCGAGCCCACCGATTCACTGCATATAACTGACCGCGAGCGACGGTCTGGGCGCACTGGCCCCATCCTTGTAGATGACCCCTGACTCGCTCTGCGGCACGATGACGAGGTACAACCAGTTCGGGACCGGGTCCGGGATCAGACCCATGATGTCGATGGCCTTCATCCCGTCGTCCATCTGCACCGGGCCGATGTCGACCCCGGTCGGCCCCTCCGGCCCCGGCGCCTCGTTGACCAGCAGACCCAGGTCGAACCACCCGCAGCGGCGGACTTGCCCGCCCTCGGGGCTGCCGAAGGTCGCCTTGACCTCGAGGTTGAGGGTCGCGGAGGTCAGCTCGGCCCCCTGAAGCGCCTCCAAATCGAAGCGCAGGTACGCCCACGCCGGGCGACCGTTCGCGTTGTTAAACGACGGGTCGACGATCATGCCATCGTCGCCTTCGACCCCGGCTTCATCCAGTTGCTGCTTCACAAAAGTCTGGCAGATCTCGGGTCCACCGTAGAATTGCGGAGCCTCTGGACTGAGGGCGCAGGTCGCGATGTCCGCGTCGATGACCGCGTCGAACGGTCCGCCGGGACCCGACGACGATGTGTCCGCGGCGCCGGTCCCGGTGGTCGAGCTCGACCCGGAAGTCTCGCCGGGTTCAAGCGAACTCTCCTCGTTCCCCGTCGTCCAGTCGACGCTGCCGGTCGTGCTCTCCGTCGCGATGCTCCCCGTCGATGCGCACTCCGCCAGTACACACGCCGTGGTCGTACCGGACGATGTCGGGCTGCCTGTCGTCTCCGTGCCGACGCTGCTCCCGACCGTCGTCGTGCTCACGACCACGAACGCCGGGTTGGCGACGTTGCAGCCGCCAAGGACCGCGACCAGCCCGCCCCGGACCCACCCACACATCCTCGTATGCATGCCGCTACTTGACCATAAACAACGTCCCGACGCTCGCATGAACTGAGCAGTCCGCGGGCCGGGAGCGCGCGGGGCGACTTCGATCTGCGGCGTCCATTTTCATGCCTCCGCGCCGCGGACCGCCCTGCTGGGTGTAGCGGTCACGCAGACGCCGCATCACCGGTCGAGTGGTCCGGGTAGGTGACTCTTTAGTCGGTGCGCTCGGCGAACCAGTCGAAGTGGATGTCGGTGCCCGGGACATCCTGGCAGCCGGGGCCGACGTACGACTGGATGTTCTTGACGCGAAGATTTTTTTCCTTGAGGACGTAGGGCGCCTCGTCGCCGGGCCCGATGTCCGGGCCGTTCGGGATCGTGAGCTGATAGGTGCCGGGGTCGGGGGCGCAACAGGGTGGGTAGCCCTCGCAGCCGCAGGCGTCGATCAAGTCGATCCCGGGCCACAGCAGGAAGTTGGGGGGCTTGCTCGGCAACGACAGCCCGGCTAAAAAGAACGGCTCGGGCTCGACCATGTTAACCGGGTCGTGGCGGACCACGCTCAGGGCGGCGATCCGGCACTCGTCGCCGACGTGGTTCCAGTACACCGTCGCCTTCGCGCATTTGTAGGTGCGGTCATTGATGGACGGCCAGCCCTCGCCGAGGATCAGGTCGGGGTTGAGGTTCTGGTCGTCGCACTGCGGGTCGTCTTGCATGAACAGGGTGCCGTCGAGCATGCTCGCCCGGCCAAACCACTTCGTGGGCGCAGCGCACTCCGTGATCAGCTCCTCGCTGTTGAAGTCGAGCACGTGCTTGATCTGCTCCTCGCCCACGAAGAGTTCGCAGGCCGGCATTGTGTCACCGCCGGTGTCGCCGCCGGTGTCGCCGAGGGTCGTGCCGTCGCTGGTGGCGGGCTCGCTGGTGGCGGGCTCGCTGGTGGCGGGCTCGCTGGTGGCGGGCTCGCTGGTCGAGGTGAGCGGCTCGCTGGTGGCGCCGGCGGTCGCGCCCTGCGTGCCCTCGCCACTGGCGGTGGTCATGGCGGTGGTCATGCCGGTGGTGAGGGTGGTGGTCGGGGTCGTGCCGGCGCTGGTCTCCGAGCTGCCGGCGCTGGTGCTGCTCGTCTCCGGCGCGAGGCCGAAGGTCGGGTTCGGGGCGAAGCAGGCTGCGAGCGGGAGGAGTAAGACAAGGGCCGAGGAGCGCATAAGCTGTCAGCTTAACAGGGGAGTGGGGCGCAGGTAAATGGCCGCCGGTCACTGCACCATGAAGCTCGGCGAGGTGCCCGAGATCGGGGTGATGACGGCGATCAGGGACTTGGCGTCGCCGTGATAAAGAAAGTGGTGGTGGTGGCGGGCTCGGCGGTGGTTGCGCTGGCGCCCGCGCTGTCGCTGGTGGTGGCGTCGCCGCAGTGCAAGGCCGCGGCGGTCAATAGCGGGACGAGGGCGCGTCGCATGTGCGCAGGATAGCGCGGCGCTCGGGTGACCGGGCGGTGGCGGCCGTGAGCGGGCGAGGGGTGAGGCGAGGCGCACTCTCAGCGCGCGAACGACTGCTCCTCGGCGATCGTCACGAAGCCCATGCGCGTGAGGATCGGCGCCGAGGTGTCGGCGAGGGCCTGACAGGTGGCGAGGCGGACGCCGCGGGCGCGGGCGAGTGCGAGGCGAGCGGCGATCAGGGAGCGATAGACGCCGCGGCCGCGGTGCTGCGGCAAGACGACGGCGCCCATGAGATAGAGCGAGCGCGGGAAGCAGATGCCGTTGGCGGCGCCGGCCGGCTCGCCGTCGATGGTGGCGAGGAAGCTGCGGTGCAAGGTGTCGCGCGGGGCGGCGTGGTGCCGCTGTACGGCGTGTTCGTAGGCGATCAGCGGCTCCTGGGCGACGTCCCAGCCGCCCGCGACGACCCCGGCGAAGGCGGTGAGGTTGTGGTCTTCGACGGTCTCGACGGTGACGCCGGGCGGAGCCTCGAGGTCGAGGTCGGCGATCGCCGCGGCGAGCAGGAGTGCGCGGCGGGACTGAAGACCGCGTCGCTCGAGCCGGGCGGCGAGGTCGAGCGGGCGACTGTCAGGGCCGACGTTCCAGCGAAACCGGATGCCGAGGGCGTCATACTCGGCGATCGTGGCGTCGATGGCGGCGTCGGCGTCGGCGTCGGTCATGACGGCGAGGTCGACGCTGTTGAAGCCGCCGCGAAAAAATGACGGAGTAATGCACTGACGCCAGCCGGGGCGCACGACCTCGCGGAGGTCGTCGAAGGGGACGAAGGCCCGGCGCGGGCGCTCGAGGACCTCGGCGAGGAGTTCGGCGTCGGAGTAGTCGGGGAGGCCGGGCAGCATCGCGGAGAGGATATCGGTTGTGGCGCGGCGCGGGGCGCCCGGGCGCGGGCCCGCTACGCGGCCGGGGGCCCGCCGCGCTGCAAGCTGGCGCGCTGCTTGGTGATCTCGGCGCGGGCCTCGGCCTCGTCGCGGTGAAAGCTGACCGGATAGGTCCTGCCGGTCACCAGCGTGACGCCCCGCTGTACCAGCCTGCTCATCACCCGCATGAGCGTGTTCACGTGATACATCGCGGTGTGGCTCGGGCGGATGTACTGCTTGACGCGCTCGGCCTGCAGCTTGCGCGCGTCGGCGTGCATCCCGGTTATGTGCCGGGCGTCGACGAGGAACAGGATGTAGCCGTGGCGGGCGAACAGCTCCTCGCCCATGTCGAGGGCCTGCTGCATCGTCGCCTCGCTGACCTCGCCGGTCAGCCGCACTACCATGACATCGTCCTCGAATGCCATCGTCTGCGGGCTCGCCTCGCCTCCGGGCCTGGTCGTCACGGCTGCCAACCACGTCAGAGTACCGCGGGCCGGCGCGCCAGGGAAGCTCGCGCGCAAGAGGTTTGAAGTGAGGATCTGAGCGCGAGGGTGAGTACAGGCTGGGGGCTGCTGGTGGGGGCCGTGCTGCCCGCCGTGGTCATGGGCGTCCGGCGGTGCAGGGTAAGCGCGTGGTCGTGCGCCCGACGCAGCGGGACCGGGGGCCGCGTCGCTCGAGCCGGGCGGCGAGGTCGAGCGGGCGATTGTCAGGGCCGACGTTCCAGCGAAACCGGAGACGCCGTCATCGACGCCACGATCGCCGAGTACGACGCGCTCGGCAGGTAGACGCTGTTGAAGCCGCCGCGAAGAAATGACGGGGTTATGCACTGACGCCACCCGGGGCGCACGACCTCGCGGAGGTCGTCGAACGGGACGAAGGCCCGGCGCGGACGCTCGAGGACCTCTCGCAGGAGCTCGTCAGGCGCCCCGGAAGACAATCTGCAAACCTTCCGCGTCGAGTGTAGCCTCGCGGAGCTACAGGCGGGGACGTACACGGTCGTTTTCCGCGACGACAAGCAGATACTCACCGTGCCGAGCACCGTCCCGCCGCTATGCTTCGGGGATATTTGAGCCGTTGGCCGCCGCGACTCGTTGCGGCCTCTGGATGTAAGGGCCGGCGTCAGTTGCCGGGCTTGATGTCGAGGCTGTGGGTCGCGGCGAGGCGGCGGGCGACGGTGTGGGCGCCCCAGCGCTGGTAGGCCTCGACGGCGGCGCGCAGGTACATGGTGAGTTCGCCGGCGAGGCAGCGGCACATGCTCATCGCGCGCTTTGGATCGTCTCGCCGCGTCACAGCACGCTCGGAGAGCCGGACGGCGCCGGCGCCGGTGGTCGGCGAACGATCCGGGCCGCAAGAATTGGGGCACGGGCCCTTACCTCGGGCCGTTTGGGGATGTATCAGGGCGCTTGACACGCTGCAGTAATCGCCATAGGGTGGGGGCTATGCAGGCGCGCTCGACGGAGACTGGCCGCATGGCGAATATCTGCTTCTTCGCCCTTCTGTTGTCTGTTTGCGATGGCGGAACCGCCACTTGCATCCAAGCCGATGAGGTATGGAACGCGTCGTTTGATGGTCCTATCTGTATCGAAGGTGACCTTGTGGTGACAGGCCGCCGATCTGAAGACCTGTCGTTCATCGAACAGGTCGAGGCGATCGAGGGATCGTTGTGGGTTCACGATAATCCGGACCTCACGGTGTTGCCGAGATGGCCTTCTCTGGTTCGTATCGATGGGGCACTGTCGATCAGTGAAAACCCGGTTCTGGCGGTCGTGCAAGGGTTCCCCGCGCTTCAAGAGCTCGGCGGTGAGCTCTACGTCGCGGAAAACCCGGCCCTTCTCGAACTGGCGCTTGCCACGAAGCTGCCTGCGGTCGGTTCGCTGTTCTTGGCGATCAATTCGTCGCTGGTTGAGTTTCATGGGTTGCCGGCCCTTACGCAGGTCAAAGGTGACATCCGGATCGCTTTCAACCAATCCTTGGCGACGATGAGCCTTCCGGCGCTCGTCAGCGTCGGCGGAGACTTCTTCCTGACCGCAAATTCGGCCCTGCAGACAGCAGATTTTTCCCGACTTCGCTCGACACAAAGGTGGACGATTGAAGACAACGCCGCGCTGACGTCGCTCTCGGGCTTTGGCGCATTGGAACGGATCACGGTGGCCGTCGTCGAGAATAACGACGCTTTGACCCAGATCTCGTGGACGGCGGCCGACGTGTCGCGTCTTTTCATTGCTTCGAACGCTGAACTCGCCGGGGTCTTCGCGTCGAGTTCGGCACTCCCAGATCATATTTTTATTGAGCACAACCCGGAACTTCTCGCCTTGAGTGGTTTTTCTGGCGTTGAGGTCTTGGAGGCCCTTCGTGTTGACGGGAACGATAGACTCGCCGAGATTTCGGCTCTAGGCGGGCTGACACGGGTAGGGATGCTTCAGGTGACGCGCAATTCAGCGCTAGTGGGCCCCGTAGAGTGGTTTCCCCGACTCGAGGAGACCACGGGTGATGTGTGGATCTTCGGTAATCCAGGGCTAGATCCGGCGGCCGTCGAGAACCTTCTTGCCCGCATCAGTGTCGCGGGTACGACACGCGTCGGAGACAACTCCGGCGAGGATACCGTTTTCGAACCATGCCCTTGGCCGGAAGACGGCATTTGTGACGCAGCGCTCGGCATTCGCGGACGCGGAACCGAACTGTGTCTCACAGACCCAGAGGATTGTAATGCCTGATCTGGCCGGATTCCTCCGAACGGCGATCGCCCTAGGTTACACGGTCCTGCCAGCGTGTGAGCCGCAACCGGAGTCTGCGGGCTTGCACGTAGACTACATTTTCGAGGCGGGGTCAGAAACCCTATGTGCAGGTACCGAAGCGCACATTGAACGTTATCTTGAGCGGGTCATCGATTTCTTTGGAGCGGAGACTTCCGGCGACTTCCAAGTGCAGGTTCATATCGGTGGCGAGAGCGCATGCTCCGACTCCGGAGCTTGCTATCTCTCTGCCGAGATGACTGCATACGTGCCTCGCCTTGACATCGACGCGCACCGGACGAGCGGGACGCTGCGCCACGAACTCACACACGCAGTGATTGACCGCATCTGGGGGACGAGCACACCCTTCTTCAACGAAGGCTTGGCGGAGGCGATGTCCCGAACGCAAGCGCGAAGCGCGATGGACATCGGCATGCCCCTCCCCGTGGGAGGGATGCTCGGCGAAAATGCCACGATGATCGATTACACGGCCGCCGCGTACTTTACCCGGTTTTTGATCGATACACGCGGACTCAGGCGGTTCGAACGCCTGTTCCGAGAATCGAGGGGGCGCGCCCAGGCTGAAATTCAGACGTTGATGGCTGAAATTTACGATCAGACGTTCGAAGCGCTCGAGGGCGAGTACCTCGCCGGGGGTCCACGCTGTCTGTACCAACTTGACCTCTGCGACGCAGAGGGGGCTGTCGCCGTCGATTTACCGTACGCCATCGTCGCGCCAGTGTCGTGCAACGATCCTGACTACTTCGGCAGCTTATCGGGGACCGACCTCCGGATCGCAACGAACCGCACGTTCGCGCTCGATGTAGGCGGTAGCTACCGCCTACGCGCCATGTTTGACGCATCCGAAGGTTCTCTCGACTCCGAGGTCTGGCTCATACGTTGCGGCGACTGTTCTCGGCAGGCTGCCTGGGAACTTCTTGGGTTTGGTTCCCAACTCGACCTCGACGCAGGCCTCTACACGTTTGCGGTCAGTACGTCGGTGGAAGCAGTCTTGGCGCTCAACCTCGAGCGTGTCGAGTCCCTGTGACCATCCCCTATGACCATCAAGGATCAGAATGCCTACCATGTGGCAATCGGAGTCATTTCGACTCGGCCTCGGTGAGGCCGGCGACCGCACTCTCGCCAGTGCCGGCGGCCTGGAGGTGGATCATCAGATCGACGCGGCCGCGCCCGCGCCTCGACGGCCCGGCGCAGCTTGACCTCGAGGAAACGCTGGTTGACGGCCCGCAGCTCGACCCAGAGGAGGTGCGGCTGTCCTCCCAGATCGATGACCCGGGTCGCGGCGCCGAAACCAGTCATGCTTCGCAGGGGCATCGCGCTTAAGCGGTTCGAATTGGCAATTCTGGCCCGGGGGCGGGCTTAAGCAGTTCAATGCGGGAATTTGGGGGCGAGGGTGAGTACGGAGCGGTCCGGTGGGCTGCGGCGGAGCCCACCGTCGGGATATTTTGGCACGGTCCAGGGGGCGAGGGGAAGCGCGCGCGTGACGAAATGTGCGGCCAGGGGCCCGAGGGGGCCGCGAGGACGGCAGCGGGGCGCGGGAGGGTGAACACGTCGCCGAAGGGGCGCGCGATCAGGGGAGCAACAGGAGTTGGCCGGGAGGAGGAGGTGCAGGCGGAGCGCGGGCGCCGTGCAGCGACGTGGTCGACTCGCTTAAGCGTTTTGAAGTGGGAATTTGGGCGCGCGGGTGGGTACGGAGCGACCAGGTGAGCACGCCGGTGAAGGCCAGGATCCGGTTTTCGCTGCGATAGCTTGGCGCGAACCAGCGGTTCCTCGTCGGGGATGTTCGATCACAACATCAAACTACGGCGGCGGGGGAGTTGCGGGGAGCCCGCGGCTGAGCGTCAGTTGCCGGGCTTGATGTCGAGGCTGTGGGTCGCGGCGAGGCGGCGGGCGACGGTGTGGGCGCCCCAGCGCTGGTAGGCCTCGACGGCGGCGCGCAGGTACATGGTGCCGACGATGTCGTCGCCGAGGTTGGCGGCGTGGCGGCCGGCGAGCTCGCAGGCGAGGGCTTCGGTGCCGGCCTCGCCCTGTTTACGGGCGGCGCGGATCGCCAGCTTGAAGGCGGACTCGGCGGCGTCGTAGCGACCGCAGAGGCGCTCGTACTCGGCGGCGACCAGGTGGCCGCGGGCCTCGAAGTTGGCGGGGCAGGTGACGGCGAGCTTGCGCAATTCGGCGAGGTCGGACGCGATCGCGGCGCGGGACTCCGGGGTGGTCGTGGGCGCGGCGCAGGCGTGGAGGGCGTTGTAGAAGAAGTAGTCGACGGCCATCGGGGTGACGAGGGCGCCGAGGCGTTCGGCGGCGGAGGCCGGCAGGCGCGGCAGCTCGGCGGGGTCGTGGATGCCGAAGTGGTAGAGCGTGCAGAGCGTATAGATGTGTACGTAGAGCAGGGTGAGCGGCGAGACGTCGCGCTCGAACTCGCGGAGGAACACCTCGGCGAGCCAGCGATCGACGCTGCCCGGGGTCGGCTCGGTGAGCTCGCCGGCGAGGCAGCGGCACATGCGGATCGCGCAACTGATGATGCTGGATCCGTAGACCTCGAGCATGGGCCTGGCCTCGACGAGCAGTTGCTCGGCGGTCGCGCGCACGGCGGTGAGGCTGTGGCGGCGGGCGACCAGCACGAGCACGAGGGTGGTGGTGTTGTAGGTGGCGGCCGCGAAGTCGCCGGTCTGTACGCCGATCGCGTAGCCCTGCTCGAGGGTCGCGGCGGCGACGGCGAAGGGTTGGGTCCAGCCGGTGATCAGGCCGCCGACGATGTGGAGGATCCGGGCGCCGAGGGTCGGGTCGGCGAAGCGGTCGCGCATTTGCAGGGCGTACTGGCCGAACTCGAAGGCGCGGGCGCTTTCACGGCGGGCGCCGGCGAGGTAGAGGCCGTAGCCGGCGAGGCCGTAGGCGGTGTCGCGGGTCGGGCCGTGGTCGACGAACAAGCGCACGAGGCGGATAAACACGTGATAGGCGAGGCGGGTGTCGGCGAACATCGCGGCCGGTCCGACCGCGGACATGAGCTCGGTGATCGCGACTATCCTCGGGTCCGTACAGACTGGACCGGCGATCCGCGCGAGGATGCCGAGGGTGCCGAGGGTGCCGAGGATCTGCGCGAGGGCGTCGTACTCGGCCTCGATCTCGGCGGGCTCGGGGCGCGGCAGCATCTCGACGCCGAGGCGGTAGAGGCCGGCGAGGCCGGCGGCCATCGCGTCGTGCGGGCGCCCGTGGTAGGTGTCGAGCTGGGCCTTGAGGCGGTAGAGGTCAGCGCGGTGGAGCTCGCTGACGGCGTGGCGCACGAGCGGGTCGAACAGGGCGTCAGCGGCGTCGAGCTCGCCGCGCAGGGCCTCGGCGTGCATCCACTCGCGCTGCAGCTTGAAGGTGTGGTCGGGGTAGCGCTGCCAGAGGATGTCGGGGACGAGGGCGAGGTCGGAGCCGGACACGAGCCCGGGCGCGTCGGCCTCGCCGACGAGCGTGGCGAGGGTGACGAGGCCGGCGCGGGCGTGGCGGACGGCGGCGGCGTAGGCGGTGGCGATGCGGGCGCGGCGACAGGCCTCGAGGTGGAGCCGGGCGAGGCGCTCGCGCTCGGCGGGGTCGGTCATGTGCATGAGGCCGCGATCGAGGTGGTCGACGAGCGCGAACAGGTCGTCGTCGTCGGGGTTTTGTTGGCGGAGGAGGTTACGCCCGAGCTGGAGGTGGATCTCGGCGCGGTCGTCTCGTGGGAGCAGGACGGCGGAGGCCTGGGCGATGCCGTCGTGGAGCGGCTGGTAGGTCGCGCGCGAGCTGCCGGGCGGCGCGCTGGAGGGGTTTTGTTGCAGGGTGTGCAGGGCGGTGTCGGAGGGCACGAGCAGGCCCTCCGACACCGCCTCGCGCAGGTCGGCGGTGGTGGCGAGGGGGCCGCGGCGGTCGACGGCGCTGAGCAGGGTCAGGTCGATCGGTCGGCCGGCGAGCGCGGCGATCGCTAGGACCCGCTGGACGCCGGCGGGCAGGCGTTGCAGGCGGGCGGTGACGAAGCCGGCGACGTTGGTGGGGCCGTCGCTGGTGAGCGGGGTGGTGTCGTCCCAGCGCCAGCGCGCGGCGCCGCTGTCGAAGGTCAGGTGGCCCTCGCGGCGCAGGCCGAGCAGTTGGTGGCGGAGCATGGCCGGGTTGCCGCTGGCGTGCTGGTCGAGGCGCAGGGCGAGCGGGGCGGCGAGTTCGGGGTCGCAGCCGAGGGCGTCGGCGACCAGTTGGGTGACCTCGTCGCCGTGCAAGGGGGCCAGCGCGATCTCGTGGACGACGACGCCGAGGCGACGCAGGCGGTCCTGGGTGAGGCGCAGCGGGTGGGCGTCGTCGAGCTCGGCGTCGCGGAAGCTGGCGAGCACGAGCAGGTGGCCGCCGGCGGGGTCGCTGAGGATGAGCTCGATGAGGTGGAGCGCGGCCGGGTCGGCGCAGTGGAGGTCGTCGAGCGCGAGCACGAGGGGCGGCGAGCGGGCGGCGAACAGCCGGATGATGCGCTGGAAGGCGGCGTGGAACCGGTTCTTGGCCTCGGCGGCGTCGGCGGGGGCTTCGGGTGCGGGGCCGAGCAGGCGGCGCAGCTCGGGGACCATGTCGTCGAGGACATGTCTGTTGGGACCTGTCGCATCGGCCAGGTCGATACGCCAGCGCTCGGCGTCGGGGGCCCCGGAGATCTGGCGGACGAGGGCGCTGAGGGCCTGGGCGAGCGGGGCGAGCGGGGCGCCCTGGGCGTTGCGGTCGAACTTGCCGGAGACGAAGCGGCCGCCGCCGCGGTTGACGGGGTCGCGGAGGCTGCTAAGCAGGGCGGTCTTGCCGACGCCGGGCTCGCCGTGGACGAGCACGAGGTGGGTGCCGCCCTCGCGGGCGCGGGCGGTGGCGCCTTGCAGGGCGTCGATCTCGAGCTCGCGGCCGCGGAGGAAGCGAGGCGGGAGGATCTCGCCGGGGTAGCCGCGGGTGGTGCCGGGGACGGCGCCCTGCAGCTCGACCTCGACCTCGGCGAGCAGCAATTCATCGAGCTCGGCGGCGAGGTCCTCGGCGCTGGCGTGGCGGTCCTCCGGGGCCTTGGCGAGGCAGCGGGCGAGCAGGACGTCGAGGGCCGCGGGCACGGCGGGGTTGTGTGCGGAGGCGGGGCTGAGCTCGTCGCGGGCGGTGGCGATGAGGACCTCCATGGTGGAGGCGCCGCGAAACGGGCGGACGCCGGCGGCCATCTCGTAGAGCACGACGCCGACGGAGAAGATGTCGGCGCGCGCGTCGGTCGGCTTGCCGTGGATCTGCTCCGGGGCCATGTAGCTCGGGGTGCCGAGGATGATGCCGTCGGCGGTGGCGAAGTTGAGGGTGGAGGCGTTCTCCACGCCGCCATCGAGCGGGGCGCCGGCCTGCTTGGCGAGCCCGAAGTCGAGGACCTTGACCTGGCCGCGCGGGTCGAGCATCAGGTTCTCGGGCTTGAGGTCGCGGTGGACCACGCCGGCGGCGTGCGCGTGGCACAGCGCGTGGGCGACGTCGCGGGCGATCCGCAGGGCCTCGCGCAGCTCGAGCGGGCGGCGCTGGGCGTCGAGGAAGGCGCGCAGGGTCTGGCCCTCGACGTACTCCATGGCGATGAAGACGGCGTCGTCGACCTCGTGGATCGCATACACACCGGCGACGCTGACGTGCTGCACGGCGGAGGCCGACTGCGCCTCGCGCAGGAAGCGGACGCGGGCGGTGCGGTCGCGGACGATGTCGTCGTTGAGGACCTTGAGGGCGACGTGACGGCCGTCGCTGGTGTCCTCGGCGAGGTACACCCGGCCCATGCCGCCGGCCCCGAGCAGGCGAACGACCCGGTACGGGCCGAGCACCTGCCCGGTGCGATCACGTGGGCTTGCCGGCTGCCGGGGTTCGTTCACGGGACGGCGAATGTACACCCGCGCGCGCGGATCGACCCATAAGTTGTCGGTCGGCGGGCGGCGAAGGCGGTGATCCTGATCCCGGATCACAGATCGGCGGGCGCGTAAGCGATGCGCGTGCGGGCCAGCAGCGCGGTCACGGGGTCACGCGGGCTCGCAGAGCTGGGTCACGTTGTCGAAGACGGGGGCGGTGCAGGCGGCGGTCGACGAGCAAGCGCATGAGCCGGTGACGCACACGTCGACGTTGGTGCCGCCGGCACAGTCGGCGTCGTCGCTGCAGCCGCAGCGGCCGTCGATGCAGGCGGTGAAGCCGGGCTGCATGGTCGCCTGGCACTCGTCGTCGGCCGCACAGGTACACTCGCCGGTGGCTTGCTGGCAGTGCGGGGTGCCCTGCTCGGCGGGGCACTCGGCGTCGGACTGGCACGGGTCGAAGCAGGCGTCGGCTTTGCAGGTGGCGTCGATGTTGCCGCACACGACGAGCGCGACGCCGTCCGCGAGCGCCGGCATCATGAGGTCGACCAGGCCGAAGTCGGTACACTTGAAGATGCGGCCGGGCTGGATGGCGCAGCGCCCCTCGCCGGCGCCGATGTCGATGCAGGCCTCGCCCATGGTGCACTCGGCGGTGTCCGTGCAGGGCTTGTTCCAGCCGCTGAGGATCTGCTGGCAGCCGAGGTCGTCGACGCAGGGCGGCGGTCCGCACTCGCCGTCGACGCAGGTGAAGCCGATGTCCATGCCGCCCAGAGTGCAGTCGGCGTTAACGGTGCAGGTCGGGGTGCAGCGCATCAGGCCGCCAGGCGTGCCGGTGGTGGTGCTGGTGGTCGGGGCGTCGGTCGGGCCGGTGGACGTCGGGGTGGCGTCGGTGGTGTCGCCGGTGGGGTCGACGCAGCCGCGGTCGCTCTCGCCGCACTCACCGGGCTTGGTGCAGGCAGCGGCGAGCAGCGCGAGGATCAGCGAGCCCAGGACGATCGGCGAGGTGTAAAGCATGGCGATCGCGGATCATACCAGCGCGTGCACGCAGGCGGCGAACACGTCGCCGCGTTCGCCGTAGTTACGAAACCAGTCGTAGCTGGCGCAGGCGGGGGACAGCACGACGGCGTCGCCGGGCTGGGCGAGGGCGCGGGCGGCCGCGACGGCGCCGGGCATGTCGGTGGCGCGCACGGTCGGGACGACGCCGTCGCCGACCGCGTAGAAGGTTTCGGTGGCCTCGCCGATGGCGACCAGGCCGCGACCGCCGCGGGCCAGCAGCTCGCGCAGGGGTCCGAGCTCGTCGCCCTTGGCCCGTCCGCCGGCGATCAGGACGACGCGGCGGTCGAAGCCGTCGAGGCTGGCGAGCACGCTGGCGACGTTGGTGGCCTTCGAGTCGTCGTAGTAGGCGATGCCCCCGAGCTCGCGCACGTGGACCATTCGGTGCGGCAGGCCCTCGAAGCCGGCGAGGCCGGCGAGGCAGGCCGCGCGCGAGGCCCCGAGGTGGCGGGCGGCGGTGAGGGCGAACAGGGCGTTCTTGCTGTTGTGGCGCCCGGCGAGGCGCAGCGCGGCGCGCGGGTAGGTCTCGGCGTCGTGCAGCTCGAGGCTGTCCCCGGGGCCAGGTCCATGGATGCGTGCCTCGAGGTCAGAGGTGCCGGCGCCGTCGATCATGATGGTGCGACCGCGCGGGACCAGCTCGCTAAAGTAGGGGGTCCAGGGGTCGCAGCCGTCGAACAGGGCCAGGCCGTCGTCGACCAGGCCGGCGAGCGCGTGGGCCTTGGTGCGGGCATAGGCGGTCATGCTGGCGTAGCGGTCGAGGTGGTCGGGGGTCAGGTTCAAGATCATCGCCACGTCGGTGGGATGGGCGCCGAGGGTCTCGAGCTGGAAGCTCGAGCACTCGAGCACGAGGCTGTCGGGGGCGGGGGCGTCGGCGGTGAGGGCCTCGCCGAGCGCGGCCGCCAGCGGCACGCCGAGGTTGCCGCCGACGAAGGGTCGGCCGCCGGCCGCGGTGAGCAGGGCGCCGGTCAGGGCGGTGACGGTGCTCTTGCCGTTGGTGCCGGTGATCAGCACGGTCGGCAGCCGGCCCCAACACTCGGCGGCGATCGCGAGCGACAGGGACATCTCGCCGTGGATGGCCGCAGCAGGGGCCAGGCGGGCCACAGCGGCGCGAAACTCGGCGGGCGGTACGCCGGGGCTGAGGACCATGAGGTCGAGGTCGGTGAAGGCGTGGTCGGGCACGAAGTCGGCGCCGAGCACGGCCTCGGCGCCGGCCGGGAGCGGGGCGTCGGGGCGGCGGTCGTACACGCGGACGCGGGCGCCGAGCCGCAGCAGCAGGGCCGCGGCCGCGGTGCCGCTGGCGCCCGCGCCGATGACGAGGGCGGTCTGCCCGGACCAGGAATTGATCTGCTTCATCGCAGCGACCTCATCGCAGTTTGAGGGTGGCGAGGCCGATGAGGGCGAGCATGATGCTGATGATCCAGAAGCGGACCACGATCTTGGGCTCGCTCCAACCCTTGAGCTCGAAGTGGTGGTGGATCGGGGCCATCTTGAATACGCGCTTGCCGAACAGCTTGAAGCTGATCACCTGCACGATCACGCTGACGGCCTCGACGACGAATAGGCCGCCGACGATGACGAGGGTGAACTCGTTCTTGGAGGCGACCGCGAGGAAGCCGATGCCGGCGCCCAAAGGCAGCGAGCCGACGTCACCCATGAACACGCTGGCCGGGAAGCTGTTGTACCACAGGAAGCCGATGCCGGCGCCGCACATGGCCCCGGCGTAGACGGCCAGCTCGCCGACCCCGGGGATGTGCGGGATGTTGAGATAGCGGGCGATGTCGAAGCCAGCGATCAGGGTCCCGGCGGCGTAGGTGAGGATCAGGAAGGTCCCCGCGGACATGACGACGGGGCCGATCGCGAGGCCGTCGAGGCCGTCGGTCAGGTTGACGGCGTTGGAGAAGCCGACGATGACGAGGGTGGCGAAGATGAGATACAGCCAGGGCGGCAACTGGAAGAAGTGCTGATAAAAGTCGGTCAGCGGCAGCGCGAGGCGGTAGCGGATGGTCTCCGGCATCAGCCCGGAATAATCGAAGAGGTAGTAGACGGCGGCGCCAGCGACGATGAATTGCAGGAGCAGCTTGATGCGTCCAGGCAGGCCGTCGGAGCTCTTGCGGCGGATCTTGAGGGCGTCGTCGATGAAGCCGATGACGCCGCAGCCGGCGGTCACGGCGGTGGCGAGCAGCACGAAGCCGTTGCTCATGTCCGACCACATCACGGTGGGGATGATGAGCGTGAACAGGATCAGGCTGCCGCCCATGGTCGGCGTGCCGCGCTTGGAGAAGTGCGACTTGGGACCGTCGTCGCGGACCACCTGCCCGAGCTGGATCTTCTGCAGGGTGCGGATGAACCAGGGGTACAAGATCAGCGAGAGGATCAGCGCCGTGAGCGTGGCGAACAGGATCCGCGTCGAGGTGTAGCGCAGTACGTTGAGCCAGCGCAGCCAGCTCACGTCGTCGTGGAGCGCGAAGAGCAGTTGGTACAACAAACCATCGCCCAGTTGCCACGGGGGCGGGGGGGCCGCAAGATTTCGCCGAAATGCCGCGCGGGCGCGGGGCGCTTTGGCCGCAGAAGGGGGGTGAGTCTACCGGAGCTCGAGGCGCAACCGGACCCGTGCGGCGCTCGCGGACAGTGGATACTCCAGTCCTTCATGCGTTCATCCAGTTCTGGTGTGGTCGCCCTCGAGAGGTACTCCCACCACTCCGTCGATCACCGCGCCGGTGGCGAACCGGAGATTTGCGACCACATCGTGGACACATTGATGGTGTGGCAGGCGAAGCGACGCGGCTTTGCCATTGACGCTCGTGAGCGTCACATGCCCTCTTGCGACATGAACTCCGATCGATACATACACATCTGAAACGCAGCGATCCAGTTTGGCGGCTTTCCGCTTGATCGCACGCTCCACCATGCCCCAACTGACGGGGCGGGGCGCCTTCCCGGGCGACGGGAGCTCGTGCACCGGCGGCGTGGTCGTGGAGTTCGCCACGGGCCCGGGAGCGGGCTGGTGCTCGGCGGGGGCCGGTTCGCCGCTCTCGGCGGTCGGAGTAGAGGCAGGCGGAGGGGGACTCGCGTCGGGTAGCTTGAATGCCGCGACGTGGTCGGGAGGGGGTCTCGCATCGGCCGGTGTGGGCTGCTCGAGCGCCACGGCCTCGAGTGCCGGCGACGTCTCGAGGTACCGCTCCACCCCGAGGGTTCCGAGCACGGCCACCGTCGCAACGAGCGCCACCCCCCCGAGCCGGGCCCACGCGGGAGTGCCTGCGGGGCGCGGCGGTAGGGGCCGGGGCAGCGACGGTAGCTCGAGTCCCTGGATCGCCGCTGTCATCGCGGCCGCCGAGGGGTAGCGCCGATCGACGCTGGTGAGCGCGCCCATCACCACGTCGCTCAGGGCTTGCGGGATGCTCGGGACGATGATCGACGGCGGAGGGACCTCGAGCGGCTCGTCGTCGGTGCCGAGGTCGACGTAGCACCCGGTCAGCAGCGTGAACATCAGCGCGCCGACCGACCAGAGGTCGACCCGCTGATCGCAGATTCCACCGTCGCGCACCATCTCGGGCGCCATGAACTCTCCCGCGCCGACTGGCGAGCGGGCTGGGCCCAGTCCGCCGGTGATCGGCGACGACGCGGAGCCCAGGTCGATCAGGAACACCTCGATCCGCCCGGACGGTCGCAGGCACCACAGGCAGTTCGCAGGCGAGACGTCCTGGTGGACTACACCTGCCGTGTGGAGGGTGTGGAGGGTGTCGAGGAGTTGCAAGGCGATGTCGCAGACGCGGGCCGGCTCCATCCTCCCTTCCTCGAGGAGGGCGGTGAGGGGGACGACGCCGGGGATGTAGTCGTAGGCGATGTAGCGCTGCCCGTCGGACACCCCGAAGTGCAGGGCCGCGACGAGATGCGGGTCACGGATGCGGGCCGCCAGACGGCCCTCCTGGACGAACCGGGCCACCAACACCGGGTCGTCATCTTTCCCCTGATCCATGAGCTTGAGCGCCACGGGTCTTTGGGTGACGAGGTCGCGGCCGCGAAAGACACGGCCCTGGCCGCCGGCGCCGAGCGGCGTATCGATCTGGTAGCGGCCGTCCAGGACACGCGGGGTCATGGCTGCTCCTCCTCGGGCTTCTCCGCGTCTGTCCACTTGGTGCCGATGTACTCGGCGATGGCGTCGAGTGACCAGCCGTCGTCGCGGAGTCGACGCGTCAGCTCTGCCCGCTGGACCGCGGACTTCGGGTACTTCGTGATGTTCCCGCGCCCGCGGAGAGACTCGATCGCTGGGGGCAGGATGCCCCGGCGAACCCAGTCCCGGAGCGTCACCTGAGTGACACCGCCTGCCCAGGCAACCTCGGTCGCGAGCGCAAACGTCCGGCGCGGTTTCGGTACCTTACGCGGCACGGGCGGCAGTTTAGGCCCAAAGTGCCCCGGACGCGGAGGTTTTTTCATCTTGCGCTTTTATTTGGTTTATTTATTGTTAAATCGTGAAGGAGTGGCCCATGGAACCGCGAGAGCCGTCGAGACGCGCAGCGTATGACTACCAGGCTGGCGACCCTGCCGTACTGGAGCAGACCTCTAGTGTGACTGGCGTGATCGCGGAGGGCACGACCGCGATGCCCATGTCCGCGCGTCGGCCCGCGGTGATCTCGAGCGTCCCGGGCACCGAGCACGTGGCGGGGTTACTGGTCAGCTTGCGCTCGCGCGTCGTCTTGACGCCGACGCGTGAGGTCGGCGCTCCGCACCGCGGGAGGCGAGGCCGATGACGACGCACCGCATCATCGCCGCGTCGTCGCTGAGGCCCGGCGCCGGACCGGACGATCCGCAGCCGCGCTCTCATGGTCCAGCAGCAGCCGCACGGCGTCGTGCAGGTCGCGTTCGCCTCCGGCGACGTGATCACGCTGATGGCCCGCGCGGCGGTCGGCTACATCGAGTCACCCAGCCCCACGCCCACCCGCAGGCGTGCATCGTGAATCCAACCCCGAACAGAAAGGTATCTGCGATGACAGCCTCGATCCCGCTCACCGATCCCCTGCCGCTGTTCTACCACCCGACCAGCGAACGGGTCCTCTACGTCGCGCATGGACCGGTCCCGCTGGTGTTCACGATGCCGCTCAAGGACGTCACGCGGCACGCGCTCATTGTCCAAGGGCCCGTGTTGCAGCCGACGATCCACCCGTTCGGTCTCTCTACCGGGGTCTCGTCGCTGGCGGAGGCTCCTGTCCGACGCGCACTCGCTGAATCGGAGAACATGTCGTCCGGCATCCTCGACGATGCCCTCGTGCTCTGGACCGACTTCTGCGATGCGCTCGCCGAGCACCTGTACAACGGCCAGGATCTTACTCGCGTACTAAATACCACCTGGGTGCTGGAGGACGCGGCGGATGTCGACCTGCACGAAGACGCGCCCGCGGTGGTAGGCTAAGTCAATGCGCACAGGACTCTCGATCGCCCTCGTGCTGGCCCTGAGTATCCCGCCTCGCCAGGCTGTCGCGGGTGGTCTGTCCCGCGATCAGCTCGCCACGCTCGACAGGCTCCACGCGCTCGAGAACCTCGGCAAGCTCGAGGAAGCGTACGACCTCGCGGTCCAGGAGTTCAAGGACAGCGCCGCGTCGGCCAGCTACCGGCGCTCGGTGATCAACCGCGGCCAGGCCATCGCCACCAGGCTCCACGACCAAACCAAAGACGTCACCTACCTCTGCACCGCGGTCGAGATGCTGCGGGTCTACCAGGCCGAGCTGATCGAGTCCCCGGAGGACCGCGCCGAGATCCCGCCCGCACTCGAGCGGCTCGAGGTCCGCGCGACCGAGGTAGCGGCTCCATGCGCGCCGAGCCCGACGCCGACGCCCGAGGCCGCGAGTAGTGGCAACGGAGCGCCGCCGGCCCCCGAAGCATCGCCACCGCGACCGGAAGGTCCAAAACCTCTGCCCCCGGTATCACTGGCTCGTCGCTTGCGACCGCAGATCGCCGTCGGTTCCACCCTGCTGATCGCGGGTGCTGGCCTCGCCGCCGGCTTTGTGGGGTGCTTCGTCGCCAGCGGGCACGCGCGGGCGCAGATCTCGGCGCTTGGCGCTCGGGCCGAGGCGGCCGGACGTGACCCGACGAATGAGGAGTGGGCGGAGGCCGCGACAGCCGACGCCCGGGCCCTCCGCCTGACGCGGACCGGCACGACGCTCGGTGTGTTCGCAGCGGTCGGCGTGCTCGCCGGGCTCGTCGTGCTGGTGCTTCCCCCTCGCCCGGCCTCCCGCGTCCAGGCGCGTCCCGTGGGGGCTGGCGTCCGCCTCAATTTCTGACGCTCGAAAGTGCCCCAACAGATGTATAATCTCCGCATGATCCGCCGTCTCCTCGCGCCCCTCGTTCTCGCCGGATGCGCCGAGCACACGTCCGAGTACGAGGAGTTCCTCGACAAGTTCGGCAGCGAAACGACCGTCGAGTCGAGCACCACGATGACCCCGACCTCCGGCGCATCGACCATGACCGCGGGCGACAGCGCGGGCACCACCGAAGCGAGCACCGAGAGCAGCGGCGAGACCGGGCAGTCCTCGAGCGAGACCACCGGGGCGACCACCGGGCAGTCCTCGAGCGAGACCACCGGGACGAGCGCGGACCTGCCGAGCGACCCGCCGCCGACCGTCACGGATCTCGTCTGCGACCCGGCGAAGGCGGAGGAGATCGGGCCGGTCTCGTGTACTTATCTGGCGAGCGCGGATGCTGTCGAGGCCGAGCTGCTGGACGACGGTGAGGTCGTGGCGACCGGTCCGGCCGGGACGCCGCTGATCTTCCCGGTGACGAGCGCCTCGCACAACAACCCGGGTACCACGATCACGGTGGTCGTCCGCGACGAGGCCGGGCAGACCGCCGAGACGGCGGTCTTCCAGCCGAGCGCGGTCAAGGACCCGGGCACCGCGATCTGGACCAAGCTCGAGCCGAACGACGGCGCGTTTAGCGTGGCGTCCGCGGTCGCGCTGCAGGGCGACCACGTCATCGCCGCGGGTGTGCATTTCAAGAACCCGCTGGTGGTCGGGACGCTGCGTCGCTACGACCTGGGCGGTGAGTGGCAGGCCAGCGAGGGGTGGAGCAAGCCGCACACCGAGTGGACCAAGTATGCCTGGCTCAAGACCGGCAGCTTCGGGCCGTCCGGGCTCGCGGTCGACGCGGAGGGGAACATCATCCTCGTCGGCCTGGGCTTCGACAACGGCCAGCCGCGCAGCTACGTCGCCCGCTTTTTCCCGGACGGTACATTGGACTGGGAGAAGCCCGGCGACGCCGGCACGGAGGCCCGCGCGGTGGGTGTGCAGCCGGACGGCACGATCTGGGTCGCAGGTGCGATGCGCACGAGTGTCAACCCGGATCGCTGGGACATGGAAGTCTCCGTGTACGGCGCCGACAAGACCTCGTACGGGCTGTTCCACTACAGCGACCCGAAGGACGAGCAAAACAAGCGCAGCGAACGCGGCCGCGCCGTCGCGGTGCTGAAGAACGGTGATGTCGTCATCGGGGGGACGCGGGAGATAGAGGTTCCGAACGACCCGAACAAGAGGCCGCTTCGCGGCGTGGCGCTGCTGTTCGAGGGCAAGGGCAAGTTCGTTGACGAGTGGACGTCGAGCGGCGACAAGCTCGAGTTCGACGCGATCCTCGCGGCCGTCGCCACCGATGAGGGCTTTGTCACCTGTGGTTACACGCAGACAAACCCGAACGAGCCCGGGAGCAAGCAGCAGATCCTCATCCGCTGGCACGGAGAGGACCTTCAGGAGATCAAGGCGGCGCGACTGGAGACGACGGCCGGCGCCGCGGTCTGTAACGCGCTCGGTTACAACATGGAGGGCGCGACGATCGTCGGTGCGCAGGAGTACGTGAACGGGCAGAACAACGACCAGTGGATCTTCGCCGTCGAGGACGCCGCCTCGCTGCGCGTCGACTACCGCAGGCACAACGGCACGGACAACGGCGACGATCGTGTCCAGGCGCTCGACTGCAAGTACAAGTG